>ERZ857750.1937-NODE-1937-length-21298-cov-4.900061_pt1 | contig 21298 bp, 10 predicted proteins | sample MGYA00519915_ERZ857750 | MGnify/ENA primary metagenome ERZ857750 (study PRJEB31778, sample SAMEA3449358) | human gut metagenome | biome: human gut; feature: human-associated habitat; material: faeces | place: United Kingdom | collected 2010/2012 ... | reverse complement strand
AGGTAAGCTCGTAACAGGGTGTAGAGGGCTTGTGATGGCCCTTTGAGGCGTTCTACCATGTCTCAAGAAGCCCCGCCCGTTCGCAAGAACGCGCGTGGGAGTGTCACACACAGTGATAATTGGGAGAAGAAGATAATGACAGGGAATAAAGAGGCATATTTTTACTTGGCAAGCAGTTTGGAAAAAATATTTCCAGATACGGACTGCGTGAAGAAAAATGATCAGCACACAATTTCAATTTTTAAAGGAGAGCTTCCGGCATTTTTGCTTGTATATGGAAGCAGCAGTAATTACGATGGCGATAGGAAACGTTTTGCAGAAGGCTTTACTTATGAGATAAAGGGCAGCCCGTCACCTGTGCGTGTGCGCGATGTGGAGCTTGTACCTAGCGCTTTTCCATGTTATGAGCAGACGGACGAGTGGTATTTAAAGAGTCAGCCAGGATTATTTCCTGATCTTTTATGTCCGCGCGAAACAAATTTTGTTCGTTTGATTCCTGGACAGACACGTTCACTATGGATTGATTTTTTAGATACATCTGCAATTGTACCTGGTACATATCAGATTGATATTTTAATATATGGAAAGGATGAAAAAGAACCTTATCAGATATTGACAGTGAATTTAAATGTGTTGGACAAAGTGCTTTCAGAACAAACGCTTATTCACACTGAATGGTTTCATGCAGACTGTCTGGCGGATTATTATCATATTCCTGTATTTTCAGAAAAGCATTGGGAGATAATGGAAGCACAGATTGCGCTTGCAGGAAAAGAGCTTGGAATCAATATGCTGCTGACACCTATTTTTACACCGCCTCTTGATACTGCAGTAGGTGGGGAGCGTACAACAGTGCAGCTTATAGATATTGTGCAGGATGCAGATGGATCTTACAAGTTTGATTGGTCAAGATTAAAACGTTGGTGTGATCTTTGCCTAAGAAATGGAATAAAGTATCTTGAAATACCGCATTTGTTTACACAGTGGGGTGCGAAAGCAGCACCAAAGATTGTTGTAACAGTAGATGGAAAGAACGTAAAAAAGTTCGGATGGCATACGCCGGCACTAGATTCATCGTATCAGAGTTTCTTAAAGCAGTTTTTACCAGAGCTTCAAAGTAAATTGATTGAGTTTGGATATGATAGAGATCATGTTTTTTTCCATATCTCAGATGAACCAGGAATGGATTGCCTGGAAAGCTATAAGGCGGCACAAGAGAGTGTAAAGGAAAGCCTGAAGGGATGGCAGGTAGTTGATGCACTTAGCGAGTATTCTTTCTATGAAAAAGGAATTGTTCAGCATCCGATTGTGTCAAGCAATCATATAAGTGTCTTTTTAAAGAATAAGATGCCGCAACCATGGGTGTATTATTGCTGTGGGCAGTCTGTTACAGTACCGAATCGTTTTTTTGCAATGCCAAGCTGGCGAAATCGTATTATGGGAGTATTGATGTATCTTCATGGAATTAAGGGATTTTTACACTGGGGCTTTAATTTCTATAATTCGCAGTATTCGATTTCGCATATTGATCCATTTTTTAATACACATGCAAGTTATGCGTTTCCATCTGGTGATGCATTTTTGGTTTATCCAGGTCCAGATGAAAAACCGATGTCATCTATTCGTGCACAGGTGCAGCGAGAGGCTCTTGATGATTTAAATGCACTTACTACATTAGAATCGGTGGTTGGCAGAGAACGTGTTGTTGCACTAATCATGGAGAATGTTGAGGAACCGTTTGATTTTGAGCATTATCCTCACTTGGCAGATTATATTTTGCATCTTCGTGAGCGTATGGCAGAGATATTCATACAGGAAGAACAAAAATATTAATTTTAAAGTGCACGTAATGAAAAAGAAAGGAATATGATCTATTTTAGGTTTTGAACAATGAATGCTACAGATATGACCAAGGGAAAACCAATGAAACTACTGTTTTTGTTTTCTCTTCCTTTAATGTTTGGCAACGTTTTTCAGCAGCTTTATACAGTAGTTGATACAATGATTGTAGGTCAGACGCTTGGTGTTTCTGCATTGGCAGCACTTGGCGCTGCAGAGTCTCTAGGATGGATGAGCCTTGGAAGTATACAGGGATTGACACAGGGATTTTCCATTCGCATGGCACAGCAGTTTGGAGCGAAAGATGAAGATGGGCTTCATCAGGCAGTTGGACACAGTATTGTGCTGTCAGCCTTGCTTGCAGTTTTGCTTACTATAGTATTTCAGGTAGCTGTTCGTCCAGTACTTGCTATTTTACAAACCCCAGAGGATATTAAGCCAGATACGATTTTATATCTTCGTATTTTATTTTCTGGTATTCCCATTGTTGTTGCATATAATTTATTGGCATCTATGCTGCGCGCAATTGGAGACAGTAAGACACCTCTTATTGCAACAGCCATTGCTGCAGCCAGCAATATTGTATTAGATTTGCTTTTTGTATGTGTGTTTGGATGGGGCATTGCAGGTGCAGCCGAAGCGACACTTATTGCTCAGTTTATTTCAGTAGTATATTGTTTCTTTACAATAAGAAAGCTTACGCTCTTACATCCACGCAGGAAAGATTTGCGCTTGGAAGTTGAATTGTCAGGCCAGCTTATGCTTCTTGGTCTTCCGATGGCTTTCCAAAATTTTATTATTGCCATTGGATCCATGATTGTACAGCGTTTGATTAATTCGTTTGGTGTTATTTTTATTGCAGGATTTACGGCAACGAATAAACTGTATGGAGTATTAGAAATAGCGGCCACCTCATATGGTTTTGCCATGGTTACTTACACAGGACAAAATCTTGGTGCAAATCAGCCTAAACGCATTCGTGAAGGTTTAAAGGCTGGTGTAATTATTGCACTTATTACCTCGACAGTGTTAGGCGCCATTTTGATTCTTTTGGGAAAACCATTGCTTTCGTTGTTTATTTCAGGTACAGAAGAAGAAATTTCACAGACACTTGCGATTGCATATCATTATCTTTCTATTATGAGCGTATGCCTGCCAATTCTTTATGTTTTGTATGTATTGCGTTCTACTCTGCAGGGATTAGGTGATACAGTAAGTCCTATGCTGTCTGGTGTAGCAGAGTTTGCAATGAGAACTGGGTGTGTGCTTCTTCTTCCATTATGGCTTGGGGCAGAGGGCATTTTCTATGCAGAGGTTCTTGCATGGACAGGTGCAGATCTTGTATTGATTCCAAGCTGTATCTGGGCACTGCGTCATCGCTTGACTAAAAGTGACGACACTAAGAGAAATCTGTAAAATAACAGCAAAAGAACTGGTGATTTTAGAATAAAAATAGGGGAATAATAAAAATGAAGAAATTAAATTATATTGCGCTGCTCCCTATAGGGGTGTTTTTGGTTTTATATCTTGGACTAGGAATTTTATTTGAATATGTGATGAAAATTCCAATGGGATTTGATAATGTACCAATTGTGGTAGCATTTTTGGCGGCAATTCTTACGGCCTGTCTGCAAAATCCGAAGCTACACTTTGATCAGAAGCTTGAAATAATGGCACAGGGAGTTGGCGATAAGAATATCATTACGATGCTTTTGATTTTCTTATCAGCAGGATCTTTCGTAGGAATTGTAGGAAGAAGCAGTGCAGAAAGTGTTGCCTATTGTATGCTGTCATTGATTCCGGCGCGCTTTTCAGTAGCTATTTTATTTGTAGTAGCTTGTTTTGTATCAGTTGCCATGGGAACATCAGTAGGTACAATTACGCTTCTTGTTCCAATTGCAGCGGCTGTCTCTAAGGCATCAGGTTTTGATTTGCCGTTTTGTGTTGGATCTGTTATGGGAGGAGCCATGTTTGGCGACAATTTGTCCTTTATTTCAGACACAACGATTGCTGCGTGCAATGGTCAGGGATGTAAGATGAAGGATAAATTTAGAGAAAATTTTGGAATTGCAATGCCAGCGGCAGCAGCAACGCTGATTGTGATTTTAATCTTGTCATTCCAGACAACAATCAAGGGACATGTGAGCCAGCCATATAATTTAATTCAGGTTATACCATATGTGCTTGTATTGATAGGCGGTGTGGTTGGAATTAATGTATTTTTAGTTTTGCTTATTGGAATTGGATCGGGTGCATTGATTATGCTGATTGGCGGCTATGTGGAGCCTGTGGAAATGCTCATACGTATGGGAAATGGTGTTTCTGGAATGTTTGAAACATGTATGGTTGCGATTCTGGTGGCGGCAATGTGTGCGCTGATAAGAGAATATGGCGGATTCGAGGCACTTTTAGGAATTATTAGAAAGGCATTTAGAGGAAGAAGAGGCGGTCAGCTTGGAATGGGACTTTTAGTTGGTGCTATGGATATTGCAACGGCCAATAATACAGTTGCAATTGTAATGGCTAATCCAATTGCAAAGGAAATGGCAGTTGAATATGGAATTACACCAAGAAAGGCAGCTTCCATTTTGGATACGTTTTCCTGCATTTTTCAGGGTGTAATACCATATGGTGCACAGATGCTTGTTGCTATTTCAGCAGTCAATGAGCTAGGCAGTCAGATTTCTGCTTTTCAGGTTATGCCAAGACTGTACTATCCAATGTTTCTTTTGATCAGTTCTCTGATTGCTATTGTTGGTGTAAAGGGACGCAGACGTCGTTACAGAAAAATAAGGTAATTAAGAAAGAGGAAGCATAATGGATTTTTTATCCTTTAGAGAAGAAATTACAAAATACATTTTTGCAGAAGATATGCTGCAAAAGGCTGATATAATATTGATTCCAGGAAATGCATATCCGCAAAATGCTGAGCGTGCGGCAGCATTATACAGACAAGGTTATGCACCATATATTTTGCCAAGCGGAAAATACAGTACACTAGTCGGACACTTTGCAGGTGTTTTGGACCGGGCAGATCGCTATAACAAGGAGTACAAGACAGAATGGGAATTTTTAAAAGATGTTCTTGTTCAAAATGGCGTGGATGAATCAGCAATTTTAAAAGAGGATCAGGCAACCTTCACATGGGAGAATGCCAAAAACTCAAGAATTGTCACAGATCAAAATAAACTAGTGATACAAAAGGCTATTTTGTGCTGCCGCAATGTACATGCAAGAAGAAGTCTTATGTATTATCAAAAATCTTTTCCAGAAGCGAAAATATTTGTCAGTCCATCGGTGATTGGAAATATTACAAAAGAAAACTGGTATACAACGAAGGATGGAATTGATGCAGTAAATGCAGAACTTTCCAGAATCTTATATCAGTTTTCACTTCTCATATAAAATAAAAAAGCCTGCTAGTTTTTTGCTAGCAGGTTTTTTTGGTTCTATTAATCGCGAATTACCGGAAAATAGACTTGATAAGGTTCATATCCAATGTCGTAGATAGGGATGAAACGAATACCTGTTTCCTGATAGCGTGTGCGGAATGTGCGTTTCCAGTTTCCCCATTCACGTTCATTATCATGAAGCAAAAGTGTTTGAAGCTCATGACCGTGTGTGTGAAGCGAGCGCTCTTCACTGCAAAGGCCGGCAAGTGCGATTGGTCCAAAACGAAATGCAACAAGATCTGGATCATCGTCTGCAGCGACTGCAGTGATGCAAAGAGGAAGAATAAGGCGAAGTTCATCACCATTTTGCCAGTTGCGTTGAATGGTAAGAAATCCGTCTTTTGCATCAATAGGCATCTGTTTGCCGTTAAGTTCAAAGCAGACATCCTGAAATACGGCTGGATTTCCGGCGTAGGAATCGGTGCGTGCACATGCCCAATCTGGAATGCGAAGTTTTAATGAAAAATCAGCGCAAGGGGAATCCATTTCAATGCGCATGCAAATTGCCATACAGTCTGGCTGAATTGGATAACGCTGTGTGTTTTCATGAATTGCTTGTTCAGCAGAGCTTGTACTTGAAATGTGGAAGCTTCCGCTTAAGCTATCTTGCTTTTGAATTAAAGTAACATTTGTGTTGCCAATTGAAAAGCGTGCAGTGGAGTCGAAATATTGAGCAGCATATAAATTTGCACCATCCTGATAGTACAGATACTGGTTATGGGCAGCATTTGCCTGTACGACAGAGCCATGACAGCAGAAGAAGTCTTGTGTTTTGGAAGCCCATCCCTTGCGTGATCCAGCGCGCATTGGAAGAAAATATGTAAGAAGACCTTCTGATGGATAAGAAGATATCTGACCATTTGGAAGATCCTCCTTCCAATAGGCTTGCGCAAGGATGCCATTGTACAGATTTTTTTCAATATAATTCAGATAGGAAACATCGCCAGTCCAGGTAAAAAGAATGTTTGCAAGACGAATCATATTGTATACACTGCAGTGCTCTTGATTTCGTTCTCCAAGGCGTGAGGCCTGGCGATGTTTTGGTGTCCAGATTTCACCATTTGTCTGACCGCCGGTAACGAAATAGCCACGATCTGTAACAGCACATTTCCAGTAAGCAAGCACAATATCACGATAACGTGTAATTTTAGTTGCTTCATAAACGGCGGCACAGCCGATGATTTCTGGAATAGTTGTATTGGCATGCATATTTGTTAGTACGTCTTCTCCAGCTAAAAGAGGATCAAATAGGCGATGACGGTCATAACGCTCAATTAAGGTTAGATACATGCTGTCTTTTGTAATATCATAAAGCTGAGCCCATATTTCAAGCATTCCACCAGTTTCAAAATCAAGAATGTCATCGAGCTGTTCTCTTGTACGATTGTCTGTGTAGCGAAGGAACCATTTGGAGAAATCAATTGCAATGGTGAGGGCTTCCTCATTTTTTGCATATAGATACATGTCAAGAAGTCCCATAAAGGTTTTGTGTACGTTATAGTGAGGAGCCCAAACTTGCTTTTTGATAGCAATCCAGTGAAAATATTTTTCTGGAATAGAGGCAGCCCATTCGCCGCCATTGTCAAGCTGACAAAGACGAAGTTCATGAACAATTTCATTTGCTTTGCCAAGCAGAGCCTGATTGCCGGTTTCATCATAGTGAATGGCAGCTGCGCTCAGCCAGTGACCAAGAAAGTGACCACGCAGCTGACAGGAGGGATCTTCCCAGCCGCCATGCTTAAGTTTTTTGTTTCCAAAATTTTGATAACGGCCAGCCTCTTGCGTAAAATTTTGCAGCAGAGCATCGCTTTCTAGCTCCATTAGATAGTCCATATTTTGCTGCTCTTTGTTAAGTAATAATTGATCCTGTAGTGTGACATCAAGTCCTGATAATTGTTTCATTATAATTATAATATCCTTTCTGGCAAATGCCTTTACGTTTTTATTTACTTATAGTATAATCGGAAATGAAATAAATAAAATGAAATTTATTCGGTATTTTTTATAAAATAATCGCATATAAAATTGTGTTTCGCGAATATATTTGAAGATTGCGGGAGTGCAAAGCACGTAGAAATCCGGTATCAAACATCATAGTATGAAAGGAATAATATATGGAAAGCGAGTTACAAAAAAAACAGCTGCTTTTGGCAGCAGATGAAATGCCATTGCTTAGGGAATGTGCTTTTTTTAAAAGTGAAGATGGTTTTGTGCATCCTAATCGTTTATTAGATTTTGATGTGCTTATTTACGTTGTGAGTGGATCAGTGCAGGTTGTTGAGGATGATCAGGAATATTGTATTTTGCCAGGAGAATTATTATTTCTTAAACATGGTTGTCATCATTATGGAACGAAGAGAAATCCACCTATGACAAGCTGGTATTATTTTCACTTTTATCTTCCGAAAATTACGGCACAGACAAGATTTGATCCTTTTGAAAGTTTTACATATGCCCGCAGTTTAAACAAGGAAAATCATAGCTTTTTTTATCAATTGCCAAAGAAGATGAAACTGGAATCTTATTCAAATATAGCTCAGATGCAGGAAATTTGTGATTTATTTGAAAAGCGAAATCCACTGGAAAGACTATTGCAAAACACAATGCTTTGCAGCCTTTTATTGAATCTGTACCATGATAGTGAATCAGACAGAAAAGTAGCACTAAGCAGACAAAGAACAGATCAGATGATTGCGTATCTGCAAAAACATTGTGAAGAGAAATTTTCTTCAGTTGACATTGAGACATATATGGGATTGTCATATAAGCATTTGAATGATGTATTTAAGAAAGAAACAGGAATGACGCTTCAGAAATATCATTGTCAAATGCGCATGGAACGCGCAGCGAGACTGCTGCAGCAGACAGACTTAACTATCACACAGATTAGCGAAAGACTAGGCTTCGATGAAGTATTTTATTTTAGTAATGTTTTTAAAAAACAGATGAAGCTTTCGCCTATGAGCTATAGAAAAAAATGTGTAAGAATTTAAAAAATGCCTTGACATGATGTATATTATAATATACAATAAAGCTAGGAGGAATTAACGATGAATGAGAACAATATTCAAATAGAACAGCAGTCAGGAATAGAGCAGCAGTCAGAAGCACAGGCAAAGCGATTACTGGCATATTACAGCTACTTGAGAAAAAGTCAAAAAATGACTCAATCAGAATTAGAGCGCATTACTGGATTGTCAAGAATCGCAATTAACCGCTGTGAAAATGGGAAATTGATGCCGACGATTCGCTCCATGAATAAACTATTGGCACCACTTGGATATCAGCTTGGCATTGTGTCGCTTGATGAATCAGACAGTGGGGATTATAATGAAGAAATAAATGAACGGCAGAACGAGTTGGAAATCACGTATTTCACTGAGCTGGCAAAAGAGGAAGAGAGGTTCAGTAAGAAAAAGGCGTCAGAGCTGTTCAAAAACAAACTATTGGATACACTAGAGCCTGGCAGCTACGGCGCACTGCAGACCATTCATAAACATCTTTTTAGTGATATTTATGAGTTTGCCGGTCAGACACGAACAGTGAATTTTGCAAAAGGGAATTTACGATTTGTACCTGCTATGTATTTGGATGCGGCACTTGAAAGCATCGAGAAGATGCCACAGTCCACATTTGATGAGATTGTAGAAAAATATGTGGAGATGAATATTGCACATCCTTTTCAGAAAGGAAATGGACGAAGCATTCGTATCTGGCTGGATCAAATATTAAAAAAAGAGCTTGGAAAGGTTATTGACTGGAGTTTAGTTGATAAAGAAGAGTATTTGACAGCGATGAAGGTAAGTCCGATCAAAGATGTGGAAATCAAAATGCTCCTAAAAGCTGCATTGACAGATAAGATTAATAACAAAAAAATATTTATGAAGGGTGTTGACCAAAGCTATAGCTATGATGGCTACAGCAGCTATAAAACAAAGGAGTTTGCCCCTAAAACCTGTACAAAAGCAAAAACAAAAATACAGGAAGTGAGGGAACAGGATGAAGAAGTGGAGCAATAAAAAAGCAGAATGGCTGTTAGTAATGTTAGCTGTATCACTAACGGCATCTGCTTCATGGACGATTCCGGCAGAAGAAAAAAGCGAAGCTATAGATCGATATATTATAGTTGAACTAGAGACTCTTACTGTGCCAAACGTTGATGCAGAAGAGATGGAATTATCATCAGAATCAGAGCAGTCAACAGAAGAAACAGTTGAAGTAGAGTCTGAGCCTGAAGTTGTGCTGTTTTCACTTCAGGATAGCCTGGATTCAGAAGAGTACAGTGTAACCGGGATCAGCGTAGATGAACCAATCATTGCCCAGCTTCTGGAACAAACAGCGGACTATCAGAACTATGATACTATTGCCTTGTATGATATTACTTCTTATCAGCAGACAACTGATGAGTCATATGACTTTAATCTCCAGATTCCAGAGGATGCGGATATTACACTGTATCAGACAGTGGATGGGCAGCTTCAGGAAAATACTCTGGATGTAATGTGTACAGAGGATGAGTATAATCGTCTGCCGTTAGTAAGTTACCAGTCCGAGACGAATCACTGGTTGGTATTTTATCTGGGAGTAAAACAGACTGATGAAGCAGTATCAGATTCTGATACAGAAATAGCAGCCCAAGAGACAGAAAGTGCAGCAGAATCATTGGAAGGGAAAACTGAGTTGGAGATAGATGAAAGTCCATCTGCGAGTGAGGATGTAAAGAAACATTCTGCATCGAAAACAGAATCAGAGACAACAAAGCCAAGTCAGCAGACAACAAAGGAAACAGAAAGTACCAAAGTACCAGATACTAAGCCAGCGACACCGAGTATGGTTGCTCCGACAACAAGCACACCAACGACAAGCCCGAGTACGACAGCGCCAACCAAAGTACCTGAAACACAGCCGCAGACAACAGCACATACACATGCATGGGTTCCAGTGACATCTGTTGTCCATCATGATGCAACGTATAAGACTGTGTGGGTTCAGGACTTTGCAGCATGGGACGAGACAGTGATCACAAAAGCGGCATGGGATGAGCAGGTACTGGTTCAGGATGCGTATGATGAAAATGTGATGATTTCAGATGCGTATGATGAACCGGTTTATGCATGGGTTGGAATTTGCAATGAGTGTGGTCATAAGTTTTTAGATCCAAATGAAGATATTGATGTTCATATGGGTGCTGGCTGTTGGTCAAGCTGGCATGATGAATGGATGCAGGTTGGAACAACGCACCATGATGCTGTTTACCAAACAGTTCATCACGAGGCAACATATCAAACAGTTCATCACGAGGCAGAGACGACAATCGTCCATCATGATGCAACAGGTCACAACGAACAGGTAGTGGATCAGGCAGCATGGGATGAGACAGTAATTACTGGTTATACCTGCTCTGGCTGCGGAGCAGCAAAATGAAAGTAATATATCAAGATACCAGAGTCAAAAAGTAAGAAATCCGATGCAAGAGGATTTTTGATATTAATAAATAAATAACAATACATAAGAAAAAGCATCTGCATAACTTCTGAAAATAACAGGATTTATTGTTGGTGCTTTTTTCATGCTCTTTTTACATTGTGTTCAGTTTGGACATGCGAGAAAACACAGAATACTGTGTAAAGGTTGTGGCAGAGATGCCATGACCTTTTTTCGTGGAAGAAACAGAAAGGAAAACAGTTATGGATCGTCTAAGAGGACCGCCTGTTTTAAAGGCAGGCAATAAGCAACAAACAGATTCTGTCAGATTTTCTGACGGGATTTCCCATAAGAAAGGCATGACGATGAATTTAAAAAACAAAAAAGGAAAGAGATTGACTTCTACACTGATGGCAGTACTTATGAGCGTATCGACAACGCTGACACCAGTAAACACCATGGCATCAGAGCTTGAGACATCGTCCGTGGCAGTCGAAAGCACGCTTGAGGAAACAACTGCAGAGACACAGGTGCAGACCGTATCAGAGACGGCAGTAAGCAAGACGCAGGAACAGACCACATCAGAGACGGCAGCTAGTGAAGCACAGACGTCAGCATCAGAAATGCAGCCGGTGCCTGAAACGACAGAAGAAGTTTGTACAGAAGAAGTCCAGACCTCTGGAGAGGGTGCAGAAGAAACATCTGCAAATGAAACACGTGGACCGGATGACGAGGAAACAGCAGAGACTGCCCAGATCGAAACAGAAGTTGAGACCATGGCTGAGTCCGAGGCTGAGTCTACAAGTGAAATCGAAACTGAGGGCAGCACCGAGGTTGAGAAAGCTGATCCGTTTGCAGCATTAGATCCGTCTGCCGGATTTACTGAGGAAGCTCTTGCAGCAATTGATTTTTCCAGTAAGAGACTTTTGATAGCCGCAGACCCAGCCGTGATCATTGATCCAGAGCATGTTCTTTCAAGTTATGCAGGCGTTTACCTGATGCAGTATGAAACTGAGAGTCAGGCAAAGTATGCATATGCATACTACTACGGAAAGTCAGAATTTGTTGATGTTGATACCGTCATTTCCGTAGCAGACGGAGATAACAGTGCGAATGCAGCAGCTCCTATGGCTGCCAACGAAAACCCAATTGCTGAACTGCATGAAGCAGTTGCCGGAAATCCGGTAAAGGCTGCAGGTGCAGTTGCCGTTATTGATACAGGTGTGAATGGCGTGGCAAATGTCACGGAGTCTGTTTCCATGATCGGTGACAACACAGCAGATGAAAACGGACACGGTACAAAAATGGCACAGCTGATTGCAGAGCAGAATCCGGATGTATCCATTCTTTCCATCAAGGCATTAGGTGCTGATGGAACGGGAGATGTGTCTGCCGTATATGCAGCAATCCAGTATGCGATAGACAAGAAGGTTTCCGTAATCAACCTGTCCATGTCAGCAGTAGGAACAGCCGAGAATGCAGCATTAACGTCAATAATTGATGCAGCTGTAGAGGCAGGCATCGCGGTTGTCGGCGCAGCCGGAAACAAGGGAATGGATGTACGTTTCTTTGTACCAGGAAATATCGAGAGTGCTTATATCATAGGCGCAGCCGATGAGAATGGTGCAAGAATTACATCTTCCAACTATGGTTCGACGGTTGACTTTAACGTAGTGGCAGACTCCACGTCAGAGGCAGCTGCGAAGTTTTCCGGTTATTATACATTAAACGGGGCAGTAGCGGATGAGAAGCTGGTATTCCCGACCGATTATGTGAAGGAAGAGAAGATTGACTACAATGGCCCAATCATTAAACATCAGATTTCTTTCTACAACTATCAGGGCAGCCGTGATGATCTTGTATGGATTAGTGAGAAACTAATGAAAACAGAGATTGATGACGAGTATATTACTGCGCGCATTGGTTTCGCGGAGGATGCACAGGCAGTAAGCGGGCTGGATATTTATGTCGATTTTATGAGTATCGACAGCGAGCATGCAATTACGGATGAGTGTACGGTTGATCTTACAAACATGATTGTAAAAATTCCGGCATCGTATAAGGATTCTAATCTTACGATTCGCTGGTACATGCCGAATGCATCTTATCAGTATTGTTATGATACGGATGAAAAATATATGATTTCCAACACACCTGAGAAATTTAAGGTGGCATATAACGCAGTTGGAGGGTTAACACTTAAGACTGCGCAGGATTATGTTAACGGAACGTATAAGCAGGGACGTACATTTACGCATACTGCGGATTCTATGAACCATTGTTATGTGAATTATTCTACTGATGGTATTAAAGTAGGTGATTACTATACCATTACAAGTGGATATATCGCTAGCGTGGAGGAGAAGCCAGGAATCTATACGACACGAGGTGAAATTGCTTCCATGTTTGGTCCGAATGCATTGAATAATATTACGGAGGCAGGATATGCTTCAACGCAGGCATTCCTGGTTCATTTTAATTCTGTTACACGGGATTATGACAGTGCAGATGTTTCCGGCTGGTTTAACACGGTTGGCGGTAAGTCGGAAATCGCACCGGGTATTATCCGTTCTGATATTGATAATATTCAATATACAAGAACTGATGGAACTACATATTATACAACCGAGGAAGTTTCTGCTTCTTTGGGATGGGTGTTTGGTACGTGTGCAAACAATGAGATTGGTGGTCAGTGCCCAACCTTTGAGCCGGGTGGAAAGATCATCTGTACAAGTAAGGATGCAGATGGCACAGCCTACTTCTTCTACTATTGTCGTTCGCTAAGAGCGCAGTGGGCAGGTGGTTCATTCTCTATAACTCCCGTATTTCCAAAGACGGGATACCTTAGAATCCACAAGACATCCTCGGATCCGGCACTGACGGATGGAAACAGCTGCTATAACTTTACCAATATCACTTACAAGATTTACAGTGACAGTTCCTGTACAACAGAAGTACAGACCCTGTATCTGGATCAGGATGGATATTCTCAGTCTGTTGAGCTGACAGAGGGAACCTATTACATTAAGGAAACGGATGCTGTAAATTCCGGTTATGCACTGGATACAAATGTTTATACGGTAACCGTAACGGCAGGAACTACTTTTGATGCTCCACAGACTTGGAGTACGAAGGATGCTCCGCTTAATGACCCGTTGGGTATTGTTATAAACAAGATCAATAGCGATGGAACTACGGCAGCTGACTTATCTGGAGCTGAGTATACGATTACTTATTATCCGAAGCAGTATACTAGTGTAGCAGAAATTGCAGCAGACACAGATCCAGAGGTAAAGCCAACTGTATGGGTAATTCAGACAAAAAAACATTCAGATGGAAGCTATTATGCTTCCTTAAGAGACGAGTGTATTGTTCCAAATAGTAATAGTGCAGGTGCAGTTTTTGGAAAAAACCATACTGGAACTTACGTTATTCCACTTGGAACCATCACTGTTGAAGAAACAAAAGCACCGGAAGGCTTTACAAAAGATGGAGCTATTGTAAGCAGTGCAAAAACTGGTGCAACGATTTCCGGGACTAATAACGTATATTTATTCCAGTTTGTTGACGAGAACTCGGCAGTATATTTAAAGAGTGGCAATGCTCTTTCAACTTCTCTGGATGATGAGACTGCCGTAACTTTAACATATGCAGAGCTCCAGATCAACGGTTCACCAAAGATGGAAAAGCATGACTTCGAGTTAAGCAAGAAGGCAACTATGGGCGGAACTAGCTTTGAGGGAATCTCTTTTGAGATTTACTGTATGGATGATTCTGTTGCCATCGGAAATGACACTTACACAAAGGGACAGACAATTACTACAGTGACTTCTGATGAAGAAGGAAACATTGATGTAGGTATGCAGTTTCCTGTCGGTCACTATGCAGTGCGCGAAAAGGCGGCAAACAATTACTACACAATGACAACAGATCAGATCCATTACTTCGATGTAGTTGAATATCAGGGAGAAGCATTTATCCAGTATGAGTCTGATACAAATGCAGTCACCTTTATGGACCGCGTTGTACGTGGAGATCTGTCATTCGTAAAGAAAAATTCCGACACGGATGAAGCACTTGCTTATATCCCGTTCAGGATTACAAATAATACAACAGGCGAAACACATTACATCTTAACTGATGCGAATGGAAACTTCACTTCCGCAACTGGAAAGACCACAAATACCAATGCAAACGATGTAGTTCTTTCCCAGTATGGTGATAAGGATGTCATTCCACAGAGCGTTGTGGATTCACTGGCAAAGGATGCCGGACTTTGGTTTGGTATGGGAAGTGAAGGAACCATGACAGCTGCAAATGATTCTTACAGCTCATTTGTATATGGAACATACACCATCACCGAGTTAAAGACCGAAGCAACCAGAAGCATGAAGATGTATACCAGCACCTTCACAATCGACACTGACGGAAAAGTTCTTGATCTTGGAACAGTCAACAACGTTCCGATGAGAATTAAAACAACACTGGTTGACGTAAATGGAGAACATTTCACCGAAGCAACGAGTACAGTGACATTGACTGACCATGTAGCATACAAAAATCTGGATACGGACAAGACATATACGCTGACAGGAACCTTGTATGTGAAGGATGGAGATGCACTGACAGAAATGATGACAGAAACGGTTGACTTTCAGCCAACCGAAACAAGTGGCACACAGGATGTTACATTCACATTCGATGCATCTGAGCTTGTTGGAAAGTCAGTAGTTGCATTTGAGGAGCTTTCCGTAAATGGAGAGTTTTGTGCAGAACATAAGGATAAGGACGATGAAAACCAGACCGTTACATTCCCTGGTATTCAGACAACGGCACGCGATAATGTAACCGAGGATCATGTATCCAATGCAACAGATTCCATCACAATCGTGGATACGGTAGCTTATACAGGTCTTAAAAAAGGAGATACCTACACAGTTACTGGAACACTGATGGATGCAGAGACAGGTGAGGCTGCTCTTGATGATGACGGCAATGCAATTACTGCATCAAAGGAGTTTACTGCACCGTCTGCTGATGGAAGCATTGACATCACCTTTACATTTGCAGGTGTTTCCTTAGCAGGAAAGACACTTGTTGCTTTTGAGCAGATTGATCATGACGGTAAAAAATATGCCGTTCATGCAGATATCAATGACAAGGGTCAGACCGTATATATTCCGAAGATCCGCACAAAAGCACTCGATGCCAATACCGAATTGAATCAGGTAAAAGCAGACAGCAATGTAACTGTTGTGGATACCATAACCTATACACATCTGCTTCCTGGAAAAACATATGTAATGAAGGGTGTTTTAATGACATCCGCAGGAAATGCCCTGATGGTTAACGGAAAGACCATTACTGCAAGTACTGAGTTTGTTCCGACCACACCTGACGGAACAGTAGATGTTGCTTTCAATTTTGATGCTTCAGAAATTGGTGGCCGAAAGTTAGTAGTCTATGAATACCTTGAGCTGGACGGCAATACCGTTGCCTCTCATACAGATATTTCCGATACTGACCAGACCATATATGTTCCAAAGCTCAGAACAACCATCTTTGATTCTGAAAATGGAAGTCATAACAGCGCGGCAGACGAAGATATCACTCTGATCGATACCGTGCGTTACAATGGCGTTGAAATCGGACGCAGATACACAGTAGTCGGTACCCTTGTTGATAAGGAAACCGGCAATGCACTTCTTGATGATGCAGGAAATAAGATTACTGCGTCAAATGAGTTTGTCGCTGAAAAGATAAACGGAACAATTGACGTGACATTTAAGTTCTCAGGCGTATGTCTTGCAGGAAAGACAACGGTTGCTTTCGAGGATATGTATTCTGAGGGAAAGAAGGTGGCAGTCCATGCTGCTCTCAGAGATGAAGGACAAACCGAGTACTTCTCATTAGTACATACAACAGCAACATCCAACGACACAAAAGATCATGTTGTCGGTGCTAACGAGAAGGTTACAATCACCGATCAGGTAGCACTTAAGGCACTGAAGCTTGGCACAGAGTATACTTTAAGTGGAACTTTAATGAATGCAAAGACTAAAAAGCCGATCATGGTAAATGGAAATACAATTACCGCAAGAAGAACTTTCACAGCCGATGCACGTGAAATGACAATACCGTTAACCTACACCCTGAATGCATCAGAGCTTGCAGGAACTACAACAGTTGTATTTGAAACCCTTTATTCTGACGGAGCACTTCTGGCAGCACATGCTGACCTTGAGGATGCAGAGCAGACAGTATATATCCCAGAGATTCATACAACTGCAAAGGATCAGACAACAAAGATCAACCATACCGAGGCAAATAAGACAGCCACCATCATTGATACAGTTTCATATACAAATCTGCTTCCGGGCAGAGAGTATACTGTAAGCGGAACACTGATGGATAAGGAAACAGGAAAGGCTGTTCTGGCTGACGGCAAAGAGATTACGGCAAGCACCATATTCACTCCTGAAAAGTCCAAGGGAAGTGTTGATATAATCTTTACCTTTGATGCAAGTGTTGTAGCACCTAAGACAGTTGTTGCATTTGAAACCCTTACATATAAGAAGATCCAGATCGCCGTACATGCTGACATTGAGGATAAGGACCAGACGGTATATATCCCGAAGGTACATACCACTGCAATCGCAGATGATACAAAGGATCATGTAACAGAGGCAAAGAAGGATGTAACCATTGTTGATACTGTTTCCTATGAAGGACTTGAAGTTGACAGAGAGTACACCGTAAAGGGTGTTCTTATGAATAAGGCAACAGGAGAAAACATCACGGTAAATGGTGAGAAGGTAACTGCTTCTGCCACATTTACTCCAGAAGAAAAGAACGGAACCGTTGATGTAACATTTACATTTGACGGATCAGCATTAGAGGATACCATGATTGTTGTATTCGAAACTCTGTACACTGAAGGTAAGGAAGTCGGTATCCATGCAGAGATCGGGGATGAGGCACAGACGGTATACCTTCCAAAGATTCGTACCAATGCAAAGGATGGCATTACAAAAATTGATCACAGTGAGGCATTGCCAAAGGCTACGATTATTGATATAGTTATCTATTCTTCATTGCTTCCAGGCAAGGAATATACTGTCACTGGAACATTGATGAACAAGGCAACCGGCGAAGCTGTTCGGATTGATGGAAAGAAAGTAACTGCAAGCACCGTTTTCACTGCTGAAAAGGCAGAAGGAAACGTTGACATTGTATTTGAGTTTGATGCAAGTGCAATCGCAGAAACTACCGTAGTCGCATTTGAGTCTATGGAGTACAAGGGAATCGAAGTCGCTGTTCATGCGGACATTGAGGATGAGAACCAGACCGTCTACATCCCGGATGTTCACACTACCGCAACCGCAACTGACACTGAGGATCATGTAACTGGTGCAAACGAGGAAGTGACCATCACTGATGAGGTTGCACTGACAGGCTTAAAGGTTGGTAACGAATACACCGTAAGGGGTGTTCTGATGGACAGAAATACCGGAGCCGAGATTCAGGTAGGTGGCGAAAGCATTACTGATGAGAAGACCTTTACTGCTGAAACAGCAGACATGACCGTCACATTAACCTATACACTGGATGCTTCTAAGCTTGCAGGTACAACAACAGTTGTATTTGAAACCCTCTATACGGCAGTCACCGAAGAGATGGGTGTTGAGGTCGGAAGACATCACGATCTTACCGACGAGGGTCAGACGGTTTATATTCCTGAGATCCACACAACTGCAGCCGATCAGAAGACTGAGATTAACCATACAAAGTCCGAAGAGACTGCAACCATCATTGATACCGTACATTACAGTCATCTGTTACCTGGCAAGGAGTACACCGTTAAGGGAGTGTTTATGAACAAGGAGACAGGTGAAGAGGTACTTATCGACGATAAGCCGATCACTGCCGAGACTACATTTACACCTGAGAAGTCCGAGGGAAGCGTTGATGTTATCTTTACATTCGATTCTTCACTTGTTGCTCCAAAGACTGTAGTAGCATTCGAAACCTTAGAGTATAAGGGTATCGAGATCGCAGTTCATGCTGACATTGAGGACAAGGATCAGACAGTTTATGTTCCAAAAATCAAGACAACGGCAATCGGAGAGGATACTGAGGACCACATCGAAAAGGCGAAGGAAGATGCTGTTATCGTTGATACAGTAGAATACAAGGGCTTAGAGGTTGGCCGCGAGTATGTAATGACCGGAAAGTTTGTTGATAAGGTTAACGGAGAAGTAATCACAGATGCCGAGGGCAATGATATTATCGCATGTGAAACCTTTATCGCAGAAACCGAAGAGGGAAGCATCGACATTACCTTTACCTTTAATTCTTCCGCATTAGCAGGAAAGTCACTGGTTGCTTTCGAGACTCTGTATACAGAGGAAAAGGAAGTAGCGGTACATGCCGACATCACCGATGAGGGCCAGACCGTCCATATCCCGGAGATTCATACAACCGCAACAGATAAAGTAACCGGCGATCATGACGGTGTTGTTGCAAAGGAAACTACCGTACTGGATGAAGTATTCTACACGAACCTGATTCCTGGCAAGGAGTATACCGTAAGCGGCAAACTTATGGTTAAGGAAACAGGCGAGCCGTTAACAGTTGACGGAAAGGAAGTAACGGCAGAAAAGACCTTCGTTGCCGAAGAAGTAGACGGAAGCATCATTCTTGAGTTCACATTTGATTCTTCTGCACTGGCAGGAAAGAAGATCGTTGCTTTCGAGGATGTCATTTATGAGGGAATCTCCATTGGAACCCATGAAGATCTGACAGATGAGGACCAGACAATCTCTTATCCGGAGATTCACACAACAGCAGTAAATGGTACTGACGGTTCAAAGACCATGGTACTGGGAACAAATGTAACCTTAGTGGATACCGTAACGTACAAGAGTCTGACGGAAGGAAAGACCTATGTATTAAAGGGAACCATTATGGATAAGGCAAGCGGCCAGCCGATTGGTGTAACCGCAGAAACTACCTTTACAGCTGAGGCATCAGATGGAAGTGTAGAAGTAACTTTCACATTTGATACCACAAAGCTGCAGGGAAAGACACTGGTAGTCTTTGAGACACTGTATGACACACAGAGTAACCAAATCGTTGATCACAGTGATCTTAATGATGAGGATCAGACGGTAAGCGTATCGGTACAGCCAGTGATTCCACCAGTAGTAACAGGAGATGATTCAAGCCCGATGCTGTATGTACTGGGCCTGCTGGCAGCACTCGCAGCCGCAGTAGCAGTAGCAACGACACTGGTGAGAAGAAAGAGAAAACAGGCATAAAAGCCTGAAGGGATTCCCTTCGGGGAATCCTGAAAAAAATAATCCATGAGACAAGTTGAATCTGCTAGAAAGGAGCTTTGGATACATTTATGAAAAAGAAGAAAATCAGAATCAGCACCGTGTTGCTTCTTGTGCTTTTGTTTGTTTTGCTTTGCGTGGTAGCGTGTGCTGGATGGAAGCTTTATTGCTACTATGCAGCTTACTCAAAAGATCGTGACTTATATTCTGATCTTCGCGATGAGGTTATAAAATCGGAAGAAAAAGAAAACGAAGCAGAAGAAACAACAAAAGATTATTTGGAAACTGAAGAATATTTGGATAATGGGACAAAAAAGTATCGAAAAAGAAAAAAGCGCATTTCAAAAAGTGCTCCTATTTCTGTTGACTGGGATGAGTTAAAGGAAATCAATGAGGATATTATTGGCTGGGTATATTTTACAGGACTGCCGCAGATATCTTATCCTGTTTTGCAGGCTGATGACAATGAATATTATGTGCATCGAACTTACGACCTGTCAAGTGATATCTCGAAAGCAGGCTGCATTTTTATGGACTACCGTATGGCAGATGATTTTTCATCACCATACTCTATTATCTATGGTCATAATGTTCGTGATGGTTCGATGTTGTCAGATCTGGCTAGGCTTAAAGATCAAACCTTATACGATGAAGAACCATATTTCTGGATTCTGACTCCGGAAGGTAACTACCGTTATCAGATTTTCTCCATTTTCCAGTGCCATCGCGCAGCAGATGTTTTTCAGAGATCTTTTGACGGATGGGGAGAGGATTTTTTTAAATGGCAAAGTGAATTAAAGTTGCGAAACAGTATGCAGGGAGATGTAAAGCTGAGTGAGGATGGACACGTGATTGCGTTTTCTACCTGTGTTCCAAACAGTTTTGATCGTACAATAGTGTGTGGAACTTATGTTGGCGGTGATGACATCCCAGATCCACATCTGGATGAAGTGGCTGAATAATTAAAATAATCTCAAGCCACATTGCAAAATCGCCACTAAAGGGGCGAGGCTTCCTTTGGAAGGTATAAAAAACATATTACATGATGATAATTTCAAGAGTGCTGAATTTGAACTGCAACCATATATTGACAACTTAAGTAAAAAAAAGAAAAAATATACTTGACATTTTCTTGATTATATTGTAAAATACTCTTTGTTGGCATTTAGAAAGAAAACTTGATGCTTATGAAATGCCCAGATAGCTCAGTTGGTAGAGCAGAGGACTGAAAATCCTCGTGTCGCT
>ERZ857750.1936-NODE-1936-length-21307-cov-3.652927_pt1 | contig 21307 bp, 18 predicted proteins | sample MGYA00519915_ERZ857750 | MGnify/ENA primary metagenome ERZ857750 (study PRJEB31778, sample SAMEA3449358) | human gut metagenome | biome: human gut; feature: human-associated habitat; material: faeces | place: United Kingdom | collected 2010/2012 ... | reverse complement strand
CAAGCCGACGACCACACCCGCCGCAACGGAAAAGCCCTCGGCCACCCCTGCGCCTGCTGCAGCACAGGCCCCGAAGGCCACTGCTGCGCCGCCCGCACAGACCGTCACCAAGCCCGGTATCTGGGACGCGAAGCCGCTGGCGGCGTTCAGCGGCAATGAACTGGTCTACAGTGCGACCTTAGGCGACTGGCGCACCCACAACGGTGCGGACTACGCTGCCCCGGCAGGGGAGAGTGTGACCGCCGCCAAGGCGGGCAAGGTCGTCTCGGTGAGTGAGGACGCGCTGTGGGGCGGTGTGGTCGAGGTCGAGGACGCAAACGGCGTGACGTGGCGGTACTGCGGCGTCGCTGCCCCCGCCGTGAAGGCAGGGGACAGCGTGACAGCCGCCGCCGCGCTGGGCACCGCCGGCACCATTCCCGCGGAGACCAGCGGTGACGCGCACATTCATTTGGAGTGCGTGAAGGACGGCGCGTATCTTGACCCGGAGGGGCTGATGTAAAGTGCCTTTCCCCGTGGGGGAAGGTGCCCGAGGCCCCGCCCGAGGGCGGATGAGGGGTGGCCTTCCGGTTGCGGCCCATGCACGGGTCGTGATGGTAAACTCTGCCCTCATCAGTCAGTGGTCTGGGCCACTGACGGCTTCCCCCGCGGGGGAAGCCATTTCAAAAAAGGCGTGTACCCACACCGGGCACACGCCTTTTCTATTGCAATTTTACTGATACTCTTTCACATTCAGCATCCGGGTCGCGTTCAGCACGGCCAGGATCATGACGCCGACATCCGCAAAGACGCCCCACCACATGTTGGTGATGCCCAGCGCGGTCAGGATCAGGCAGAGCGCCTTGACCGCCAGCGCAAAGACGATGTTCTGGTAGACAATGCGCATGCACTTGCGGGAGATGCGCATGGCCAGGCTGATCTTGGCCGGGTCGTCGTCCATCAGCACGATGTCGGCGGCCTCGATTGCGGCGTCACTGCCAAGCGCGCCCATCGCAATACCGATGTCGGCACGCATCAGGACCGGCGCGTCGTTGATGCCGTCGCCCACAAAGGCAAGCTCCTTCTTCTCGGGCTTCTGGGCCAGCAGCTTTTCGACCCACGCGACCTTGTCGGCAGGCAGCAGCCCCGCGTGCACTTCGTCGATGCCCAGATCCTTTGCGACCAGCTCGGCCACAGCGGGGGCGTCACCGGTCAGCATGACGGTACGCACGCCCTGTGCCTGCAGGCCCTGCATGGCGGTCCCGGCGGTAGGCTTTTCCTCATCGGAAATCAGGATGGAGCCAAGGAACTGCCCGTCGCGGGCGACGTAGACAATCGTGCCTGCGCCCTCGGCGGCGGTGTAGTCAATATGCTCGCTCTCCATCAGGCGGGCGTTGCCGGCCAGCACGGTGCGGCCATCCACCTGCGTTTTCACGCCGTGACCCGCGATCTCCTGCGCGTCGGACGCACGCTTGGCGTCCAGACCCGGGCAGGCCTCGCGCAGGCTCTTGCTGATGGGATGGTTCGAGAAGCTCTCGGCCAGCGCCGCACTCTCGAGCAGGTCGGCCTCGGTCACGCCGTCGGCGGGGGGGGTGTGCGTGACCTTGAAAACGCCCTTCGTCAGGGTGCCGGTCTTGTCAAACACGGCCACGCCGGTCTTGGACAGGGCCTCGAGATAGTTGCCGCCTTTGACGAGGATACCGCACTTGGACGCGCCGCCGATACCGCCGAAGAAGGTCAGCGGGATCGAGATGACCAGTGCGCAGGGGCAGCTGATGACCAGGAAGGTCAGTGCGCGCATGATCCAGTCAAGCCAGTTGCCCAGCAACAGCGGCGGCACAACCGCCAGCACCAGTGCGCCGATGCAGACAGCGGGGGTGTAGCAGCGGGCGAACTTCGTGATGAAGTTTTCAACCGGCGCTTTCTTCAGGCTGGAATTTTCCACCAGGTCAAGGATTTTTGCAACGGTGGACTCCCCATAAATCTTCGTGGTCCGGATGCGCAGCACACCGTCGGCGTTCACACAGCCGCTGATGACCTCATCCCCGGGGCGCACGGTGCGCGGGCGGCTCTCGCCGGTCAGCGCTGCGGTATTCAGGGTGGACTCACCGGTCAGGACCACGCCGTCCAGCGGGATCTTCTCACCGGGCTTGACGACGATGGTCGCGCCAATGGGCACATCATCGGGGTCAACGACGGAGACGCTGCCGTCCCCGGCCTCCAAATTCGCGCTGTCGGGGCGGATGTCCATCAGCGCGGTGATGCTCGAACGGCTCTTGCCGACGGCGTAGGACTGGAACAGCTCGCCGATCTGGTAGAACAGCATAACGGCCACGCCCTCGGCATACTCGCCGCAGCCGATGGCGCCGACCGTGGCGACGGCCATCAGGAAGTTTTCGTCAAAAACTTCGCCGTTCTTGATGCCCATGAACGCCTTGCGCAGGACATCATGGCCAATGACTAAATAGGGCACAAGCCACAGCACAAGCTGAACGAACCAGGGCAGCTCCACAAAATGGAACAGCAGTGCCAGCAGCACCGTGAGTACCGCCGCAGCGATAATGCGCTTCAGCGTCTTTTTCTGTTTCTTTGTCATGAGGGTAGCCTCCGTTTGGGGTATAAAAAGCGCCCATCGGCAGGATGGGCTGCTTTATGGCAGAACTTACAGCTCGATCTCGAAATCGGGCTCGACCTTCTTGGCGGTCTTGACGGCATCCTTCAGCACGGCGTCGAACTTGTCGTCGTCGGCCTCCAGCAGCAGCTTCTGGGCCATGAAGCTGACGCTGGCATTCTTGACGCCGGGCAGTGCCTTGATGGCGGTCTCAATTTTGGCGGCGCAGTTCGCGCAGTCGACTTCGATCTTGAATTTCTTCTGCATGGTGGCAGTCTCCTTTATATATAGTAATTTTTAATATGGGGTAACGTAGTTTGAAGGCTTCTCCCCGGGGGGGGAGGCTTTCAACAATTTTATTCCTCCGTATGCTCCATGCCCAGGGCGATCATGCTGCGGACGTGGTCATCGTCGAGGGAGTAGTACATGGCCTTGCCCTCGCGGCGGAACTTGACGAGCTTGCTGGTTTTCAGCAGCCGCAGCTGGTGGCTGACGGCACTCTGGGAGATGCCCACGACCTGGGCAATATCGTTGACGCAGAGTTCGCTCTCAAACAGCGCATACAAAATTTTGATGCGGGTGGAATCGCCAAAGACGCGGAACAGCTCGGCCAAATCATAAAGCACCTCGTCGTCGGGCAGGTCGTCCTGCAAACGGCGGATAGCGGCCTCGTCCAGCTGGGCGGACTCGGGGGAGCGTTCGGGCGTTTTTTCGCTCTCTGCCAATGTCATCGTCCTTTCATATGTTTATTTGTTCATATGATACATCCTGAAATAGGTCTTGTCAAGCGAAAAACGCAAAAAAAATCCCCCGAATGCGAAAATTCTCGCATCCGGGGGGATTGCTTAGTCGGTAATGGGGGTAAAGCCTGGCTCACCGGGCAAAATTATGGCGTTGTCTGCCAGCATTTTGCGGAATTCTTCTTCCGGGAAGTCGAACACGACTTCTTTGATCATGCTCGGTTCATGGACGAGGATCTTCCACGGTGCGCCGTCCGGCTGCTGCAAAAACAGGATGCCGGACACGCCGTCCAGGCTTTGGACGCCCTCGTCCGCCCAGAAGGCAGGGGAGGGGGTGACAAAATAGTGGTCGACCATTCGTCCGCCGGGGAAATCATGCTCAATGACCGCCGGGACCTCGCCCTCGGCCTGTTCGGCCTTGTATTGAAGATGCAGGTTGGAAAAGTCAGCAGCAGTCATAAGCAGTTACCTCATGGATGGTTGTAGGGTTCGATGCAAGCATCCGCCCCTACAGGGGTTACGGCAATAGGTTACACACGCAGGCTGGCGCTCTCCGGCTCGTTGCTGCCCTCGTCGAACTCGTAGTCGTTGCCGGGCAGGATAGCGTTCAGCAGGATACCGGCGATGGCGGCGATGGCCAGACCGGACAGGTTGATGTTAACGCCCGCAATCGCAAACGTGATACCGCCCACCGAGTTGAAGCCCAAGGCGCAGACCAGAATGACCGCGGCAATGATCAGGTTGCGGGAGTTGGTGAAGTCGACCTTGTTCTCGACAACGTTGCGCACGCCGATGGCGGAGATCATGCCGTACAGCACAAAGCTGATGCCGCCGACGATGCCGGAGGGGATCGTGTTGATGATGGCCTCAAACTTCGGGCAGAAGCTCAGGATCATCGCAAACACAGCAGCAATGCGGATGACGAGGGGATCGTAAATCTTCGTCAGGGCCAGAACGCCGGTGTTCTCGCCGTAGGTGGTGTTGGCGGGGCCGCCCAGCAGACCGGCCATGGCGGTAGCCAGACCGTCGCCCAGCAGGGTCTTGTTCAGGCCCGGGTCACGGATGTAGTTCTTGCCGGTGGTGGCGGAGATAGCGGCGATGTCGCCGATATGCTCCATCATGGTTGCCAGCGCGATGGGCACGATGGTGAACACAGCGCTGATGAAGGTCTCGCTGCCGTCAATAGCGAACAGACCCATGGAATCCTTATGCAGGGGGATGCCGAACCAGGCCGCCGCACCGATGGTCTGGAAGTCAACAGCGCCGGTCACGAGCGCAACCGCGTAGGAGACCAGCACACCGATCAGGATGGGCAGGATCTTGACCATGCCCTTGCCCCAGATGTTGCAGACGATAACGGTAGCCAGCGCCACAAAGGCCAGCAGCCAGTTGCTCTGGCAGTTGTTGATGGCGCTGGGGGCAAGGATCAGGCCAATGGCGATGATGATGGGGCCCGTGACAACAGGCGGGAAGAACTTCATCATCTTGCGGATGCCGAACGCGGTGATCAGGCCGCTGAACAGCACGTAGACCAGGCCGGACAGCGCCACGGCGGCGCAGGCGTAGGGCAGGTTCTCGGGGTTGGCACCGCCGTTCGTCACGATGGTGAAGCCGCCCAGATACGCAAAGCTGGAGCCCAGGAACGCGGGTACCTTGCCCTTGCACAGGAAGTGGAACAGCAGCGTGCCCAGACCTGCGCAGAGCAGTGTGGTGCTGACGCTCAGGCCGGTCAGCAGGGGCACCAGCACGGTTGCGCCGAACATTGCAAACATGTGCTGTGCGCCGAGGATCAACAGCTTGGGCGTGCCCAGCTGTTTGGCATCATAGATGCCTTTCGAGTAATCGATTTTTTCTGCCATGAATGAAATCCTCCTCATAATGGCCGCAAAAAAGGGGAGACCGCCGGTTCATCTTCAAACGCTACAGCCTCCCTTGCTTATCCTTAATAGTATAGCGGACTTGAGGGGAAAGTGCAAGATGCTGAGAAAAATTTGTCGCTCTGTTCGTGGGACCGCCATGTAGGGGCCGCACATGTGCGGCCCCTACTATCTTTTTACCTGAAAGTATGCTATATTATAAATAAAAACCAATTTAGGAGAATGTTATATGCTGACCCCCGGCATCAAAGGACACGCGGCGCTGCGTGTCACCACCGAAAACACCGCGCTGGCCATGGGCAGCGGTGAGCTGCCCGTGCTGGCCACACCCGCCGTGGCGGCCCTGATCGAAAGGGCCTGCTGGCAGTCCGTTGCGGCAGAGCTGGAGCTTGACCAGGGCACCGTCGGCACGGCGCTGACGCTGGCCCACACAGCCCCCACGCCCGTGGGCATGGTCGTACACTGCGACTGCGAGCTGACCGCCGTCGAGGACCGCCGCCTGCACTTCACCGCCCGCGTCTACGACGACGTGACCGAAATCGCCGCCGCGACCCATGAGCGGTATATTGTGGACAACGAGCGCTTCACCCGCAAAGCCAACAGCAAGCTGACGGCACAGTCCTAAAGCCTTCCCCCGAGGGGCTGCGCCCGCAGGCGCGTGTCGGAGCGCAACCGCCGTAGACGGCTCTTGGCGCGTAGACTGAAGGTGGCCCCGCAGGGCCGGATGAGGGGTAAGCTCACCATAGCTGCCTTTTATAAGGAATGCCGCCACGTAGGGGCCGGGCATGCCCGGCCCCTACCGTGCGGCCATTCGGCAAACGGGCTATACTAGCGCACCTGCCCCTCATCAGTCAGTGGTCGGGGCCACTGACAGCTTCCCCCAAGGGGGAAGCCGCCCTCAATAAATTGCCTCCTCCCGCCACTTTACCAGCTCTTTCACCGTCTCCTCACTCTCCACCCAGCCCTGTTCCGGGTCGGCGTGGGCGTCGGGGGCGTAGCGCTGCATCGTGCCGGGGCTGCGGCCCTGCAGATATTCCTGTGCCTGCTTCTGGCGACTGGGTGCGGTGCGGCGCAGCAGCGTTTCTTTTTCGGCCTTGTTCATACAAATCACCTCTTTCGTCACTATTTTGCCCGGGGCTGCCGCTGGTCAAACCCGGAAAATCGTGGTATAGTATTTTATATTGCCATTTTTAAGGAGCTATCATTCTATGGAAGTCAAAATCAATCAGGTCGTTCTGCATCTGCTGGACCCCGGCGCATCGGAGCCGGTTCTGTCAGACCGCGCCATGGACATGGACGCTGACCTGTACGAGTATTACACCGCCACGCTTGAGCGCGCGTTCGCCAGCGACGAGGTAAAGAACTGCCGGTTCCTGCCGGACTCCGCTTTTGCCGCGGAGATGGCGCAGAATCAGGATTTCATCGACCTGTCCCGCCGCATTGCGGGCGTCATCTTTGAGCAGATGCTGCAATATCAGGCCATCCCGGCGGGCGATCTGGCCGTCGTGGACTTTACCGCCGACGGCGTGCCGTTCTACGGCGTGCTCAAGCTCAACTACCGCCCCGGCTACACCCACCACACCGAGCTGATGGGCAATGGCCGGTTCAGCAGCATGGTGCCGCAGCGCACGCTGCTGCCCGGCACACCCAAGGCCGACGAAGCCGCGCTCATTGACCGCGCCAACGGCACGGTGCGTTTGATCGAGAAGAAGTTCACGCTGGACGACAGGAAGGACTTTTACCTGTCCACCCGCGTGTTCGGCTGCACGGAGGCTTTGCAGGAGAAAGCCAAGCTCAAGGCCGTCTGCGAGACCGCCGTGGCCGCCGTGAAGGAGGCCTACCCCGAGCCGGAGTCGCTGGACGATGTGCCCCCGTTTGACGGCGGCACCGAGACTGCCGTCGAGCTGCTGGTGCGCAACCAGGCCGTGGACAACCAAATCTCCGTCGAGGACGTGCGCGAGCGCATCCGGGAGAATTTTCCCCTGGCCGCCCCCAAGTTTGAGGAGGCGCTGGCCGAGACCGGCGTGCAGGAGAATGACCGCGTGACCGTGACCCCCGCGCGCATCAAAAAACTGGAAAGCCGCAGCTTCAAGACCGAGTCCGGCATTGAGATCAGGATTCCTGCCGAGCTGTGCAGCTCGGACGACGCCGTGGAGTTTATCCATTCGGCAACCGGCGGGCTGAGCTTATTGATTAAGGACGTATTGGTGTAAACATACGGCACTTTGCGGGCGGATATGGAATCCGCCCCTACGAATCACACCCGCAGGGGCGCATTCTATAGGTGCCCGCACTCTGCCGCTCAGGATATGGGTATAGAGAAAGCAAACTATGGAAACAAAACAAAAAACGACCCTGACCCAGGGCAGTGTTGCCAGGGGAATGCTGCTGTTTGCGCTGCCGATTTTTATCAGCAACCTGTTCCAGCAGCTGTATAATGCCGCCGACTCGCTGATCGTCGGCAACTTTCTGGGCGGCGAGGCGCTCGCCGCTGTCGGCTCGTCAGGCAGCCTGATTTTTCTGCTGACCGGCTTTGTCAACGGTGTATCGTTGGGCGCGGGCGTCGTGGTCGCGCGGTATTTCGGTGCCAAGGACTGGGACAGAATGCGCCGCACGATCCACACCACCGTGGCGCTGGGCCTGGTGGCCGGTGTCGGGCTGACGGTGATCGGCGTGATCTTAACGCCGCAGATCCTGCGCTGGATGGGCACGCCGGACGACGTGCTCGTCAACTCCATCGCCTACTTCCGCATGTACTTCATCGGCTCAATTGCCGTTGTCATGTATAACGTAGGTGCAAGTATTCTGCAATCCGTCGGCGACAGCAAGAGCCCGATGCGGTATTTAATTGCTGCCTCTCTCATCAACATCGTGCTCGATCTGATCCTCGTCGGCTGGCTACGCATGGGCGTGGCCGCGGCGGCGTTCGCAACGATTGCCTCCCAGACGGTCAGCGCCGTTCTGGCATTTGCCAAGCTGACGCGCTCCCAAGAGGCGTGGGCCGTGCATTGGAGCGAGGTAAAATTTGACGGTCCGTCGCTAAAGGCTGTCATCGTGCAGGGCCTGCCGTCCGGCATCCAGAACTCGGTCACCTCGATTGCCAACGTCATTGTGCAGTCCAACATCAACTCGTTCGGTGCACAGGCCATGGCCGGGTGCGGCGCGTACAGCAAGGTGGAGGGCTTTGCCTTCCTGCCCGTGACCTGCTTTGCCATGGCGCTGGCGACATTCGTCAGCCAGAACGTCGGCGCGGGCCAGCCGGACCGCGTGAAGAAGGGCATGAAGTTCGGGTGTCTGTGCTCGGTGCTCATGGCCGAGGTCGTCGGCGCCACCATCTACGCTGCGTCGCCGTGGCTCATCGGTGCTTTCAGCCGCGAGGCCGACGTCATCGCGTTCGGCGTGCGGCAGGCCCACACCATCACGCTGTTCTACTGCCTGCTGGCGTTCAGCCATTGCTGCGCGGGCATCCTGCGCGGTCTGGGCCGCCCCGTCGTGCCGATGATGGTCATGCTGGCGGTCTGGTGCCTGCTGCGCATCACCTACATCACGGTTACGCTGCACTTCATCCGCAACATCGGCGTTGTGTTCTGGGCCTATCCGCTGACCTGGAGCATCTCGTCCGTGCTGTTTGCATGGTATATCCTCCATTGCCCCATCCCCAAGCTGGGCGGCGGCGCACCTGAGGTCAAGGCGTAAATTCTGTTTATAGAATAAAGATACCCCCGTCAGGTATGTGCCTGACGGGGGTATGTTTGTTATTGCGGCGAACGGGCAAAGCCCCTCAGGCCTCGCAGGCTCGACCAGCTCCCCTGTAAAGGGCGCCTTTTTGCGCGGGCTCTGCCCGCTTGCCTTAACGTACAGCCTTTACTTTTTGATCACAAAGCACGGCAGCGGCGCTGTCTGCGCCCAGTTTGCAAACTCGCAGACCAGCACGGTATACTGCGTCAGCGGCAGGGCCTTAAAAAACGCCAGCGCGGCCTGCTTCTCGGCGTCACCGATGACCTTTCCGCTGTAGAGCACCGCGGCCAGCACGCCGCCGGGGCGCAGAGCCTCCAGCGCCGCACGCAGGGCGGGCACACTGCCGTCCGCCGTGGAATGCACATCATGCTCCGCACCCGGCAGCCAGCCGAAGTTGAACAGCACGCAGTCCGCCGTGCCGGGCTGCACCAGCTCAGCCAGGCGGGCGTGGTCGTGCAGCACCGCACGCCCCACTGCGCCATAGCCTGCCGCTGCCAGCCGCGCATTTGTGTTATCAACGGCCTGCTGTTGAATATCCAGCCCCAGCACGTGCCCTGCCGGGCCAGCCAGCGTACACAGGAACTGCGTGTCGTGGCCGTTGCCGCAGGTGGCATCCACGTACAGCCCGCCGGGGGCGAGCCGTGCGGTTAAAAACGCATGGCAGAGCTGCACGGCGGACAGGTCGGGCACGCGGCGGCGCACCAGCTGGCTGCCTTCCGGGGCAAAGCCATATTTTTGCGCCAGCGCCCTGCCCGCGGCATCCCGGGGCAGGGGAGCGGTGAACCGCGTGGCCTGCTTTGGGTCCAGTCCGCCGTTTTGGCGCAGAAGCTCTTTCAACAGATAACTGCCGTAGCCGCGCCCGCGCCACCGGGGCACGACCTCCAGCCGCAGGATGGTCGTGCCGTCCACGACGGCTGTGCCGATGGCCTCGTTTTCCTTATATAGAGTGTAGCAGCCTTTTTCCTGCCTGATCTGCATAGCATTACCCTTTGATTTCGTTGGTGTTCAGGTCGTAGTGTATCACATCGCCCCATTTGCGGCGGATGACGATCTGCGCGGTCAGGTCGGTGTCGTCATAGACCAGCGACCACTGGGTGTTGCTGGTCACGTCGTTGGGGCTGGGCTCCTGGGCGGCTGCCTGCAACGCCTTCCATGCGGTATCCGCAGGAATATCCCCGTCGGGATCGCGCATTGCCAGCACTTCCATAATAGCGTCATAGCGCTCTTTTCCGTGGCCGTAGATGCCGTTTCTCTGGTTTGGCTGCACCATGTAGGCATAGCAGCCGTAAAAATTCGTGATGGCCTGCATGGATGTCCAGCGCAGCGGGCGGCCCTCCTGCTCCGGGTCATATTCCAGCACGCGGGCATCGCCGCTTGCATCAACGACAAAGAAGTGGTAGTCCCGCCCGGAGGTCGCAAACATATCATAGCTGTCCAGCAGGTCAACGGCCTCCTGCGTAGTGGCGGCGCGGTCGAGCACCAGACGGATAGCCAGCGTCGTGAAGATCTTCTGCTTGCCGGTGTCCTGATTGACCGGCTCGCTGTCCAGCGTCAGCACCGCGATGGAAACACCCTTTTCATTCATGCCGTCCAGACAGATGAACGGCGCGGTCAGACAGGCGAGCTTTTTCGCCATGGATATGTCCGGCTGGTTGGCCGAGATATTATCCAGCGCGGCCAGCGCCACGGATTTGTAGCCGTCCTTCGGCGTACAATAAACCAGCATGGCCGAGGTGTCGCGCTTGAAATCATAGTTGCGGCCCATCAGGATATTCCCATCGGACACTGTCGCAAAGGCGCTGCAGCCATAGTTCGGGGCTTTCATGTGGACCGGCAGCAGGGGAAGCGTTTCCTTTAAAATCGCGTCGATCATCGACTGGTTGTCGGTGATGCCGTAGTTGATGACATCGTCGATGGAATAATCATACGTGACATCCATGCGGTAAAGGTTATAGTCGTCATACGCGGTGATCTGCTCTATGCTGTTTACCGTGCGCAGCCGCCCGGCGTACAGCATGCCGAAGCCCGCCACTGCCAGCAGGATCAATACCAGAAGCACAACCAAAATACGTTTTAACATCCTTTTCATAGAAAACGCCTCCTTTATATGTGTTTTATGATTTGATTATATCATATTTTATTGTGCGGCGCAACGCTGCAAATTGTCATAATCTTCACCGTTTTTCACATACTTTTCACTCTCTGACGAAACCTATTTCACAATTAGCCTGTATACTGTAGGCATAGAAAGCGAAAGGAGACGACCACTATGAGCAACGAATACGATTACTCCGGTCTCTATAACAATACATCCGGCAGCGGTCAGCCGAACGGCCAGAACCCGCAGCCCGAGCAGAGCGCCCCCGCGCAGAACCAGCAGCCCCAACAGAGCAGCTACCCCAACGTAGGCTCCAGCGGTGCCAACACCGCCAACACGGCGCGCACAGATTATTCTTCCTACAATTCCGGCAGCACGTCCGGCCAGAATCCCCAGCAGGATTCCAACGGCTACACCAGCAGCTTCAGCGGCGGCAATGGCAATAACGGCGGCTACAACGGCTACAGCTATTCCAGCGCCCCGCAGCAGCCCCCCGTGCCCCAGAAGAAAAAGGGCAGCAAGGTCCTGCTCCGCGTGCTGGCCTGCGTCGGCGTGGCTGCGCTGGGCTTCGGCGGCGGTCTGGGCGGCGCTGTGGTCGCCAGCCGTGCGGGCCTGACAGGCAACCAGGTGGTCGTCCAGCAGGTAGAGCGCAGCACGGATGCCACCGCCGCAGGCAGCACCGATGGCACAAGCATGAGCGTGCAGCAGATCGCGTCTGTCGTCTCGCCCAGCGTTGTCGCCATCACCACCGAGCAGATGAGCAGCAGCCAGACCTGGTTCGGCGGCTACTACGTCCAGAGCGGTGCCGGTTCCGGCGTCATCATCAGCCAGGACGGCTACATCCTGACCTGCGCCCACGTCGTCAGCGGCGCGACCAGCGTAAAGGTGCAGCTGAACGGCAGCGACGAGAGCTACGACGCCACCGTCGTCGGTCAGGATTCCACCTCCGACATCGCGGTGCTGAAAATTGATGCTACGGGCCTGACCCCGGCGGTCATCGGCGACAGTGACGCCCTGGCCGTGGGCGAGGTCGCCGTCGCCGTCGGCAACCCGCTGGGCACGCTGTCCAACACTGTCACCGATGGCATCGTCAGCGCACTGAACCGTCAGGTCACCGTGCAAAACAACGATATGACGCTGATCCAGACCGATGCGTCCATCAGCCCGGGCAACTCCGGCGGCGGCCTGTTCAATGCGAACGGCGAGCTGATCGGCATTGTCAATGCCAAGTCCAGCTACAGTGAGGCCGAGGGCATCGGCTTTGCGATCCCTATCAACACAGCCATGGAGATCGGCCGGCAGCTGATCGAGAACGGCAGCGTGGCTCGTCCCGCGCTGGGCGTCAAGATCATGGATGTGACCGACGCCCAGACCGCCCAGCAGCTGGGTGTCTCCACAATGGGCGTCTACGTTGTCGAGGTCACGAAGGGCAGCGGTGCCGACGCCGCCGGTGTACAGGCGGGTGACCGCGTGCTGGCCGTCGATGACACCGCCGTCAGTGATTCCTCCGCGTTGAAGAATTACCTGAAGGACAAGGGCATCGGCGACACCGTCAACCTCCAGGTCGAGCGCGACGGCAAGGTGCTGACGCTGGCTGTTACGCTTGGGTCCAGCGCACAGTAAAAACAATATAAAAACAGGGATGCAGACCGAAATCTGCATCCCTGTTTTTTTGTTTGAATGGCTTCCCCTTCGGGGGAAGCTGTCAGCGGCCCCGCCCGCTGACTGATGAGGGGAAACCGTGCCATTATGGCCCGGCAGCGGGTTGCCGCCGGAAGTCTGCCCCTCTCAGTGGGTCGGCGTCCGCTCCTGACTCCTCACTCAGTTCTGATCCTTACTTTTTCCCACCAGCGCAGCCAGCACGCCAAAAATCAGGCTGGCCGCTATGCCGCCGGACGCCGCCGTCAGGCCGCCGGTAAACGCACCGGGCAGGCCGCACTCGTCCACGGCATTCTGCACGCCCTGGGCCAATAAATGCCCGAACCCCAGCAGCGGCACGCTGGCCCCCGCCCCGGCGAAATCCGCCAGCGGCTTGTACAGCCCGACAGCGCTTAAGATTACGCCCGCCACGACATACCCGGTCAGGATCCGGGCAGGGGAGAGCTTCGTGTAATCAATAAAAAGCTGCCCTACGACGCAGATTGCGCCGCCGACCACAAACGCCCAGACATAGCTCATACCGCACCTCCCAGCTCGACACAGTGGGCGATGCCCGGGATGCTCTCCCCCTGCAAAAACGTGGTTTGGCTCATCAGCGCACCCGTTGCCAGAAACAGCACGCGGCGCAGCTGCCCCGCGGCCAGCATCGGCAGGATCTTCCCGCACAGCACCGCCGCACTGCATCCTGCCCCGCTGCCGCCCGCCTGTACATTCTGACTGTTTGTGTCATATAATAAGCAGCCGCAGTCCTTATGGTTGTCCAGCGGCAGCCCCTCTTTGGCCATCTGCTCATGCAGAAGTGCCGTGCCGACCTCGCCCAAATCACCCGTAAAGATCGCGTCAAAATCCTGCGGGCTTGTCCCCGTGGCCGAAAAATAGCGCAGCAGCGTCGAGGCTGCCGCAGGCATCATCGCCGCACCCATATTGTTGATGTCATGCACCGCAAAATCCTGCACGCGGCCAAACGTCACCGACAGCACCGGCACGCCCGCGCTGCCGTGCGCCCGCACCAGGCAGGCCCCCGCGGCGGTGGCTGTCCACTGGGCCGTGGGGGTGCGCTTGGCACCGTACTCCAGCGGCGTGCGGAATTGCCGCTCTGCCGCGCAAAAATGGCTGCTTGTCAGCGCCAGGACCCGCTCGGCCATGCCGCCCGCCGCAAACACCGCGGCAAGGCCCAGCGTCTCCGCCATGGTCGAGCACGCGCCGTAGACGCCCGCAAACGGGATGCCCAGTTCCCGCATCGTGTAGTTGCTGGCCGTACACTGGGCCTGCAGGTCGCCCGCAAACGCAATATCGACTTTGGAACGCGGAATATCCGCCTTGCGCAGACAGAGCTCCACGGCCTTGCGCTGTAAGAGGCTTTCGGCCTGCTCCCAGTTTTCACAGCCCTGCTCATCAAAAGCCGCGTCCTGCGTCACAAAGTCAAAGGCCGACGCCAGCGGGCCCTCGCTCTCCTTTTTGCCGCCTGCCGCGGCCCAGGCCGCCACGGTGGGCGGCGCGTCAAACAGCAGGGTATCGCCTCTGCGCGTCATCGGTCACCCCACCTTTCCCAGCAGCCAGTAGAGCACGCCCCACACAAAGCTGGCCAGCGTCCCAAACGCGATGACCGGCCCCGCGATGCCGAAAATCCTCGCGCCCACACCGGTCACCCAGCCCTCGGCCTTGAATTCAATTGCCGGGCTGACGACGGAGTTTGCAAACCCTGTAATGGGCACCAGCGTCCCCGCGCCCGCCTTGGCGGCCAGCTTTTGGTACCAGCCCGGCAGTGTGAAAATGGCGGACAGAAAAATCAGCGCAATGCTCGTCAGCGTGCCCGCCAGCGTTTTGTCGTACCAAATCAGGAAAAATTGCCGCAGTGCCTCGCCGAGGGTGCAGATGGCCCCGCCGACCAAAAATGCCCACGCGCAGTCCCGCACCACGGGCGACGGCGGCGACGCGCGGCTGACCATCTCATCGTATTGCCTGGGATCCAGTTTCACATTTCATTCCTCCCTTTTTTGGGGGTAGTATGTGCCTAGCTGCCGTAAAATATGACCTGCCCGCGATAATACGGGTGCGGCACCATGACCTTGTACAGCGTGCGCAGCTCTTTACAAAGCGCCGCGTCGGGGACTGTACCGCCGCAGGGCAGGGCCAGCACGGCGTACCGCGTGCCGAACACCCGGCTTTCCAGCGCCGTGGCCCGCGCGCCTGCCCGCAGGTAAAACCCGATGCGCCGCCGCGCGGTGGACGGGTCGGGAGCCTCGGCGGGGTGCTCACATTCCAGCACCAGGTCGTGTACCCGCATGGCATCGTAGTCCCGGACCAGCCCCAGCGCCGCCGTGCCCACGCCGCTGCCGCGCAGGTCGTACCGCACGGCAAAGTAGTCAAGCAGCGCCGTGCGCTGGCCCGGCAGCACGACCTGCCACGCATAGGCCAGCCGTGCGCCCGCATCATCGGTCAGAAGGAGCGGCTCGTAGACGCCGGACTCCAGCAGGCGTTGGATCTCGGCAAACGGCTTCAGCTCGGCGGCAGGGAAATCCCGCGGCAGGGCAGAGCGGTAGAGGTCCTCACATTCAGCAGCAGACAAGCGCGTGATTTGCATAGGGATTTCTCCTTTCTGTGATTGAATTATGGGGGAAAATACGGTATAATAGGTAAAATTGGGGTTATGGCGCAGTTCTCGGGCGGATATGGGATCCGCCCCTACGGGCATGTAGGGGCGGGCATTGCCCGCCCGCAGGCACATTGCGGCAGCCACCGCGTTCCGCGGGCGGCCAATGGCCGCCCCTACAACGCGCCCGTTATTCGTAGGGGCGCATTTCGTATGCGCCCGCAAGCAATTTATAAAGGAGCCACCCACATGGAATGGACTGACATCAGCATCACCGTCGCCAAGCGCGACGCCGACACTGCCGAAGCCATCGCAACGATGGTTGCCAACGGCGGCATCTATATTGAGGACTACAGCGACCTGGAGCAGCAGGCGTGGGAGATTGCCCACGTAGATTTAATTGAACAGGACCTGCTGGACAAACCGCGTGACATCGTGATCGTACACATGTACCTTGCCCCTGACGAGAACCCCGCCGAGGTGTTGCCCCTGTTTGAGGAGCGGCTGAAAAACAGCGGCATCGGCTACCAGCTCAACACCACGGGCGTCGAGCAGGAGGACTGGCAGAACGCATGGAAGAAGTACTACCACGCCATGGACATCGGCGAGCGCCTCGCCATCGTGCCCGGCTGGGAGGATTACCGGACGGACCGCATCAGGATCGTCATGGACCCCGGCATGGCCTTTGGCACCGGCACGCATGAGACGACCTCGCTCTGCCTCGAGACGCTGGACAGCCTTGTCAAGGGCGGGGAGCGCGTGCTCGACATCGGCACCGGCTCCGGCATTCTGGCCATTGCCGCGCTGAAATTAGGCGCAGACTCCGCCGAGGGCGTGGACATCGACCCCATGTGCGTGCGCACCGCGGGCGAGAACGCCGCGCGCAACGGCGTGGCGGACCGCTTTAAAGTCCTCGTCGGCGACCTGTCCGACAAGGCCAGTGGCCAGTACAACATCATCACGGCCAACATCGTGGCGGCTGCCATCCTGTCGCTGGCCCCGCATGTGCCGGTGCTCATGGCCCCGGGCGCACGGTTCATCGCCAGCGGCATCATCGACGAGCGCAAGGACGAGGTGCTGGCCGGGCTGAAGGCCGCAGGTCTCGAGCCTGTCGAGGTCAAGGAGAAGCGCGGCTGGGTCTGCATCATCTGCGAAAAGAAAGAGGCTTGATCTATGCCGCATCGTTATTTTACGCGGGAGCTGGCCGATGGCCGCGCCGCGCTGACCTGCAGCGACGCCCACCATCTGGCCGATGTCATGCGCGCCAGAATCGGTGAGGAGGTCGTGCTCTGCGGGCCGGACGGGCTGGAATACCTCGGCACGGTCACGGCCATCGAGCCGGGGCGGGTGGAGTTTTCCGTCACCGACGGCACGACGAGCAAGGCCGAGCCGGACTGCGCCGTGACACTGTTTGCGGGCTACCCTAAGGCGGGCAAGCTGGAGGAGGTCATCCGCCACAGCGTCGAGCTGGGCGTGACCGAAATCGTGCCGTTTTTCAGTCGGTATTGCGTAGCCACGCCAAAAAAAGAGGATGTCAAGAACGAGCGCTACAACCGCATTGCCGCCGAGGCCGCCAAGCAGGCGGGCCGCGCCATGCTGCCCCACGTGGCCCTGCCGCTGAACGATTTTGCCGCGGTTTGCAAAGCATTTGCGGATTTTGACGTTGTGCTGTTCTTTTACGAGGGCGGCGGCGCACCCCTGCGGGAGGTGCTGCACCCCGGGCAGTACAAGCGTGTTGCCATCGTGACCGGCAGCGAGGGCGGCTTCTCCGTCGAGGAGGCCGAGGCCGCGAAGGCCGCCGGGGCTGTGACCGTAGGGTTAGGCCCCCGGATTTTGCGCTGCGAGACCGCGCCGTTAGCCGCGTTGACGTCCGTCATGCTGCTGACCGGCAACTTGGAGTGACCGCAGCAAGCCATACTATGTAAAAAAGAACAGGAGCGTCACCGTGCGTGGTGATGCTCCTGTTTTTGTTTGATGTACTGTAGGGGCCGGGCATGCCCGGCCCGGGACGTATAAGGCAAGCAGGCGTTTGCGGGATGGCTTGTAGGGGCGGCATATATGCCGCCCGCGGCTTTCCTGGAACGGGTGCTGACGGGCAGGCTGCGGGCCGCACATGTGCGGCCCCTACGGCTCTATTGCCTTTTTACGGGCGCTAACCGTACACGGGCGCGGAGGGGTCAAGACCCCTCCCTACGGAATGCCGTTCACGGCCGGTTTGTAGGGAGCGGTCTTGACCCCTCCGGGGAGGTGTGTGGCTGGCGCACAGCCCACGGGAGGTTATACATAGCGGCAAACGAGCAGAGCCCGCAAGGCCTGAGGGGCTCTGGCCATTCATGGCCATGAGAAACTCACCCTCACTTCGCCTTCACATACGCCCCGAACGCATTCGGCACGGGGTAGACCTCTGCCAAATCCTCCTGCGCGGCCCAGACATACCCTTCGGGCAGATCACAGGCGGGGGCGGTGCCTCGCCAGCCGCCAAGCTCCCAAATCTTGTGCGTAAATACGTGCTTTGCGGGGGGCAGGGGCTCGTCCAGCGCGGCCTGTACACCGATGCCCGCCAGTGCGGCGGTCAGCTCGTCCCGCGTCAGCGCTTTTTCCCACGCTGCGGGCTGCCACAATCCGGCCAGCAGTCCCCGTGCGGGGCGGCGCTGCAAAAGCAACCCCTGCTCACTTTCAATCAACGCCACCGTCACGGGCACCTTGCCCTTGGCCTTGGGCGCGGGCTTCACAGGCAGCTGGTCCGCCCGGCCAGCCGCATAGCCCCGGCACAAATCGGCCAGCGGGCATTCCTCACAGTGGGGCGTACCGGGGATGCAGACCAGCGCACCCAGCTCCATCAGGGCCTCGTTGTAGGGGCCGGGCGTGGCCTTGAGCATCTGGTCCAGCACCCGCACGGTAAAGGCTTTCTTCGTTGCCGGGGCCATAACGTCGGCGTCGTCGTTGTACAGCCGCGCAAAAACGCGCAGGACGTTGCCGTCCACCGCGGGGACGGGAATGCCAAACGCAATGCTGGCCACCGCGCCCGCCGTGTAGTCACCGATGCCCGGCAGACTGCGCAGGGCGTCGTAGTCGGCGGGCAGGTCGCCGCCGTACTGCTCGCAGACGATGCGGGCAGCCTTCTGCATATTGTTGACGCGGTTGTAGTAGCCCAGCCCCTGCCACAGCTTGCGCAGGGCGTCCGGCTCACAGGCCGCCAGCGCGGCGGGGTCCGGCAAAGCCGCGATAAAGCGTTCATAATAGGGGATAGCCGCTGCCACGCGGGTCTGTTGGAGCATGATCTCGCTGACCCAGATATGGTACGCAGAAGGCTCCTGCCGGAAAGGCAGGAGCCTCTTGTTTGCGTCAAACCATTGCAGCAGCGGTGCGGCAATGGGCTGCATCAAAAACCACCGCAGGTACGGGGGAAGGGGATGACGTCGCGGATGTTGGGGATGCCGGTGACGTACATCAGCAGGCGCTCAAAGCCCAGACCGTAGCCCGCATGCTTGACGCTGCCGTAGCGGCGCAGGTCGAGATACCAGTCGTAGTCGGCAGTGTTCAGGCCCAGCTCCTTCATGCGGGCCTCCAGCACGTCGAGGCGCTCCTCACGCTGAGAGCCGCCGATCAGCTCACCGATGCCGGGAACCAGCATATCGGCGGCGGCCACGGTCTTGCCATCCTCGTTCTGGCGCATGTAGAATGCCTTGATCTCCTTCGGGTAGTCGGTGACGAACACGGGCTTCTTGAAGATCTGCTCGGTCAGATAGCGCTCGTGCTCGGTCTGCAGGTCGGTGCCCCACTCGACTTTATACTGGAAGTTGTCGTTGTTCTTCTTCAGCAGCTCGATGGCGTCGGTGTAGGTCACGCGGGCAAAGTCGCTGGATGCGACCAGCTCGAGGCGCTCAATCAGGCCCTTGTCAAAGAACTGGTTGAAGAAAGCCAGCTCGTCGGGGCAGTTGTCCAGCAGGTAGCGGATGACGTAGCGGGTCATAGCCTCGGCGGTCTCGAGATAGGTGTTCAGGTCGGCGAAGGCCATCTCGGGCTCGATCATCCAGAACTCGGCGGCGTGGCGGGTGTCGTAGCTCTTCTCGGCGCGGAAGGTGGGGCCGAACGTGTAGACGTTGCCCAGCGCCATGGCCATGGCCTCGGCCTCCAGCTGGCCGGAAACGGTCAGGTTGACAGGACGCTTGAAGAAGTCCTTCGTGTAGTCAACGCCGCCCTCGTCGTTGCGGGGGATATCGTTGAGGTCAAGGGTGGTCACTTGGAACATCTCACCGGCGCCCTCACAGTCAGAGCCGGTGAAAATCGGCGTATGCACGTAGGTAAAGCCGTGCTCATGGAAGAACTGGTGCAGGGCGAACGCCGCCTGGCCGCGCACGCGGAACGCAGCGTTGAAGGTGTTGGTGCGGGGGCGCAGGTGGGTCATGGTGCGCAGGTAGTCCATGCCCATCTTCTTTTTCTGCAGCGGATAGTCGCCGCCGCAGGGGCCGAGCACGGTGATTTCATCCGCATTGATCTCAAAGGGCTGCTTGGCGCCCGGGGTCACAACAACGCTGCCGGTGACCTCAAAGCTCGTGTACAGACCGCACTTGGCGATCTCGGCATAGTTGGCGAGCTTGTCGGCCTGAAAAACGATCTGGACGGGCTTATAGCAGCTGCCGTCGGACAGCGAGATAAAGCCGATATTTTTAGAATCGCGCACAGTCTTGGCCCAGCCGCAGACGGTGACCTTGGTGCCGTCTGCAGGGGTGGCCTTGTACAGCGATGCAAGTTCCGTTCTCTGCATGGATAGTCCACTCCTCTTTATATATATATGAATGTTCCTATTGTAACAGGTATTTTATAAAAAGTAAAGAGCCGATATTTGCAGAGTTGCAGGGTTGCAGGGGTTGTAGGGGCCGGGCATGTCCGGCCCGGAAGTATCCCGCTGGCAGGCGTTTATGGGAAGGTGCAGGGCCGGACGTGTCCGGCCCCTACCGCGCGGCGATGATGTTACGTTTGCGATGCCATGAAGGTCTGCGGGGCGTCGGGGACGCCGATTCCTACCGTAGGGGCGGATTCCATATCCGTCCGTGGGAGTGTGCGGCGGCGCAAGCTGCCCGGGAGGGATGAATCCCGCCCCTGATTAAAATTGTAATAAAAAATTTTGAGATTTACCCTCCCAGCACCGCCGCCAGCGCCTTGGCGGCGTACTCTCCGGCGCGGAGGGCCTCGTCCAGCGTGTTCGCGTGGCCGCCGATCTCTATTAAAAGACTGCCTGTCGTCAAATCCTGATTGTAAAACCGATACCCGCACAGCACAGGGCGGGTCAGGCCCGGGTAGGCACTTTCCATAGCGGTCTCCCATTCGGCGGCAAAACGCAGATTGAGCCGCCAGTTAGGCAGGGCAATGCTGCTGCCGTTGTCGCACCCGGCAATGACCATGACCTGCGCCGTGCTCTCGCCGTCGATCTCGCACACGGGCTTGACCCGCGTGCCGTCGCTGTCCTCGATGGCATCGCGGTGGACATCCAGCACGACCTTTATAGAAGGGTAGCGCTCCAGATACGTCTGCACGCCCGCGCGGCTGCGCTTATAGCTGTCGGTGTAGCCGGGCGCGTCATAGAGCGTTTCGTCGTGCAGCGTGCGGATGCCCGCCGCGTTGAGCACCTGCGCCATTTTCTCTCCGACGGCACACATATTCAGCGCCGTGCTTTTGCTGCGGGCCGTGTAGCCGGGGTCAAACACGGGGTCCGGCCAGGTCTGGTAGCTCTCGGTGGCATGGGTGTGCATGATGAGCACCTGCGGCAGGGCACTGTTCTTTTCAACGGCAAACGGCAAATTTTGCGTCGTCACAGCGGCGCGCAGGTCAGCGTCGGTGTGCTCGGTGCTGTTTCGGATGCTGCCTGCGGCCAGTGCCACATAGCCGTCGCCGCTGCCCTGCCTGAGCGTCACGCTGCGGATGCGGCCCGCGTCGTCCAGCTCCGGCGCGGCGCTGGGCAGCGGCGTGGAAGCGGGGGACGGCTCCGGCGTGGGCGTCGCCGCAGCTGTCGGG
>ERZ857750.1932-NODE-1932-length-21330-cov-5.386792_pt1 | contig 21330 bp, 17 predicted proteins | sample MGYA00519915_ERZ857750 | MGnify/ENA primary metagenome ERZ857750 (study PRJEB31778, sample SAMEA3449358) | human gut metagenome | biome: human gut; feature: human-associated habitat; material: faeces | place: United Kingdom | collected 2010/2012 ... | reverse complement strand
AATTTACATTTAGTGTATATCCGGCAAGTACACCAATCTATATGGAACTTGTGAAAAACGGTGCAGTTGCGGATCTTATGGAAGCAGGAACGATTGTAAAAACAGCATTCTGCGGACCATGCTTTGGAGCTGGAGATACACCGGCAAATAACGCATTTTCTATTCGCCACTCTACAAGAAACTTCCCGAACCGTGAAGGTTCCAAGCTTCAGAGTGGACAGATTGCATCCGTTGCACTTATGGATGCCCGTTCAATTGCAGCAACAGCAGCAAATAAAGGCTTCCTGACACCTGCAACAGATATGGACGTAGAATACAAGGGACAGAAATACCACTTTGACCAGAAGATTTATGCAAATCGTGTATTTGATAGTCATGGAGTGGCTGATCCGGATACAAAGATCAAGTTCGGACCGAATATCAAAGACTGGCCGGCAATGTCAGCACTTCCGGAGAATCTGGTATTGAAAGTTGTATCAGAGATTCACGATCCGGTTACAACAACAGATGAGCTGATCCCATCTGGAGAAACATCTTCTTACAGATCCAATCCACTTGGACTGGCAGAGTTTGCACTTTCCAGAAAAGATCCTGCATATGTGGGACGTGCAAAGGAAGTACAGAAAGCACAGAAAGCAATCGAAGCAGGCGAATGTCCGTTAGAGGTATTGGAAGAATTAAAACCGGTTATGGCAAAGATCCAGGAGAAATATCCGGAAGCAGGAAAAGGAAATATCGGAGTCGGAAGTACGATCTTTGCAGTAAAACCAGGTGACGGTTCAGCAAGAGAGCAGGCAGCTTCCTGTCAGAAGGTGCTCGGTGGCTGGGCGAATATTGCAAATGAATATGCGACAAAAAGATATCGCTCCAATCTGATCAACTGGGGAATGCTTCCATTTATCACAAAAGAAGACGACAAGAAATTAAGCTTCAAAAATGGCGATTATATCTTTGTACCGGAAATCAGAAAAGCAGTGGAAAACAAAGATGCAGAGATCAAAGCTTATGTAGTCGGAGATACATTGAAAGAAGTCACATTTACACTTGGAGATATGACAGACGCAGAAAGAGAGATTATTCTCAAAGGTTGTCTGATTAATTATTATAAGGGCTAAATAATCCGATAGGTAAAATTCACGTTCTATGTTCCGTTGCACTGGGAATTACGCTGAATTTTATCTTGCGCAGTATTTTCGGCGGTAATATAATTGAATAAACGAATGTAAATAAAAGGCGGCACTTATGAAAAAAAGTGACGCCTTTTTGTAACACTTGAGATATTTTGGGACTCTTATATGTAGAAGAAGTAATAATACTTTTTACACTGGGTATTGGGGAACGGCAATTGGATAAGTCAATGGAGGAGTGTGGAGAACTTCTTGAGAAAAACAAATTGAGGAGGAAAAAGAATGAAATGTGATGCAAAAGCATTTTCAAAGCTATATGAGCAGGTCTATCAAGACCTCTATCGCTACGCGCTTTGTCTGATGCGTGATCCGCATGAGGCAGAAGACGCGGTGAGTGCGGCAGTGTTATCTGCTTATGAACATATACATAAACTTCGAAAAGAAGAAGCTTTCAAGAGCTGGATTTTTACAATTTTGTCAAATATATGTAAGAAAAGATTGAAACAGGTGGCGAAAGAAGGAATACAGCAGACAGAAGATTTTTTCCCGGAAGGACAGGTGGAAGGAATTCATGAAGAAGATGTGGGACTTGCGATGGATGTGAGAAATGCATTTTTTATTCTTTCAGAAGAAGAGCAAATGATAGTCGGGCTGTCAGTGTTTGGCGGTTATAACAGCACAGAAATCGGGAAGACCCTAAGCCTGAAGCCGGGAACTGTCCGGGTAAAACGAAGCCGGGCGCTGGAGAAGATGCAGTGTGTGTTGGATGGGAGGACATTTTATGAATAAGAATGAGCAGGACATGATTCGGAAAATAAAGGAAAAGTCAGAACAGGTTCCGGTGCCGAAAGCGCTTGAACCGAGACAGATTGAAGCAAAGCTTGCAGGAAAGAAGAAAAAAGTGTGGACTCCGGCGAGAATCAGTGGGCTGGCAGCAGCATGCCTGGTGCTGATCGTAGGAGTGATGGTATACCAGAATTATTTTAAAATGGAAGACGCGACTCGAGATGATAAGATAGCATGCAGTGATGTGACGATCAGTGACAGTACGAAAGTAGAAAGTGCGGCGGAATATAAGGATGTCTATGCATATTTGGAAAAATATAAGAAAGATCAGGAAAGAGACAGTGCATACACTTCAAGCGGGGCAAGATCATTGAATGATATAAGAGTCGATGAATCGGCTGACAGTAAGGCAAGCGGAGATGCAGCACAGAATATTGAAGAAAGCAGTACTGCAGCAGCGGACACCGGAATGGCAAGCGGTTCTTATTCTGAGACAAATGTACGTCAGGAAGGTGTGGACGAGGGGGATACAGCTAAAACAGATGGAACATACCTTTACGTGTTAAAAGATAAGAGCGATCAGATTGCCATTATAGATACCCGTGATAATCGGATGAAGCAAACGGCTACTATAACAGTGGAAGATGTTTCTGAAATCCAGGAAATGTATCTGGACATTGAAAGAAATCAATTAGTCGCAGTGTGTGACGGTTATGTGGGCGGCAAATGGAATGATGATGATTATGGATATGGTCAGAGGGCTAATACGACCGCAGTAACTTATGACATTTCAGACCGGGAAAATCCAAAAGAAGTTGGCAGGGTCAGTCAGAGTGGATATTACAATTCTTCAAGAATTGCAGATGGATACTTATACTTATTCAGTGATTATTATGTAACACTTGATGGTATAACGGCGAAGAATCCTAAGTCCTATGTACCACTTGTAAACGATAATCTGATCAAAGAAACAGATATCTGTCTTCCGTCCATTTCAAAGGCAGATATGTATTCGATCATCACATCAGTTTCTCTGGAAAATCCAAATGAGACAGCGCACAGTAAGGCACTTTTGGCAGACGGTGGCAATTTATATGTGAGCAACGATAATATTTATTTTTATGAAAATGTGTGGCAATATTCCGGAAAAGATGTGACGACAATCCGAAAAGTTTCTTATGAAAGTGGGAAATTGACGGCTGGGGCACAGTGCAAAATAGACGGCTATATTAATGATTCATTTTCTATTGATGAATATGATGGATATCTGAGAGTTGTAGTGACCGATGGCGACACGAACAGTGTTTATGTTTTGAATCAAGAACTGAAAGAAACCGGCTCCATCAAAGGTCTGGCAGAAGATGAGAGGGTGTATTCCGCAAGATTTATGGGAAAGGCAGGATACTTTGTAACATTTAAAGAGACGGATCCGTTATTTTCCGTTGATCTGTCGGATCCGAAAAATCCAAAGATCATAGGAGCGTTGAAGATACCTGGATTTTCAGATTATCTGCATCCGTATGGGAAAAATAAGCTTCTGGGTATTGGGATGAATGTTGATGAAAAGACTATGTCAACAGATGGCGTGAAATTGACGATGTTCGATATTTCTGATCCGGAAAATGTGAAAGAGGAGCAGACCTATGTCATTGAAAATGTGTACTATACAGATGTTTCTTATGATTATAAGGCAGCTTTAGTAGATGCAGAGAAAAATCTGATTGGTTTTGCTGCAGACAGCGAAGGCGGCCGGGAGTACTATACATTTTCTTACGACGAAAAACAAGGATTTACATGTACGATGCATGAGGAAATCAATGGAAATAATATGAGGATCACAAGAGGTATTTATATAGAAGATACGCTTTATGTTATCCAGGGAAATATTATAGAAGCGTATAGCCTGAAAGATTTCAAAAAAGTGGACGATATCATTTTGTAACATTTTTGTAACAAAATCTCGTATGTTTTTGACAATAAGACTGGTGTATGATAAACTTGTATCTGTAGAATTGTCAAAAAATTTGAGGTGAGAATATTGGATAAATATGAATATCGGGTAAAAACCGAGCAGATGCTCGAACATTACGAAAAGAAACAATTTAGAAAAGCAATGGAAATTGCCGATACAATAGACTGGAGAAGGGTGAAGAGCCCGGCAATGTTAAATACAGTAAGCGAAATCTACGAGAATAACGGGGAGTTTCAGAAGAGCCGTGATACGCTTATGATTGCATTTGACAGAGCACCGTCCAGTAGAAAGGTTGTGTATCGTCTGGCAGTACTTGCCCTGAAACTGAATGATATTAATGAGGCTTCGGACTGTTATGAGGAATTTGTAAAACTGGCACCGAGAGATCCGAATCAATTCATTTTGAAATATCGGATTTTGAAGGCACAAGGGTCCGATCTGTCAGAACAGATTTCGGCACTGGAAGAATTTAAAAAGGCAGAATATATTGAAAAATGGGCGTATGAGCTCGCAAAGCTATATCATGAAGCAGGCATGACCTCAAAGTGCCTGGAAGAATGTGACGATTTGATCTTGTGGTTCAGCGAAGGAAAATATGTATATCAGGCAATGGAATTGAAGATGAAGTACAAACCACTGACACCACTCCAACAGGAAAAGTACGATGAGTATAAAGGTGTACCGAAAAAAGAGCCTAAGAAAGCAGTGGATAAAAAACCTGAGCGAGCTGCGCTTAAGGATGTAAAGAGTATTCCACAGGATACTGTATCAATTCCAAAAGAACAGATTAAAGCAGCGCAGGAAGCAGCAGAAGCTGCGGAGGCAGAACAGCAGGAATCAGGAGCCAATACAACAGAAACTGTGGATGGTCTGGATGCAACGAGAAGAATTCCGACAGCAGAGCTTGGAGAAGCATTGAAGGCAATGGAAGAAAATGCCAAGGCAGACAAAGAAGTTCCGATAGAAGAACCGGTTTTAGAAGAACCAGTTTCAGAAGAACCAGTTTCAGAAGAGCCGGAAGCACCAGATGAGGAACCAGTCCTGGAGCCGGAAGAAGCTGTTTCAGAAGAACCAGAAGTTGTAGAAACAGAAGCACCAGTCATTGAACCAATCGGAAAGGAAACTCCGGAAGAAGCTCGGAATGTCAGAGAGTTAGAAGGAATTCTTCAGCATGCGGCAGAAGGACCAAAAAAGTCTATTACGACAGTTGTGAAGGGTGCGACACTTCAAGAAGCACTGGCTAATGGCGTGGCTATGGCGAGTGGAATTAATCCGGAAGACCAGAAGAAGATGGAGGAACGAGAAGAAGAACTCCGCATTGAAGGTCAGATGAAGATTGAAGACATCTTGATGGAATGGGAAGCTAAGCAGAAGGTAAATGCTGAGGCGATCGCAAAGCAAAAAGCATCCGATGAAGAACGACTTAGAAAAGAGAGAGAAGCACTGGAAGCCCGCCGTGAGGCAGAAAGACTTGAGGCAGAGAGACGCGAGGCAGAAGAAATAGCAAGACGGAAAGCAGAAGAAAAAGCCCGTCAGGAAGCAGAAGAGAAAGCACGCCGTGAAGCGGAAGAGAAAGCTCGCCTTGAAGCAGAGGAGAAGGCTCGTCGTGAAGCGGAGGAGAAGGCTCGTCGTGAAGCGGAAGAGAAGGCTCGTCTTGAGGCAGAGGAAGCAAGAAGAAAGGCATTGCTTTCTGATGATATCAGACAGCTTGTGGAAGAGCTGGAAGATCGTGTGACAGCACAGGAGAAAGAAGAGGAAAATTTTGATATAGAAGAGGAACTGGAGCTTGCAAAAGCAGAAGGGGAATCTGTTGAAGAAGAAATTGTAGATCAGTTTATTTCAGAAGAAGAGCTGGACGATATTGTGGAAGAACCTGAAGAGTCTGAAGAAGAACCTGAAGAAGAGATTGTTGAAGCAGTTTCGGAAGAAGAGGAGACGGAGGACGAGGATTCTGAGGATGAAGATGATTTCGAAGAGGAAGAGTTTGAAGACGAAGACTTTGAGGGTGAGGACGAAGAGTTTGAAGCAGAAGATGAAGTCGACGCTGTAGAAGAAATCGAAGAAGTACAAGAAGATGAAGAAATTCCGGAAACAGAAAACCAGGATGATTCGGAAGACAATTCTGAAGACGAGGATGATTTCGAAGACGAGGAATCCGAAGAAGATGATTTTGAAGAGGAAGATGGATTCGACGAAGACGATTTTGACGAAGATGGTTTTGCAGATGAATTCCCGGAGGAAGATGAGGAAGAAGTAGAGGAATTCGATGCAGAGTGGAATGAATTCCCGGAAGATGAATCCGAGGACGAAGACGATTTCGAGGACGAGGATGATTTCGAGGAAGAGGACGACTTCGAGGAAGAGGATGATTTTGAGGAAGATGATTTCGAGGAAGACGACTTTGAAGATGAGCTTCCTGAGATTCCGGATCCGGAAGACCTTGAAGGAGACTTGGAAATTGAAGAACCATCTGAGGAAGAGATTCAGCGCAGAATTAAGAAGTCAAAAGGAAGTGGAGTTCCATTTGATACCGGATTTGTTGTAACAGGAAGATATGACTTAAGTGCAACCAGTGAGATTGGACTGAAAGCCGGACTGACAGAGGAGCAGAAGAAATTATTCTCTTACTTCGTACCGGTCAGAGGAATGAGTGAACAGATTGTTGCAGTACTTGATAATGACAGACGTGCCCAGAGAGAGGGAACTTCAAGAACCGGTAACTTAATGATCATTGGCCGTAAAGGATCTGGAAAAACAGTACTTGCAGTAGATATTGTAAAAGCAATCCAGAAACAAAGAAATCTGAAACAGGGTAAAGTTGCTATTGTTACAGGTGAATCGCTGAATAAGAAGGAACTTGGCAATATTATCCAGAAGCTTCGCGGTGGAGCGATCATCATCGAAAAGGCTGGTAAGTTGAATTCCAGAACAATCAAGGAACTGAATGCATTGATGTCAAGAAAGACCGGAGAGCTTCTCTTTGTTCTTGAAGATCAGAGAAAACCTCTGGAGAGAATTATGACAGCTAATCCGGATTTCAAAAAGAAATTCACTTCTAAGCTTGAGCTTCCGGTATTCATCAATGATGAGTTAGTAACATTTGGTCAGACTTATGCGAAGGAAAATGGATATAAGCTTGATGAAATGGGAATTCTGGCACTTTACAGCCGAATTGATGTAATGCAGCGTGAAGATCATGCGGTTACAGTTGCGGAAGTAAAAGAAATCATGGATGAAGCAATTAAACATTCACAGAAAGCAAATGTAAAGCATCTTGCAAGACGTGTATTTGGAAAATCTACGGATTCGTCAGATCGCATTATTCTGAAGGAAGAAGATTTTAAAATTTAATGATATAGTGAATGTAAGTGATGAAGCAGGGATACAATTGTAGAAAATTGTATCCCTGTTTTTTGTCTGGAATCGAGTGACATAGATTGAATTTTGTGTTCCGCTAAGGTATACTTAAGATATTGAAATCCGGATGAAATGTGAGGGAAGTTTATGGAGAAAGAATGGAAAGCTTATGAAATCGGAGAATTAGATCAGTACCTTTTCGGACAGGGAAATCACTACGAAATTTATAAGAAGCTGGGTGCACATATGGTGGACGACGAAGGGCAGGAAGGAGTTTATTTTGCTGTCTGGGCACCGAATGCGAAATCAGTGTCTGTAGTGGGGGAATTCAATGACTGGGATCGCACAAGAAACCCTATGACAAGGGCGGAATATATCGGAATTTACACATGCTTTGTACCGGGAGTAAAAGAAGGCATGATGTATAAGTTCTGCATTGAGACGATTACAGGGGAGTATCATATGAAGGCAGATCCGTATGCCAATTATGCAGAACTTCGTCCGGGTACAGCATCAAGAATAACGAATATTGAGAATTTGAAATGGACCGATAGTTCCTGGATGACTGCACGGGAAAAATGGAACCACAAAAAAGAACCAATGTCTGTATATGAGGTTCATATGGGTTCTTGGAAGAGGCACCCAGGCACAGAGGACGAGGGATTCTATACTTATCGTGAGTTTGCAAAAGAAATCACAAAGTATATGAAAGATATGGGATATACGCATGTGGAGATCATGGGAATCGCAGAACACCCATTTGATGGATCATGGGGATATCAGGTGACAGGATATTATGCGCCGACAAGCCGTTATGGAACACCGGAAGATTTTGCGTGGATGATCAATTATCTGCATAGAAATGGAATCGGTGTCATTATGGACTGGGTTCCGGCACATTTTCCAAAGGACGAGCATGGACTTGCCGAGTTTGACGGAACAGCAACTTACGAGTATGCAGATCCAAGAAAAGGGGAGCATCCGGACTGGGGGACGAAGATATTTGATCTTGGCAAGAATGAGGTAAGGAACTTCCTGATTGCCAATGCACTTTTCTGGGTGGAGCACTTCCATATTGATGGACTTCGTGTTGATGCAGTTGCTTCTATGCTGTATCTGGATTATGGAAAGAAAGACGGAGAATGGGTTCCGAACCAGTATGGAGGTAATGAGAACCTGGAGGCAGTAGATTTCTTCAAGCATCTGAACACAGTTGTACTTGGAAGAAATCCGGGTGCACTTATGATAGCGGAAGAGTCTACGGCATGGCCGAAGGTAACTGGAGATGTAGAAGACGGAGGTCTTGGATTTAGCCTTAAGTGGAATATGGGGTGGATGCACGACTTTACGGAATATATGAAGCTGGATCCGTATTTCAGAAAAGACAATCATCATATGATGACATTTGCCATGAGTTATGCGTACAGCGAAGATTACATTCTCGTACTGTCGCATGATGAGGTTGTCCATTTGAAATGTTCCATGATCAATAAGATGCCAGGACTTGGATTTGATAAATATGCGAACCTGAAAGCAGGATATGCATTTATGATGGGACACGCCGGAAAGAAATTGTTGTTCATGGGACAGGATTTTGCACAGCTTCGCGAGTGGTCAGAGGAACGTGAACTGGACTGGTATCTGTTGGAGGAGCCGGAGCATCAGGCAATTCAGTCATGGATGCGTGATCTACTCCACATGTATAAAAAGAAACAGGCGCTTTATGAACTGGATCAGTCATGGGAAGGATTCGAGTGGGTCAATGCAGATGATGCATACAGAAGCATTTACAGTTTTATCCGCCATTCTAAAGATGGAAAGCATAACCTTTTGTTCGTGATCAACTTCACACCGATGGCAAGAGAAGATTACCGTGTAGGCGTTCCTAGAAAGAAGCAGTATAAGCTGATTCTGAACAGTGACGATGTGAAATATGGCGGAAATGGCGAGAAGAGACAGAACATTTATCATGCCGTGAAGAAAGAATGTGATGGAAGACCATATTCATTTGGATACAAATTGCCGCCGTATGGGGTAGCAGTTTTTGAATTTTAAAATGTATAATAAGAGAGGTGTGGAAGAGAAACAGGGAGATGGAATTTGAGTATTCCATCTCCCTGCTAAAGTTATGAATTAATTTTATTCTGCGTTTGTAGAAGTGTCGTTATCAGCATTGTTGTCGGTGCTGCCTGTATCGGTGTTGTTGTCCGTATTTTCTTCGACTGCGTCAGTGCTATCTGTATTATCGGAGTTTTCGGTATCATCGCCTCCGAACAGATCTTTGAAAAATCCTACGATTTTATCCCAAAGTCCTTCCTCTTTTGCCTGATTTACGGCATCGTTTGCTTTGGCTTTTACGGCATCTAATGTGCTGTCGATGATTGTATCATTTCCGAGTGCTGCATCATCTGTATTGTTAATAATTCCGCCGTTGGAGTCATCTCCGCCAAAGAAGCCTTTGATGGAGGACCACAAGTTGCTGAAGAATCCTCCGGATTTCCCGTCCAGGTTGTCGAGAGTCTTTTTCAGTGCTTTGACATCGTAGTCGTACTGGGAAATAGATTCCATCAGACTTGTGATTTTTGCAAGCTGGTCATCGGTCAGTGTAATTCCCTGCTTATCGGCTGCGTCAGAAATCGCGTCCTGAATATCGGACGGATCAGTCAGTTTATCTTCAATAACGGATTCTTTGACATCGTTGATCAGATCAGATGCTGTATCCTGACCGAGATCCTTGGCGAGGTCACCGGTTGTTACCAGCTCTTCTGTTGCAGTTGCTTTCTGGTCTTCGGAAAGTTCTTTCCCACTGGCTTTTTCGTAAGCCATCATAATACCTGTCAGTGCACCGGTTCCGGATACTTCAATTGGAGATCCGGCAACAACGTTACAGTTCTCAACGCCGGAAGTCAAAAGTGTACTGGCGATCATAGAACTTGTTACAAATGTTAGGTTTGCGACTTTTACCTGAATTCCGCCGCTGTCTGTCGGCTCAACATAAGAACAGCTATATGTTCTTGTACCAATCTGGGATTCGGTTGCGATCCCTTCCATATATTTTCTTTCGTCTGTGTTCGTGACTTCGATCGTGTCTACCTGATCGGCGGAAGTACCGAAGTATTTGTACATAGAAGCTTTCTGCTCGTCGGATAAGTTCGCTCCGAGAGTGACTACTTTTGCGCTGTCAGCCAGGGCAGTTACTGGCAGGCTTACAGATGCCAGAATTATTGCCAGGCTAAACGGCAGAACCCTTTTTAATTTTTTCATACTCATAATTATCCTGTGGTGTCAGACGCCACATCTCCTTTCTGTACACCCAATAATAACATACTTGTGTAAAAGTAAAAAGTAAAAAATTCTTAACTATTTCGAAAGATTATGTTACGGCTTGTGTACATCTGTGGACTAAGACAGGATTTCCAGCATTCTGGATTCAAATGTGTGTTCATCCACCATTCCCCCCATGGCACCGACTGACTTTTTATCTTTGAAGAGAACAAATGTCGGGACGATTTCCGGGGCGTATTCTGCGGCGAGTACTGCAGATTCTTCAATTTCGACTTCGCAGAACTTGATCTTTCCGGCGTATTTCTTTTCGATATCCTCCACGACCGGCTTCATCATGGCACATTTCCCGCACCAGATAGCGTAGAACATAACGACGACCGGGAGAGAGGTATCTTTTACTTCTATTTGAAAATTTTTTGCAGTTAAATGTAACATCAAATCAACCTTTCTGATCAGTGCCTTCGGCAGTCAGAACCGTGGTTCAGAATATCATATACTTCTTTCAGGGATTTTCTGAAACAACCGATCCACCTGTGCAGACACCGATTTCGATAAGTGTATTCAAAAAACTTTTGTCGGAAGTTTTTTTTGTTATGACAATTTCGGCTCATGGCGAACAGACTCCGAAGGCTTTCTCATTAATAATATATGCGCTGTAGCGCTAAGAAAGTCACAGCAGACATCTTCTTTTAGCAATGAGCTTGCAAATCGGGTGATCCATGGATGAAAATTTCTCTTCATATTCTGTCATAATATTTCCAACGTTCATAATTTCATCATGGTGCAGGTCATAAGTACATTCGGAAATGCCCCATGTTTCGGATTCCCCTAAAGACTCAACGGAAAAATCAAAAAGATCACGGTTATCTGTCTTGAATTCTACCTGTCCGTCCTGGACAAGCACCTTGTCGTAACGTGCAAAAAAATCCGGTGACGTGAGGCGCCTTCTTGCATGGCGGGCTTTCGGCCATGGGTCGGAGAAGTTCAGATAGATCCGGTCAACTTCATTTTCAGCGAACACATTTGCTATGTCCTGTGCGTCCATACAAATGAAGCGAATGTTTGGCAGAGTGCTTTCGTTTTCTTCTATATATATGTTTAACTTTTCCACAGCACGGAGAAGGACGCTTGTGTAGCGCTCGATTCCGATGTAGTTGATCTGTGGATTTTTCTGAGCCAGTGCCATGAGAAAACGGCCTTTTCCCATGCCGATTTCAATGTGGACCGGGTAGTCATTCTGGAATACATCAGATGCCCAGTGACCACGGAATTCTTCCGGAGTCTCGATAACCTGACTGCACTCTTTTAACACGCCTTCGGCGCGGGGTATATTTCTAAGTCGCATATATGCTCTCCTTATTTGTTGTATTTCTTTATTTGCAAACTTCCCAAATCCGGGAGATTCTTGCCTTGCCTTAGTTTACAGGCTTTGGCAAAAAAAGTCAAACTCAATGGTGTATAGCGGTCATATCTATATCATATTGCCGAAAGCAATATGCGTAACGACTAAAATTTTTCTGAAAAACACAAATAATTTGTGCAAATTTTCAACATGTTAAGGAGAAGGTATATAAAACGGGAGGAAAGTGACTAAATTTTGGACAAATGAAAAAACTCAAATAAGAGAATATGCTTAAAAAATTGTCAAATAAAGTAATTGTTAAGAAAAAAAGAAATGATTGACATTTAAAAAACAGGAGAGTAAAGTAATCACGAAATTTGAAGAAGAAAGGGAGGGAGTCATACGGAGAAATTAACAGAGAGTCTGTTGGAAGAGCTGAATTGTGATACAGCATTTACCATTCCGTTATTCGGGGGAATTAAGATTAGTGAGTCCGTGGCGGTCACATGGATCATTATGGCTGTAGTTGTATTGCTGTGTGTCATATTCGTAAGGAATCTCAGTGTAGAGAATCCGGGGAAAGCTCAGCTTTTATTGGAATCCGCAATCGGAAAAGGAGTGGACTTCTTTGAAGATGTTATGGGCAAAGAAAACCGAAGATATATCCCATATCTGATCACGGTGCTGATCTATATCGGAATTGCCAATATCATTGGATTGTTTGGGTTTAAACCGCCGACAAAGGATCTGAATGTCACAATAGCGCTGGCTGTTATGAGTATGTGTCTGATCGAGTATTCCGGAATACATAAAAACGGATTAAAACACTGGGTCAAACATTTTGCAAAGCCGGTTCCGTTCGTCGCACCGATCATGGTACTGGAGATTGTAATCCGTCCATTGTCCTTGTGCATGCGACTGTTCGGTAATGTACTGGGAGCATTTGTAATCATGGAGCTTTTAAAAATAGTAGCTCCGGCGATTATACCAATCCCGTTTAGTTTTTATTTTGATATATTTGATGGATTCTTACAGGCTTATGTATTTGTATTTCTGACGGCGCTGTTCATGAATGAGGAACAGGAGTAAAGCCGGAAGATAAGACGAACAGACTTAAAAGGGATTTAAGAAAACATTTTTAGACAAGAAGAAAAGGAGATTAAGATTATGTTAGTAGCAATTGGAGCAGGTATCGCAGTTTTAACAGGTTTAGGAGCAGGTATTGGTATTGGTCTTGCAACAAGCAAGGCAGTAGACGCTATCGCAAGACAGCCAGAGGCTGAGTCAAAGATCAGCAAGAACCTGATTCTTGGTTGTGCCCTTGCAGAGGCAACAGCTATTTATGGATTTATCATCGGTCTTCTGATTATCCTGATGCTGAAATAATTAGCAGTTCGTAAAGAAGCAGGAGAAAAGAAGAAAGGCAGGTGGGAAAAGGTGATAAAAGTAGATTTGAGCCTTCTCTGGACCATAATAAACCTTGTAGTCTTTTATCTATTACTGAAGAAATTCCTGTTCAAACCAGTTATGGGGATCATGGAAAAGCGTGAGCAGATGATTGCCGACGGACTGAAAAATGCAAGTGACAGACAGGAAGAGGCAGAGTCTCTGAAAAAAGAGTATGAGTCAGCTCTTTCCGGTGCAAAAGAGGAGTCGGTTAAAATCGTTGAAAATGCCCGTGTAGAGGCTAAGAGACAGTCAGATGAGATTCTTGCAGATGCGGACAGAAGAGCAGATGCCACGATCGAACGTGCCAGAAAGACCATCGAGACTGAGCGAAAGCAGGCACTGGATGGCGTTGAGACACAGATTGCAGGACTTGCAATGCAGGCAGCCAGAAAGATTGTAGATGAAGAGACAAGAAAACAAGGAAATCAGGCGATTTATGATCAGTTTTTGGAAAGCGTAGGTGACGCTCATGACGGCAAAGACGAGTAATACAGTAAAGTTCGTTCAGCCGGCAGCAAAGCGCTATGCAAGAGTTCTGTACGAACTGGAAATTCCGAAAGCAGATATTGAGAAAACAAAAGAAATCTTCTGTCAGGTACCGGAAGTATATGAAGTACTGTTAAATCCGGTAATTACGGCAAAGAACAAATACAGTGTTATCGAACAGATATTTCCAAAGTCTATTTGTAATTTCCTGAAGGTAACATGCGAGAACCAGAGAATGGGCATGCTTTGGGACATTTTCGAAAGCTATGATAAATATTGTGAGGAGCAGCAGCAAGTTATGACTGCGACTTTAATATGTGTAGACGAGCCAGACGAAGAGCAGGCTGAGAAGATGAAAACATTTATTATGGATAAATATCATAAATCGAAGGTAAATCTGGAGGTCGAAAAAGACCCGTCACTGCTTGGAGGATTTATCCTGAGAGCGGGCAGTGATGAATATGACTGGAGCATTCGTGGAAGAATGAACCGGTTAGAACAAAAATTGACCTGGAGGTGAACGTAAGTGAGTTCAATCAATTCAGATGAAATTATTTCAATTCTGAAAAGTGAAATAGAGAATTTTGATGAGATCAGTAAAGACAGCGAAGTCGGAACTGTTGTAACAGTCGGAGACGGAATCGCTACCATTTACGGAATCGATCATGCAATGTACGGCGAGATCGTTACCTTCGAAAATGGTCTGAAGGGTATGGTACAGGATATCCAGAAAGACGAGATCGGATGTATCTTATTTGGATCAGATACAGGAATCAAAGAAGGAACAAAGGTTGCACGTACAAAGAAAAAAGCCGGAATCCCGGTAGGAGATAAATTTATCGGAAGAGTTATCAATGCCCTTGGTGCACCAATCGACGGTGCCGGAGAGATTGAGGCAGATGATTATCGCCCGATTGAAAATGAAGCACCTGGAATCATTGACAGAAAATCCGTCAGCGTTCCTATGGAGACAGGAATCCTTTCTATCGATTCCATGTTCCCAATCGGACGTGGACAGAGAGAGCTGATCATCGGTGACAGACAGACTGGTAAGACATCTATCGCAACAGATACGATCTTGAACCAGAATGGAAATGGAGTGATCTGTATCTATGTTGCCATCGGTCAGAAGGCATCAACGATTTCAAAAGTTGTAAATACATTTAAGACATCAGGAGCTATGGATCACACCATCGTATTAGCATCAACAGCAAGCGACTGTGCGCCGCTTCAGTACATTGCTCCTTATGCGGGAACTGCACTGGCAGAGTATTTTATGTACAAAGGAAAAGATGTACTGATCGTTTATGATGATCTTTCCAAACACGCAGTTGCGTACCGTGCATTGTCACTGTTACTTGGAAGATCTCCTGGACGTGAGGCTTATCCTGGAGACGTATTCTATCTGCATTCAAGACTTCTGGAGCGTTCCAGCCGTCTGAGTGAGGAAAAAGGTGGCGGATCTATCACGGCTCTTCCAATCATCGAGACACAGGCCGGAGATGTATCTGCATATATTCCGACAAACGTTATTTCCATCACAGATGGACAGATTTTCCTGGAAAGCAGTTTGTTCTTCTCAGGAATGCGTCCGGCGGTCAACGTAGGATTGTCTGTATCTCGTGTAGGTGGAGATGCACAGACAAAGGCTATGAAGAAGGCAGCAGGAAGTCTTCGTATCGATCTGGCCCAGTATCGTGAGATGGAAGTCTTCACACAGTTCAGTTCAGACCTTGATGATGCAACGAAAGAACAGCTGGAATATGGCAGCGGACTGATGGAGCTTCTGAAGCAGCCGCTTGGAAAACCAATGTCACTGGCAGAGAAAGTTATTACACTTTGTGCTGCAAGACATAAAGTCATGCTTGGAATTCCAACTGCAAAAGTAAAAGGATTCCAGATGGATATGTTAAGTTACTTTGCAAGTGCACATCCGGAAATCGCAAGAGAAATTGAGGAGACAAAGGATCTGTCTAAAGAGTTGTCCCAGAAGATCGTGGAGATTGCAGAGGAATTCAAAAAGAGCAGGTGTTAATGTATGGCAAATATCAGAGAAATACAGACACGAATTAACAGTGTAAAAGATACGATGAAAATCACCAATGCCATGTACCTGATCTCTTCTACAAAAATGCGTCAGGCCAGAAAAAAACTGGCAGATGCAGAGCCGTATTTTTATAAATTACAGGCTGAGATTGCCAGAATCCTGCGTCATATGCCGGAAGTGAGCAACCAGTATTTTGACAGTAGGGAAGAAATTCCGAAAGAAGAACGGAAAATCGGATCTGTAGTTATTACCGGTGATAAAGGACTGGCAGGAGCTTACAATCATAATGTAGAAAAAGCAGAAGAGGAAATCATGAAAATGCCGGGACACCACAAATTGTTTGTCGTAGGTGAGCTTGGAAGACATTATTTTGTAAGTCAGGGACATGAGATTGAACAAAATTTCCAATATACTGTGCAGAAACCGAACCTGAGCAGAGCCAGAATTATTTCTGAGACATTGATGGAACAGTTTAATAATGGCGAGCTGGACGAAGTGTATGCTGTCTATACGCGAATGGAGAATTCTATGGTATCTGAGGTGGAGACTGTAAAGCTGCTTCCGCTTGAGAGAAGTGCATTCGGAGAGGACAGCATTCCGGCAAACTTAAGGCGTGAGGCGATTCAGCTATATCCGTCTGTCGAGAGCGTCATGGACAATATCGTACCGAATTATGTAACCGGAATGATTTACGGTTGTTTGGTCGAGGCGTATGCAAGTGAGCATAATGCCAGAATGACGGCTATGAAGTCAGCGACAGACAGTGCTGAGGCAATTATCAAAGATTTGTCTATTGCTTATAACCGGGCAAGACAGGCAGCCATTACGCAGGAAATCACAGAGGTATGCGCAGGTGCGAAGGCACAGAAACGGAAAAGGAAGTGAGAACAGATATGAATAAAGGACGAATTGTACAGGTCATGGGTCCTGTTGTCGATGTTTTATTTGAAGACGGAGAGCTTCCGAATATCAAAGATGCCCTTGAGGTAGATAACGGAGACAAGACTTGTATTATGGAAGTTGCACAGCATCTGGGAAACAGCGAAGTACGTTGTCTGATGCTGGCTGCAAGTGAAGGACTTCACAAAGATATGGAAGTCCGTGCAACTGGAAGCGGTATCAAAGTTCCAGTTGGAGATCAGACACTTGGACGTCTGTTCAATGTGCTTGGTCAGACCATCGATGATGGAAAAGAAATAGAGAAAGATGCAGAGCGCTGGGAAATCCACAGACAGGCGCCTACATTTGAAGAGCAGAGTCCTGCTGTCGAGATCCTTGAGACAGGTATCAAGGTCATCGACCTTCTTGCACCATATGCAAAAGGTGGTAAGATTGGTCTGTTCGGAGGAGCCGGAGTTGGTAAGACTGTACTGATTCAGGAGTTGATCCGAAATGTAGCAACAGAGCATGGTGGATATTCTATCTTTACAGGTGTCGGAGAGCGTTCCCGTGAAGGAAATGACCTCTGGACAGAGATGAAAGCGTCTGGCGTACTTGAGAAGACCGCTTTGGTATTTGGTCAGATGAACGAGCCGCCTGGAGCTCGTATGCGTGTCGCTGAGACAGGACTTACAATGGCTGAGTATTTCCGTGACAAAGAACATCAGAACGTGTTGCTCTTTATTGATAACATTTTCCGATTCACACAGGCTGGATCTGAAGTTTCCGCCCTGCTTGGACGTATGCCATCAGCCGTAGGTTATCAGCCGACACTGGCAACAGAAATGGGTGAATTACAGGAGCGTATTGCTTCTACAAAGAATGGTTCTGTCACATCCGTTCAGGCAGTCTATGTACCGGCCGACGACCTGACAGACCCTGCACCGGCAACAACATTTGCCCATCTGGATGCAACAACCGTACTTTCACGTAAGGTTGTTGAGCAGGGAATTTACCCGGCTGTAGATCCGTTGGAGTCTAACTCACGTATCCTGGAGGCAGACATCGTAGGTGAAGAGCATTATAAAGTAGCCAACCAGGTAACAGAGATTCTTCAGAAGTACAAAGAACTTCAGGACATTATTGCCATTCTTGGTATGGAAGAGCTGTCCGATGAAGATAAAGCAACGGTTATGAGAGCAAGAAAGATTCAGAAATTCCTGTCACAGCCATTCTTCGTAGCTGAGACATTTACAGGAATTCCTGGAAAATATGTACCACTGAAAGAGACAATCCGTGGATTCAAAATGATCATCGACGGAGAAATGGATGAATATCCGGAGGCAGCCTTCTTCAATGTCGGAACGATCGACGAAGTTATCGAGAAAGCAAAGACACTGAAAGACGGAGAGTAAGAGGTGCGTAAACTATGAAAACATTTTGGTTGAAAGTCATAGCCAGTGACCGCGTGGCGTATAACGGACGATGCCAGAAGGTGATTGTACCTGCAGCCGACGGCGGTCAGATGGGAATTCTGGCAGATCATGAGAATATGGTCATAGCAATCGAAGTCGGTGAAGCGAAGATGCAGCTGGAAGACGGAACGTGGGAGACACTTGCCGTTGGAACCGGATTCCTTGAGGTTGTTAACAACCGTGTTACCATGCTGGTACAGACCGCTGAAAAACCGGAAGAAATTGACGCCAGAAGAGCAGAAGAACGGCGTGAAGTCATGGAAGAAAAACTTCGTCAGAAGCAGAGTATCCAGGAATACTATCACACGAAAGCATCCCTGGCAAGAGCCATGAACCGGTTGAAGGTGTCAAGGGAGAAGAATACGAGGATATAATGATGCCAGGGTTGTGGGAGTGCAAAGCACGGAACAATCCGTGGGCATCATGTAGATACAATAAAAAGAAGTACAGTTTACTGTTTTCAGACATGATGAATGTCGCAGATTTTGCTGCGCTATCTATTAAAATCTGTACGTGCAAACTCGCCTGAGGAACGGCTCAGACAGCGCACTTCCAGATTTAATGATGCTTGCAAAATACTGGAAATTACATCAATCATCTGAGAAACAGTGGACTGTATTTTTTTTGTGTGGATGTGGTAAAATAGGGAAATAAGAGAAATGCTACGCAAAGTAGCAGAAAAATGTTTTGATGACATCTTTGTGTGCTTGTGATGGAAAGTGCAGTTTTTTATACTGTGTTATGTTATAGGACATTTGGGGATTGTGGATTCCCTGCGAGTCTAAAAAAGACAAGGAGATTGTGGATATGACTTTTGCAGAAAATTTGAAGATGCTTCGCAAGCAGGCTGGTATGTCACAGGAGCAGCTGGCGGAGAAGCTTGGTGTATCGAGACAGGCGGTTACAAAATGGGAGACGGGAGTGGGGATTCCGGATATTGAAAATATAATGGCGATTTCTACTCTGTTTAACATTTCCATAGACGATTTACTTTCAAATGAAAGCGGTTCAAAAAAGCTACCGGAGACAGAGTACTTGTATGAGAGTGTTACGGAGTATGATGTTGATGAATCGAAGCGTTATGATATGAAGCTGGGAGGGGCGAAGCAGCTTGTTCTGGTTGGATATGAGGGCGAGAAAATTCAGGTTCGTCTGGGTTCCAATACATTTTCAACGCTTCAGAATGATTTTAAGGTAAAGATTGATGATATCCGGAAACGGATTGATGTAGATGTAAAACGGAAGAATGGTACCACGGAAGCAATGGCAAAGAGTGAAATTGATATTTTCGTGCAGATTCCGGTGCAGTATGTGGATAAGATTGAGTGTGAAGCTCATGCGGAAAGGGTAGAAATCCGTTCCATAGAATGTGAAAATATAGAACTTGGTGTGAAGACAACGAATTTGATTCTAGAAAATGTTGTCGGTTCGGTGGAGGTTGACTGTAATCTTGATATGGAGATTATGTGTGATTCACTGAACGGCGAGATTGCAATTAATCAGGTGTCTGCGACATCTAAAATACATATTCCAGAAAAGGTGGTTTTCCAGGCTGTTGCAAAAGGTATCGGAACAAGCATTTCCTATGAGAAGGCTGGGCAGAGGGCAGAGCGGTTTGATACACCGAAGGCGGACAATGTGATTGAACTAAATGGAATCAAGAGTGAGTTAATTATTTGTATGGATTGAAAATAAAAAGATATTTTTGAATGTATGAATAATAAGAAATTACTCGAAGCTGCAGAAGCAATAAATGTACAGCATGTGTTGTGTATGCCAGGTGTTGTAAGAATTGCAATGTGTGTTCTCATGGACTTGATTTGTAGATAGAGAAAAGATTTGAAACAAAAACGTAATACTTCTTAACTTGTAAAAATAATATAGGTATGATATTCCAACATCACGTGGATGATGCATCTAGTCATCCACAGTGGTATCTGTAAATATTTCATTCATTTCGGAGCCGAAGAACTATCTGGCAGAATTCCCAAGTGATGAATTAGTGACAATTAAATGATGTTCGAAAAAAATGTGCGGTGTATGAGGATTATTGAAAAAATATATATATTTATAATTACTGCTGGAATATATTTGCAGTATATGGTCTTATTTCTATAAGAAAATCATACTTCTTTCGGATAAAATTTATTTGTCAGGAAAGGAGTAAGAATGACTCAAACAAAAGAAAGAAAACGTTTTAAAGATTTAAATTTGTTGGACAGATTTCTTTTTGCAGAAGCAAAGAATGAGGAGCAGGCCAGGGAGCTTATAGCCCCTGAAATTCTTTAATGGTTGCTACTGCCAATACAACGGTTCCAATTGCACATACAATATATACAATCCCGACTACGATAGAGCTTTTCTTTGCGCGCTTCCATTTTACGGCTGCAAGGTACATGGCGCTTAAGACATCTGCCAGGAAGAAGAGCTGCAGGATACCATGCAGGATGGCCGTTCCGAGGCTGATTTTTCCGGCTTTATAAGTCATGCGGATTACCTGCAGGGCGTAAAATGAGCCCGGAAGGATTGTGAGCCAGAATCCGATGACAGTGAAAAATATCATAACACTCATGATTGGGAGCATAAGTGGTATAATCAGACCGCCGGTCATGAATGTCAGTGCTGCACCTGCGAAAAAATATAGGGTGAACAGCAGAATAAAGTCGTATAGGAAAAACGCAACAAGCCCGTACTTATGTATGAGCATGCGGTTTATAAGAGCAGTGGAATCACCTTCCTCATAGGAAGAAAAAGATTTCCAGATATTTAGGATTCCAAGAATATAAAGCACCATAATGTAAATAATAGCAGGCAGGTTTGACAGAAAAAATCCTAATTCCGTAGTGAGAGCGGAGGCATCATATGGAATCGCATCGAGTACATGGCTCTGGAATATAAGATTCGGAAGAGCAAGTACCGGAATCAAGGATAGTATAATTACATATGCAATTGCCAGTTTGTCAGCGGACTTTTTCATGTGCATCGGCTCCTTTCGGGGGATTTTGAGTTGTTTTCTAAGTTTCATTATAATTTTCTGACGGTATAAAATTAAGTCTGTTATTAGTTTAAATAAGCTGATACGCTTTAACCGTTAATAAAACTAATCGAAATCTGCTGTCAGACTG
>ERZ857750.1914-NODE-1914-length-21480-cov-4.951412_pt1 | contig 21480 bp, 17 predicted proteins | sample MGYA00519915_ERZ857750 | MGnify/ENA primary metagenome ERZ857750 (study PRJEB31778, sample SAMEA3449358) | human gut metagenome | biome: human gut; feature: human-associated habitat; material: faeces | place: United Kingdom | collected 2010/2012 ... | reverse complement strand
TCGTGGAAGCCTACGACATGGACAAGTTAGAAAATGAGTATGTGGCATCTGCGGCTGAAAAGGTCCAGCAGATTGCCCACGCAGCCGGGCTGCAAAGCAGATGACGCGGCATCAAAAGCGTATGCTCAAGCAGGCAACCAAGCAGATTTGTCTGCATATTTTGTTCATCGTGATTTGTTTCGTGACGCTGATCCCGATTTTGTATGCACTGTCGGTTTCTTTGAATGCCGACAACAGCCTTGTGAGCTCGGACTTCCGTTTTATCCCGAAGAACTTCACGCTGCGAAATTATGTTGCGGTCTTTACCGAAGAACCTGTCATGCTGTGGTTTAAAAACAGTATGACGCTGGCGGTAGTCACCGTTGCTATTTCGCTGGTAGCAGCAATTCCGGCTGCCTATGCGTTTTCCCGTATGCGCTTTAAGGGCCGCAAGCCGATATTGAAGCAGCTGGTTCTGCTGTACTCTTTCCCGTCTGTCCTTTCCATGTTTGCGATTTATACACTGCTGCGCCCGCTGGGACTGATCAACAGCAAAGTTGGCTTGATTCTGATTTATACCGGAACGATGGCTGAGTTTGGTCTGTTGAACATGAAAGGATACTTTGATACGATACCGCGCGAAATCGAGGAAGCGGCGGAAATTGACGGCGCAAGCGGCATCCAGCTTGTCACGCGCATTGTTCTTCCGCTGGCGCGCCCCAGTATTTTGGTTACGGCGGTTATGATCTTGATTTATGTCTGGAATGAATATCTCTTTGCAACGACCTTTATGACAGGTGCCGAGAATTATACACTGGCAGCCGGATTGTACTCTTTGCAGGCAACAGAAATGAGCGGAAGCTGGCCCGTTTTTGCAGCAGCCTCACTGGTAGTCAGCCTGCCGATTCTGATTGTGTTCTTCGCCGTACAGCGTCATATGACCTCCGGCCTGACTGCCGGTGGTGTCAAAGGTTGATTGCCCCAAACAGGGAGATGACACAATGAATTTTGAAGCCATCCAACACATCCCGATGTCACAGCAGGCACACGGGATTGACCCAAGCCATGTCGTGTTCCGGCTGCGCGCCGGGCGCGATGATCTAAAGCACTGCACGCTGTTTTATGCAGACCGAGCCTGCCGCCTGACACCGGTTATTTTCTCGTCTGTAGAGATGCAGGTGGAAGCGCAGGACGAATGGTTTGATTACTTCCAAGCTATCTTGGAAAGCCCCTATAAGCGGATCTGTTACTATTTTGAACTTGACGACGGAACGCAGAAGCTGCTGTATTACGGCGATTTTTTTACAGACCATCGCGTAGACGACAGATCGGAATACTACCAGCTGCCGTTTAACCATCCGGCAGACATTGCAGCACCGCCTGCATGGGCGCAGGATGCGGTAGTTTACAATATCTTCCCAGATAGCTTTGCCACGGGTCGCCGCTTTATCTCTGGCAAATCATCCGAAAAAGAGTGGAACGGCAAAATCACGCGCGGAAAACTCGGCGGAACGCTGCGCGGCGTGATCGAGAATCTGGATTACATTCAAGAACTGGGTGCTACCTGCATTTACATGAATCCGATTTTTGCAGCAGGGGAGTACCACAAGTACGATTTGCTGGATTATCATCACATCGATCCCTGTTTCGGTACGGATGAAGATTTCCGACAGTTGGTCAACGACTGCCATGCACGGGGAATGCGTGTGATTATTGATGGTGTGTTTAACCATGTGGGGTGGAATTTTTTCGCTTTTGATGACGTGGTGCGCAATGGCGAAAACTCAAAATATAAAAACTGGTTTTACCATCTGCAATTCCCTGTAGAGAGACCGGAAGACCCCGAAACCTATCCGACCTATGAATGCTTCGGCTATGAGCGCATGATGCCGAAAACCAACACCTGCAACCCGGAAGTACAAGAGTATTTCTGCGAGGTGGGCCGCTATTGGGTGCGGGAATTTGATATTGACGGCTGGCGTCTGGATGTTGCCAGCGAGATCAATGATGGATTCTGGCGTGCATTTCGGCAGGCGGTGAAAGAAGAAAAGGCAGAGTGTATCCTTATTGGTGAGGTGTGGGAGACTGCCCAGCATTGGCTGAACGGTGATATCTTCGACTCCACCATGAACTACGATTTCCGCAAGCACTGCCGCCGATTCTTTGCCGAACAGAGTATCGATGCAGCAGAATTTGATGCCCGCGTGACCAATATGCGGATGCGTTATAAACTCCCGGTACTGTACGCGCAGCTTAATCTGCTGGACAGCCATGATGTGAGCCGCTTCTATTCGCTGTGCGAAAAAGACCCGGCAAGGATGCAGCTCGCCGTGCTTTTCCAGATGACTTTTACAGGGATTCCGTCCGTCTTTTATGGTGATGAGCGTGGTATTTACGGCTTACAGGAAGCAGAGTACCGTCATGAAATGACATGGTCGCAGGAGCCGCCGGCCTTGGCAGAGTTTTATAAAAAGGCGATGCATCTGCGAACGGAACACCCGGCCCTTTGCCGAGGCAGCTACCATACCATTAAGGCCGAAAAGGAAAACGGCCTGTATGGGTATGAGCGCACCGATGAGAAAGAAAAAATCACTGTGTTCCTCAACAATCAATCTGCCTCCGCAGAGATTCCTCCGATGAACGGAAAGATGCTGTGGCAGCAGGGATACGAGGAAAAGAACAACAGCCTTGCCCCTATGGGGTTTGCCGTATTCACACAGGAGGTGTAAAACGTGAGCGTGACGATTCAGGAAGTGGCCGAAGCTGCGGGTGTGTCCAAGGCAACCGTCAGCAAGGTGCTACATAAGTCATATTCTATATCGCAGGAAACCTGTGACCGGGTAAATGCGGTCATCAAGGAACTGGGATATCAGCCGAATCGTCGCGCACAAAGTTTTGCTACCGGCGCAACAAAAACGATTCTTTTTCTGGCAGAAATGCAGCATGGCGTAGGATTTGATAACCCGCATCTGTTTGAAATCATGGCCGGGGTAGAGAACGCGCTTTCCGAAAAAGGGTATGGTCTCATTGTGCAGCACAGCACGGCGCTTGACCTTTGGCAGCATTTCGATGAACTGCTGCAGGGCTCCTATGTGGATGGTGTGATTCTGCACGCATCTGTTGTGTCAAAGGATGTGGCTCTTTGCCTGGCACACACGGAATTGCCCTACATTGTTGTGGGTGCGCCGGATTTCTCCAACCAGCTTTGTTGGATCGATACCAACAACTCGGTGGCAGGGCAAATTGCAGTTACACACCTGTGGCGCAACGGATACGACAGGATCGCATTCATCGGCGGCCCCAAAGAAGATACAATTTCTGCGCACCGTCTGAGCGGCGCACTTGCAACTCTGAACGAGAAAATCCCGGCAGGATATTTGCGGGAAGGGCCGCCCACCAGTGAGGGCGGCGCAGCAGCCGCACGCGCCCTGCTGGAACTGCAGACACGGCCCAACGCCGTGATTTGCGCAAACCAGTATATTGCGTTTGGCTGCGTAAATGAATTGAAGGCTTCCGGAATACGCATCCCGGAAGATATGGCTGTTATCACATTTGACGATTTTCCATTTTCTAAAATCATTGAACCGCAACTGAGTGTTGTGAACCTCGATATGTATGATATGGGTGAGCAGGCTGCGAAAGTCGTTCTGCGGCGAATCCGGACACCGCAGTATCTTGTACAATCGCAGACCACGCTGCCAATATTGATAGAACGACAATCGACAAAGAAGTTACCGTAAAGGAGGTAAGTATGGCTAAACATTTGGCAAAAAAGGCAGCGTGCCTTATCGGATCTGCAGCAGTTGCACTCTCGATGACGCTCGGAGCATTCCCTGTGTATGCGGATTCCGCTGCATCGGCTCCGGAACTGGGACCAGTTACGTCCAAGGATGTCGTCTACCAAATCATCACGGACCGTTTCTATGATGGAGACACATCCAACAACGTTCCCGCAGGATTTGATGCAACGCTCTATGATGGAACCGGGCAGGATCTGAAGCTCTACCAAGGCGGCGACTGGGCAGGCATCATCGAGAAGATCCCTTATTTAAAAGGTATGGGTGTCACGGCGGTTTGGATCTCCGCACCGTATGAGAACCGTGATACGGAGATCATCGACTACCAAAGCGATGGCAGTCTCAACCGGTGGACGAGTTTCCACGGCTACCATGTTCGCAACTATTTTGCGACAAACAAGCATTTCGGAACGCTGAACGAGTTCAAGGAACTGCGGGATGCACTGCACGCCAACGGCATTAAGCTGGTTATCGATTTCGTTACCAACCACACCAGCCGGGAAATGAACCCTACCGCGAACAATATCCCGGAAGATGGCAAGCTGTACGAGCCGGATCGCAAAGAGGATGGTACCTTTGCATTCGATGAGAATGGTGAGCCGTATGATTACAATGGGGATGGCTTGGTAGAAAACTTGATTGCCGATCCTCAGAATGATACCAATGGATGGTTCCACGGTTTGGGTGACCGTGGCGATGATAGCAGCCGATATGGCTATCGCTATAAGGACCTCGGTTCGCTGGCTGATTTCTCACAGGAGAATCAGAATGTTGCGGCATATCTGGAACAGGCAACTCTGTTCTGGGCGGATATGGGTGTAAACGGTATCCGCCATGATGCCACGCTCCATATGGGTGCGGCATTCGCAAAGGGGCTGAAAGATGCGGTTGATTCGCATAATACGATCACCCAATTCGGTGAGTTTTTCATCGGGCGGCCTGACCCTAAATATGACGAGTATGTCTATTTCCCGAAGCAGACGGGCATAAACAACCTTGATTTCGAGTTTTATCGCGCAGCGTCCGCGACCTTTGGCGATTTCTCGACAACGATGGCGGACTTCGGCAATATGCTGCAGTACACGCAGGACGATTACGACTACGAAAATCAGGCAGTGACGTTTCTCGATAACCACGATGTGACGAGATTCGGCTACACGCAGAGAAGCCAAAAGACCTACAATGCAGCCTTGGCGACGTTGCTGACATCTCGTGGTGTTCCCAACATCTACTACGGTACGGAGCAATATGTTGTCCCCGCAGATGGCAGCGATGTCTCTGGACGTATCTTCATGCAGACGGATAGTTCGTTTGATACAGATACAACGGCGTACAAGCTGATTGGCAAGCTGTCGGAACTGCGTCAGCAAAATGATGCCATTGCGTATGGTACTACCACGATTCGTTACAGCAATGATGATGTCCTTATCTACGAGCGGAAGTTCTATGATGATGTTATACTTGTTGCAATAAATCGCCAGCCGGATAAAGCGTATACCATTGACAATGTGGAAACGCTGCTCCCGGAAGGTGAGTATGTGGACTTCCTCGGTGGTATGCTGAACGGTGAAAATATCAGCGTCTATGCCTCTACAGGAATCAACACTACGGCATCGATCACGTTGGATGGTGGTGAAGTAGGAATTTGGCAGTACGATGCGGCAGCCAACGCACCCGAAATCGGAAATGTCGTTTCTACGATGGGACGTGCAGGCAACCGTGTTTATATTTACGGTGATGGACTTGATGGAAATATCTCGGTCAAGTTTGGTGAAACCGAAGCAACGGTTGAAAGCAACACCGCAAATGAAATCGTGACGTATGTCCCCGATAATGCAGTTGCAGGATACAATGATATTACGGTTACGAAGGGAGATGCTGTCAGCAATTCGTTTACCTATAATGTCTTGTCTGGTGACCAGAACCAAGTCATTTTCCATGTAAAAGCTGAAACCAGCTACGGTGAAAATATTTACATCGTAGGCAATGTACCGGAGTTGGGTAGTTGGAATCCGGATAAATGCACAGAAGCGCTGCTGAATCCCAATTATCCTGAATGGTTCCTCCCAGTGAGTGTTCCGGCAGGAACGGAAATCCAGTTCAAGTTCATCAAAAAGGACGCGAACGGAACCGTTACGTGGGAGAGCGGTGACAACCGCGTGATTACGTCCTCGTCTCTTAGCGCTGGCACGGTTGATACAGAGGTCTACACTTGGAGAAATTGAGATACTAACGCTATTATAAACAAAGCCATAAGATACACAAATGCCCATTGGTTCAAAAAGCCGATGGGCATTTGTAAGTTTTATAGAGAGATAAATGTATGTGTGTACCATAATTATGTACGCCTTCTTTGGATTTGCGTTGTTACCGTTCTAGCTACTAAACTCGTTTATTGTTTTGCACATAAAGCTGAACTATGAAATCACGATAAGACGGTTGATGACCTATTGACAAAAGCAAACAAAAAGAATATAATATCATATAAAGTCATATTCCAACTGACGACGGATGCACCGGTAATACCTGACATGAAGAAATGGATTGCCATGGTGTATATAATAAAGATTAAAATGAGGCTAATAGTATGAGTAATATAGTAAAAAAAGAAACAAGCGGTATAATTCCGAAAGAGATTGCGAATATAACGCTTGAGGAATTGATGTCTACAGAAGGAGTAGAGTTCCACAAAAAGAATAATATATTAAGAATGAAACAACGGATAGCAAATGAAATTGTTACGGTAGAAGTTCGTAGTTATGATGATACCAATATTATTTCTCAATCGCGTACGAACAAAAGCCGACCAGTCAGCCAAATGGAATCGACTATCGCGCAACTTCGAAAAGAGGGAAGAACTCAAACAGAAGTGGCCAATCTCTTGGGGACAACTCAAACAAACATCTCTAAGATTGAAAAAAAAATGAAAAATCGCAAATAATTTCAACGAAATCACACCGCTTTGGTTATCCTACAGATAAGTATGTGAAATTCAAATTGGTGCAATCCTATAGCCTTTATAAGCAAGCATAGTGTATTCCAATCGATAAAATCCTATGGCCGGAGTGAATTATTACTATTAATGAATCCGTAGTTGACGATTATCTTCAAGTGTGTTACCATATTCTTGTAAGTGATTTATGTGTCCTGCAAAGCAATTTGCACTGACACACGTTGTCATTTTTGTACTTTGTGCCTGCAAAGCCGCTGACCGTTTGGTCTGTGCATTGCGGGCATTTTTTATCTGACGGGGGCAGCCCCGCATAAAGCGAGAATGATTTTTTGTACTGCTGTTTGCAGCGAAGAAAAGTTGTTCTCGCTTTTTTGTTTTGGTTTGGCGCCGCCCGGCGTTAAAAATAGAAATGCAAGAAAGGTGAAATCACAATGATGGATGAACTCAAACAGCAATTTTACGAGGTCATGCACAAGTATCAAAAGCCGTTTTCGGAGGAAGGAGTCGCGGCGAACCTTACACAGTGGTATGAACAGAAGCAGGGGCTTTTGCAGCTCCTGCGCAAGCATCCGCTATGGAACGAGAAAGAACTGGCAATCGTGTTCCGCGTGGAGGAGCGCCGGGAGATTGACCGCATCACCGTAGATGAAACACGCGCCGCTATACTGGAACTGGGCCGCAAGGCCTGCCCGGATGACGCTGTGTACGAAAACTTTAATGCCGCGCTCCACGCGGCAACCGCAGACTATGCCCGGATACCAAACGAGTACCGCTTGGACACGATTCGACAGTACGGCGGCATCAAGTGTGCACCGGGGCAAAAGGCGAGTCGCATTATCAATCGTCTCTGCCTGAAATTTCATCTCGACCAAATCGAGGAAGAAGCGGAGGCCGGCGAGCCGGACAACCGCTATATGCGCACGGTCAAACCTTACAATGCACTGTTTGCGCGGCTGGCCGATGCCCTGAACCCGGCGCATATAGAGAAAACCGCTGTGTTATCTATCCACCCCTGCGATTTTCTCGAAATGTCTAACCGCGACAACACTTGGAGTTCCTGCCACTGCTTAGAGAGGGGCAGTTATCACGGCGGCTGCCAGTCCTATATGGGCGATGCCGTCAGTATGATTTTCTTCACGGTCAGTGACGAGTACACGCAGGACTTCCATACAGCCCCGCGCATCACGCGAGAAATTTTCTGCTATAAGGATAATGTTCTGCTGCAATCCCGATTGTATCCTACAGATTTGGAGGACCAAAAGACATTGTATCGCAGCATCGTCCAGCAGGCAATCGCAACATGCCTTGACACAAGCCGAACCTGTGGTCACTTAAGCGTGGAAAAGATACCGAACCTTACTGCGAGTCTGCGGCGGACAGCAACCACTATCCCGACTATAAGTATGGATACGCGGTTGCATCTTTGCTGAAAGGCGAAAACGACTATGGCCAAATGACGATAGGCTCCGTAGCCCGCTGCGTCTGCTGCGGTGGAGAACAGAAGAACCATCGTTCCATACGCTGTGCAGAGTGCGGCAATATGTATGTCTGCAAGGGCTGCGGCAAAACGGTGCATGGATATGGGCGCTATATTGATGAGCACTTTTATTGCAATGAGTGCAGCTATGAATGTGCGGTTTGCAAAGAAAAGTTTATCGGTATGCCGCGCATCGGAATTGCCCGATCCGGCGAGCAGCGCGGGATTTGCCCTGCCTGCTATGCGCAGGTAGTTGATGTATGCGGAAACTGCACAATCCATAGTGACTGCCTTTCCATCGGTGCCAATCGTTTCTGCCCAAATCAGATGAACGGCCTTGCCGCATAAAGGAGGTATTTATGCAAGAATTGACGTTTGAAACCATTCTGCGTCTGCCGCAGATGGATTTGAAAAAGACATTGAAAGCCGAGCTGAAAAGCAGGGGTTGCCCTGTCACCGATAAGCCCGGCTACCTGTATGCCGAGGGAACGATTCCTGTCTTGCTGGTAGCCCACATGGACACGGTTCACCGTCAGCCTGTCGAGCAGATATGCTATTCGGAGGACAAGGCAGTGGCAATGTCACCGCAGGGAATCGGCGGCGATGATCGCTGCGGTGTCTGGATGATTTTGCAAATCCTGCGCACGGCAAACTGTCATGTGCTGTTCTGTGAGGACGAAGAAGTCGGCTGTGTAGGGGCAAAGAAATTCACAAAAGGTTCTTTGCGACCGCGGGTAAACTACATCGTAGAGCTTGACCGCCGGGGTAGTAATGATGCCGTGTTTTACTGCTGCGATAACCCGGAGTTTGAGGAATTTGTTACCTCGTTCGGCTTTGAGACAGCGGGTGGTTCATGCAGTGATATATCCTACATTGCGCCGTATCTGGAAACAGCTGCGGTCAATATCAGCTGCGGTTACTACTGCGAGCATCAACGGCATGAGTACATCCGCTTAGAGGAAATGGAGCTGAATGCCGCCCGTGTGGCACAGATGGTAACGCAGCAGACAGAACACTTTGAATATAGGGAACAGCAGGACAGTTTCTTTGGCGGGCGAGCCTACCAGTATTCTATGTGGGATACTGCTTTTGAGCGTGAAACATACAAGTGGCTTTCGCCGCTGCCGAAAGAAGCAAAAATCAAGCTGGGAACAGCGGAACTTATCATGCCGCATGCCAAGATTGACCGGCAGAGGAAGGTTCATCGCTACATACCAGAACTAAGTGCCGCGGTGCTGACAGAAAATGCAGTAGCTATAATGCCGAACGGCAAGAAACCAGTCTATGATACGAAAAAATCAAAATGCCATAAAGTAATACCGTTAGCACAAGCATTAGAATTGCTGAGATGTAAGTAAACAAAAGGCCCTCCTTCACGGAACTGTGAAAGAGGGCCTTTTGTTTATGTCAGGCATTTAGTCACTATGAGACTTTTATTAATTCAATGCAAAAGCGTAATGGATGGGAAGCCTTTCTACGTTTAAACTACAGGGCGGTAGGGCTATTTCTACCTGTTACTAACACCACTTCTCTAATATCCATTCTTTTCCAGATAGTTCGCATAGTATTCAAATCCATGAGTGACGAGATATTTTAGTAGGTAGTTACGAGGAGGCCAGTTAGACATATATGGGTTTAAATCGTATCCTGTGTACAGTCCCCCACCCGGGCCAGTGTATAATCCCCCGCCTGGACCAGTATATAGTCCTCCATCCGGACCGGTATATAAACCTCCACCCGGGCCAGTGTATAATCCCCCGCCTGGACCAGTATATAGTCCTCCACCTGGACCGGTATATAAACCTCCGCCCGGACCAGTATATAGTCCTCCACCTGGACCAGAGCTTGCACCTCCACCTGGGCCAGTATATAGCCCTCCGCCTGGGCCAGTATATAGCCCTCCACCTGGACCACTATATTTATTTCTTGACCACATAAGATTACCTCTATAAATTACTTTTCAGCTATTACGGGAACATAATTTGTAATTAATTCCGAAACAAGCATTGGATATTTAATCTCAAACAAGCGAAGATATTTGCTAATCAATAGCGAATATTGCGGTGATACTTTATTAGTTAATATGTTACTCCAATTATGCGGAGAATAGCGCATGATGTTACATAGAGCGCTTATAATCAGAAAATGCAAACACAATTCCGGGAGTACCAGACCTTCTATGGGTGACTCGATATACCAAAGCTGTCCTCGAAGGTCATGGTAAATACATGGTGTAATACGCGAAATTATACTCGATGAAACAGTTACTTTATAGGCACCTTGATTATCACGAATAGCTGCATCATCTACATTGAAAGCCGCCTTCAGCTTTTCCTTTGAGGGTCTATCAATACCATTCCCAATGTAGAAATTATATGTTATGCTTGAATTAACAATTTCTGTGTCAATACTCAGTTTATGAACCAAGTGATTCTGTGTATCAACTTTTGTGTAATATTCATTTAATTCTGGCACCATAGACAGCAATGTTACTAACGACAATTTAATGCTACTATCTTGAACCAATTCGATAGACGGCATTAAAGAATATTTCAAGCTAATATTAGAATGGTAATCACATATTTGACTTATTTGCAAGGCACACAATAAATCTAAAAAGGTCCCGCTGGGGAGATCTCCACCAAATTCGATGCAACCGGTTGCATGGTTATATGTATGCCCATGAGAACCTTTAAGACTGTCAATCGACTTATGCAAGGGAGAATGCACTACGATTATTGCGTATGCATATGCACAAGCAGCATAAAAGTCAATCAGCGGTTTAGCAATCATATCCGCTTGTATGGCCGCGCCTAAGAGGCTTCGCCCTTGACGGATGCAATCCATCAACTCGATTGCATCGGCAGTATTCAGACCATTACGGACCCGATGTTTCTTCTCTTTGTAGATGTCTTTAATATAGTTTTCGTTTTCTAAAGATGAAAGCAAATCGAGAACAGCATTTTGTTGTATAAGAAGATCAATTGATAATCGTTCGGGAATACTTGAGTCCTTCAAGCGAGAATCAATTTCGTTATTGAGCTTTAAATAAGCCTTGTTTAGTGCTGTTAAATTTGGACCACCTTGAATGACAACATAGGCATCACGCGATTTGTATTTCCCCTTTTCGGTCTGCGGTAAAGCATCGTATTCTGCACACTTTTCATTGTAACAATCCATATCAAATGATTCGAATAACTTTGATCCTTTGGCACAGGGGCTAATAGTAGCACTCCAACTCATCATTTCCATCATTTAAAACCTCATAAACAATTTTTTGTAAAGACGGCTTCCTATTATAGATATAATGTTTTGATGACTTCTTGAATATTTCTATATGCCATTAGCAAATAAATGGTATATCTCTTTTTTTCATTATAGCTTGACTTCAATTTTATCACGTTGTGAAATATCTTTCAACTAACAATACCGCATTTACCCATGTGTGCGCTAAACTTGTGAAAATTAAAAAGCGATATTGAGCAGAGTTAAGTGCAATGTCTCGCCAATCATGCAAAGCAGATGTAAAATTTATGGCGATCCGTTGTGCAAACGCAGAAAGCTATGGTATGCTAATTATATAAAGTGTACAGGAAATAATCAGAGCGGGAGGGGTCATAATGATGGAGAACAAATCGGATAAAGGAGGCTTCTGGAAACGACAATCTTTTCTTTTGCCTCCATTGACTGCGGCGGTGGTTTTGCTGTGCCAGCAGATGGCTTCTTCCAATCCATCCGGCGTGGTCACCGTGAACATTTTGCTGTTGGTACTGAATTTCTTCAGCTATGTGGGGCTTTTGCGTGGAGAAAAAAGCACAGAAAAATCCGTGGCGATCGCCGCGGCAAGTTTTATTACATTGATGGCATTTGTGTTCAATACCTGCGTAGCCGGAATTCCCACTCCTTTGAGCGATACGGGAATCTTTATGAACAGTCTCTGCGGTATGTGGGTACTGGTAGCAGTTGTTCAAGGAAGTTCGCTGTTGATACAGGCAGTGTTGCAACCAACGGTTGAGCAAGAGACAGGAGCAAGCGCAACCAATGTTTGGAACCGCCTACAAAAAGCAGTGGGGCGGTTAAAGCCGAAAGCCGAAGACTCACAGGAAATGATTTTGACGCTGCTGCGCCTTGCCACAGTATTGTTGGCAATCGTTTCCTGGTGGAGTACCGCACAGGGTATGCGGGACTATGTGTTTTCACAGGCGTGGCAGGCAAATCTTGCCTCGTTTGCTATACAAAGCATCCTGCTGGGTCTGAACTTTTACCTGCCGACCTTCTGGCGCTGGATACATAGTCTGCGCGGGAAAATCTGCGTGCTGGCGCTCAGCGGCGTGGTCTTGTTCTGCTCCTCGTGGTTCAGCTATGTTTTTATCGTTGGCACGGTCTATGAAAAAAGCTGGCAGACCGAAAGCCGCTTGTTGGTTCAGTCCGTGTACCGAAACGAACTATACAAAGCGGATGAATTTGTACAAATCAGCAGTGATGCACTGCGGGAAACCCTGGGCGACGAGGTGGCAGCTCTGTACACTGCCAGCAAGACCGCCGATACCGAAACAACACAGAATCCTTCCGGCTTGGATCTGACAGCGGACAAGGCAAGCTACGCCGATAATGCGGACTTTGCGGCAAATAGTGAAATTGCTTCGGCAATCCAAGCAATGCAGACCGCCACGCAGGAGGGAACATCCTCCGGTGTGCGCGAACAGGCTGCCGCAGCACTGACACAGCTTACAAAACAGGTGGAAACCCGCATAGAACAGCTGACGCAGCAGATAAGCCAAGCGCAGGACGCCTTAACGGCAGCAACAGATGCGCAAACCAGCGCAGCCAGTGCGTTGCGATATGCGCCGTATGGAAGTAATACTAACGCTTTGCAGAGTGCCTATAACAGTGCGGCATCCCGATTGAGTAACTTGCAGGATACGGTAAATCAGCAACAACAGGACTTACAGGATTATCAGCAGGCGCAGGGAATCCTGCAACGATACGCAGGTGTGCTGGGAATTGCCGGAAATGCAGCCTCCGTGCAGACAGGTCAGGCGCTGCGTAGTATCCAAAGTGCGCTGCTCCAGACGGATGTGGATACGGAAGCTATTGAACAGCAGGCACGCACTGTGTTTGAACAACTGCAAGCCGCACAGGACAGTGGATCGGATGCAGATTTTCAGACATTATTGAATGATATGGACAGTTTTATCCGCAAGGTGCAGGATTACGCAGTCCTGAAATCATCAGGTGACGCGCTGCAAAACCAGATTGACAGCATGACGGCAGACACTGCACAGGATACGGAAAACTGGGAGCCCCTATGGACAGAGAAAATTGAGCGTCTGAAGGCAACAATCAGTGGTCTGCCTGTCAATGACAGCAGGCAGGAGTATGACCGTGCAGATGCCCTTGATAAGCTGGACGATGCACAGCGCCTCTATATTTCGGAGCATAACCCTGTTGATCAGGCACTGATTTATCTGGGAAGCCCATATTGGCAGCTGGCAGCATTTTCTCTTGTATTGGCGTTCTTCTTGGATATTGCCGCCTTTATTACCGGGCTTGTCATTGATGTGGCAGATCGGCGTAAAATGTTGGAAAAATGAAGAAAACCACATAGGTTAAAAGGACAGCCCCTTCCGCTGATGTGATTTCAGCAGAAGGGGCTATTACTTTATGCTCACGTGTGACATGGCAAAGTAACTTGCAAAAATGGGTTTGTAAATTTTGGCTAAAAGTTCACCGAAATGTAACATTCTGTTGTACAATAGGGATTATAAAGGGGGATTGTTGAATGAATCCGATTTTGATTGTGGACGATGAAGCCGCCATTGCCATGCTGGTGCGGCGCATCCTGACGGAGGCGGGTTACCGCTGCCAGGCCGTGACCGACAGCCGCGCGGCGGCAAATCTGCTGGAAAAGAACCGCTATGATCTCGTGTTGCTCGATGTGATGATGCCCCATCTGGACGGGTACGATCTGCTGGCGTACCTGCGGCCCACGGGCACGCCCTGCATCTTCATCACAGCGAAGGACGCTGTGGCTGAGCGGGTGCGCGGGCTGAACAGCGGCGCGGATGACTACATCGTCAAGCCGTTTGCCCCCACCGAACTTGTGGCCCGGGTGGAAAGCGTGCTGCGGCGCGCCGGGCGCAGCACCGCCGTCTATACGATGTGGGAGTATACGGTGGACGCTGCGGCCTGCCGTGTGCTGCGCGGTGAGGAGGAAATGCACCTGACCCGCAAGGAATATGACTTACTTCTGTTATTTTTGCGCAACCGGGGCCGGGCGCTGTACCGGGATTACCTGTACGAAACCGTCTGGGGCGATGACGGCACGGGCTGTGACACCCGTACGCTTGACACCCACATTGCCCGCCTGCGCCGCAAGCTGAACCTTGGCGACCGCCTGCGCAGCGTGCGGCAGATCGGGTATATGCTGGAAAAGGAATAAAATGTAACCCGCCCGTGACGAAGCTGTAACCAACCGGAAACAATCCTGCGGTATGCTGGGGGTACAACAAACAAAGGAGGATAACTACGATGAAACACACCACAAGGCTGACCGCCTGTCTGCTGGCGCTGGCGCTGACGGCCTGCACGGCCGCGCCGCAGGATATGCCTGCAAGCACGACCACCGAGACAGCCGCCGCACCCGCGCAGACTGCAGAGCCCACCACAGAAACACCCGCCGTGCAGGACACGCTTACGCCCATTTACACGACCTGGGGCGCGGCGGTGGGCCAAGATGCCGTCTATAGCGCGATGAACATTGACGATGCCGGGCAATACTTCGCCACAACGATTGATTTTTCCACGGGCGAGCAGCGTATTCTCTGCAAAAAGCTCGGCTGCAGCCATACGGATGAAAGCTGCCCGGCCTACATGACGGCCATCCGGAACGGCTGCGTGCCGAAAGCCATGCTGCTGCCCGTGGGTGACCGGCTTTACTGGCTTGTGGATGGCCGCTACAATGAGAGTGACGGCGCGTATCTGGATGTGAGCAATCCGGACGGCAGTGAACGCCGCCGCGTGGCCGAGGGCAACGCCCTGCCCGATTTGACCAATGCCTATGTCTGGTACACGGATGGCACAGCACTGTATACATTTGTGCGCAGCTATGACGAATATTCCGCTTTTCGTCTGGATGAGGGCGGTGCGGTGTGCTTCTTTACCCGCAGCATACCGGACGGCGAGGACTATTTCGCCTTAGGCTGCTGGCAGGACAAAATCGTTTTGCAGCACAGTGGAGGCTATCAGCAGCAGCCCTTGAACCCGGCCGGAGAGGCCGCCACGGATGAGGAACTGCGCGCATGGCTGGCCGCCGACGAGCAGGCGCGGAACGCGCAGACGAAAAACCTCTGTCTGCTGGATACGGCGGGCAGCATGACCGACACCGACATGACATGGAGTGGCAATGCGGGCAATGTCCAGCTCGTCCGCAACGGTGCGGCCTATGTGCTGAACGAATCGGGGCTGGTGACAAAATTTGACCTGACTGCGGGCACAGCCCAAACCCGACAGCTTGACCTGCAGGGAGTATCATACGGTGTCGTGGAAGGCGCAAGGCTGGACGGCTGGATCCCTGTGATGGTGCGCGATGACAGCGAGGGGCTGCTGAACCCTGAGACCGGCGTCTACACCCCGCTGCCGACTACATGGCTAAAAGACCAATCCATCGAGCGCAGTCCGTTTATTGTGGCAGCCAGCGACACGATGCTGCTTGTGAAATACGGCGAGATCTACTACACAACAAATGACATCGGCACGGACGGCGCACCTTACAGCTTTACCACCTGCCGCGGAGAGTACGGGATCATTTCGGTTAAGGACTATCTAGCGGGCAGTCAGGATTGGGTGCAGGTGACGCTGCAGGGCCGCGATCTGGTATGAGGAAACAGTGATGAAATTTGCAACCAAGCTATCTCTGGGCTGCATTGCGCTGCTGTCCTGCGCGCTGGGCGCGGCAGGGCTGCTGCTGACCGGGCAGAGCTTTTCCGGCAGTCTGGCCAGCACCCGCACGGCCCTGCAGGCCCAGCAGGAAAAAGAAAAATACGCGCTGGAACGGTTCATCTTTCAGGCCACGGACAGCGCGCAGTTTGAAAATTACATTTTGGCGTCCGCGGCCCAGCAGTATGCCGAGCAGACCGCCGATGCGGGCAGCAGCATGGCACTCTGGCTGGACGGTGCGTATTCGCTCTACTCCGGCCTGCCTGCGGCACTGCCGCGCACCGCACTGAAGCAGGCCCTGACTGACGGCGAAAACGCCTGGCAGCTGACCCGGGCGGCCGGGCGGTGGTATCTGCTGCTGACCCAGCCGCTGGACCTGCCCGGTGTGCGGGCCGATATGCTCTGCGCCTACGATGTGAGCGCGGTGTTCGCCACCCGTGACGCCCAGCTGCGGGCGTGGCTGGCGGCATCGGCGGCGCTGCTGGTATTGGGCGGCGGGGCAGCTGTGCTGTTCAGCCGCCGTGTGACCCGCCCGCTGACTGCGCTGCAGACGGCCAGCGAGAAAATTGCCGATGGTGAGTACACCCAGCGTACTCAGGTCAAGACCGATGATGAAATCGGCGCGCTGAGCCGCAGCTTTGATGCAATGGCCGCAGCGGTGGAAGGCAAGATCAACGAATTATCAAAAACAACGCAGAGCCAGCAGGACTTTATTGCGGCGTTTACACATGAGATCAAGACCCCGATGACCGCGATGCTCGGCTATGCCGACCTGATGCGCGCCCGGCCCGATGACACCGAGACTCAGCGGGAAGCAGCGGGCTATATCTACCACGAGACGCAGCGGCTGGAGAACCTGAGCCGCAGTCTGCTGGCCTTGATGGGGCTGGATCAGGCCGGGGCGCTGGAGCTGGTGCCCTGCCAAGATGCCGGGCTTTTGCTGCAGACCGTGCGCAGCCTGCCGCAGGGCAGCACGCCTGTGCCGCGTGTCATCAGCGCGGGGTGCGTGGTGCGGGTAGACCGCAGCCTGTGGGTAGATATGCTCCGCAACCTGATCCTCAACGCCCAGCGCGCCTGTCAGGGCATTGAGGGAGCGGCCATCACCCTGCGGTGTGAGCGCCGCGCCGGGCAGGCGGTTTTCACCGTCACGGACACGGGCTGCGGCATACCCGCCGCCGACCTGCCCCGCGTGACAGAGGCATTTTATATGGTGGACAAGTCCCGCAGCCGGGCCGAAGGCGGCAGCGGGATTGGGCTGGCGCTCTGCGCCCGCATTGCAAATGCCCACGGGGCAAAGCTGGAAATCACCAGCACCGAGCATGTCGGCACGACCGTGACCATCGCCGTGCCGGAGGTGCTGCCGAGCGAAAGGGAGGCTGACAATGACACGCAAAGCTGATACGCTGCGCCCCTTCCTGCGGTGCGCCGCTGTGGTGCTGTGCAGTCTGGCGCTGCCGCTGGCGGTGTTCGCCCTGTGGGATCGCGCACTGCTGGCCGCGCCCCACACCCGCACGGACGGCGAGCGCTTTTCGGCAGCCGGACGGGCCAACGCCACGGCCTGCACCCTCTACGCCGCCGAGCATGTGACGAAGGTGCCGCTCGGCAGCAACAGCCTCTGGGACGGCGGCTGGACGGCGGGCACGATGGACGGCAGTGCGCTGGCCTGCGCCCGCCGGACGCTGCGCACCCTGCACGAGGCCGGGCTGCTGTGCGATGACAGCTATGCCGCCGCGCTCTCGGTCTGCCGTCTGGACTACGGCAGCTGGGAGCTGTACACCGCTCCCTGCGGCCTGACGCAGCTGGTGCGCCGCCCGGAAGAGATCTACACAGGCGCCGATACCGAGCATGTGTATATCCAGCTGATTTTTTCCGGTGATGATGCACCGCTGTATTTTAACTACCAGAACGATCTGGGGCAGGGCGATACGCTGGCCGATGACGCCGTGGCGCAGTACTGCGCCCTGCTGGGGCTGGACGAATTTTGCGACTGGCAGTACCCGGACTGGGGCTCAGCCGTGCGGGATTTCGGCGCGGCAGGCTACAGCGAGACCGCGCAGGTCTACGCCGTGGCGAACGCCAGCGGGTACAGCGTGACGCTGTCCGCCGTCAGCATGACGCCGCAGACCTTTGCGGCGCTGAACACACAATACGGGGAGGAAACCACATGAAACGATACCTTGCCATCACTGCCGCTCTGGCGCTGGTCTTGACTGCCTGCGGCCATGCCGCGCCGGACAGCACACCGACACTGACCGCAGCCACGGAAACAACGCAAGCCACGGCGGCCCCCGCCGAACCGCCGCAGGGCATCGGCAGCGGGGCATTGCGGATGCTGACCGCCGCCGCAGACGGTGTGTATTACCAGGCGTTCAACGATTGGGAAATCAACTACACCGACACGATGGGCCGTGCGCTGGTCTATGCCATCGACGAGCAGACCGGAGACGCCCGCCCCGTTTGCAGCCTGCCCGGCTGTGCCCACGACAGCGCCGCCTGCCCCGCATGGAGCAACGGCAACGTGACGCTCTGCTACGGCGACGGGGACGAAGTCTACCTGCTTTTGTTCTATTATAACGACGAGACCAGCTATTACCGCTGGGAGCGCATCGGCGCCGACCACACCCAGCGCACCGTGCTGGCAACCATTGAGCCGGGCCAGTCCGTCGTGGGCCGCGGCGTGGCTGTGGACGATGTGAACCTCTATTACAGCCTGCTGGACGAGGATAACCGCCATCAGACGCTGTGGGATGTGGATACAGCAGGCGGCCAGATGCAAAGAATCTACACATGGGACGACCTGGCAGACGGAACAGGGGAGTACTGCCCCGAAATGTACACGCTATTGGAAGTCAGCGGCCGGCAGATGACCTTTGCCAAGATGGTACAGACGAACGACGCCCTGACGAAGGCCATGCAGGTTTGCGCCGTGAACCTAACTGACGGCAGCATCACGCCGCGCCAGCGCTATGAGCGCGATACGGGCAATGTGCTGGTGCAGGGCGACGGCATGGAAAAGCGCAATCTAATCAGCTACCGCAATGACTATCACATCCTGACCGAGGGCAGCCGTGGCGGCCTGGCAAACTGCAACTACCAGAGCGGGGAAGTCGGCTTTGTGGACGCGGCGGTGGATACCCTGACCCCTGTGGCCGACGGCTTTCCCACCACCCGCGACGGGTGGGAGTGCTACTACTCCCTGTCCGGCTTTGCCGACGGCTGGCTGGTGTGGGTGGACGAGTGCGGCCGCGATGAAGACGGCAACGGCACGGGCGAAAACACGACCCGCCAGTATTTCTGCCGCGACGGCGTGAAAACCGAGCTGACCCAGCAGCGCTATGTGCCTGGCAAGGACGTGCGGAATATCCGCATCCTGGACGCTCAGCAGGGCCGCGTGCTGGCCGCCTACGACACCAAAACCGGCACGGTACACGACGTGGACAAGGACGGCACGACCTACACCCGGCCGATGAACTGGGACGTCTACGGCGTCATAGCGCTGGACGACCTGCTGGCAGGCAGTACAGACTTTACGCCGCTGAACTTTGCAGAATGACAAAAAAATATGATCAGGTACAATTTGTTGCTTACTAGGACGGGAACTCACTGCACCTGTCAAAATGCCATCGCTCTGGAAAGCCAATATTGGCAGTTTGCGATATCCTCTATTATACTGGCATTCTTCTTGAATATTGCTACGTTCATTACCGACATTGTCCTTGATGCGGCAGATTGGCGCAAAATGTCGACAAGATGAAGAAGAGCATATAAGAGGTTAGAAATACCGATAAATCATAGTCATGACCCCCGGCTAAGCCGGGAGCTTGAGTAAGCCCTAGAAGGGCTTCATGCCGGCACGCATCTCAAGATGCACCGAAAAATCTTCCACTTGCATCACTCGCACTGCTGCCCACAAGTGGGCAAAGTAGCATTTACAGCACGCCATAGCGAAAACAATTTTTGATTACTATTCGCTTCGCTCATTGCTCTAAACGCTAAAGCTTTTTTACTCTCTCCGGCAAAGCCGGAGGTTTTTAGTGATGCTAAAGCTTATAAATAACAGCCCCTTCCGCTGATGCGATTTCAGCAGAAGGGGCTATTACTTTAATTGTATTGAAATTTCCCCGGCGGGTCACAAATTACCGATTCCAGATGTTGTTTTCAAGATCGACAAGCCGCTTCTTATACTCTGCCATACGCTGATCGGCCTTGCCGTCATCATCGGGAAAGCTGACGAGATAGCCGGTGTCTGTATCATGGAAGCCGATTTCGCCGGTAAGGCCGCATATATCGGAAACTTTCAGCAAGGTATGAAAATCATACTGCATAGCACTGATTTCAAGCGTTTTGTTCATGGCGGACTCCTGTGTTTTTACTTACTTTGCCCATTATAGCGCACCCGCCGGGGAAATGCAAACAAATAAATAATGCGTATTATTGCGTATAAGAAAAAATAATGCGTAAATTTGTTGGAAAATGACGTATTCAAAACGTATAAGGTAAATATAAGCATCGAAGGGAGTTGATATTATGCTTATTGCTATCGACCACGGCAACAAACAGGTCAAAACCGTTCACGGGAACGCCATCGTTTCCGGTGTACAGAAAAGTAAAACCAGACCTTACGGCAGGGATGTACTGAAATACGGCGGCAGTTACTATACGCTGTCAGCGCAGCGTATCCCGTACCAGAAGGACAAAACCACAGACGAACGGTTCTTTATCCTGTCGCTATTTGCCATTGCGGAGGAAATCGAAGCACAGAACGCTTATACTTCCGGGCTGATGCCCATTGACCTTTCCATCGGACTGCCGCCCGCACATTTCGGCGCGCAGAACAAAGCATTCGTGCGTTACTTCAAACGCAAGGAACCCATCTACTTCTCCTACCGTGACAAGCTGTACAGCATCCTGATCCGCGATGTGCAGTGCTATCCGCAGGCGTTTGCAGCGGCGGCTATGATGTTGGGCGAACTGGCAACCGTGCCGCGTGCGCTGATTTTGGATGTGGGCGGCTTCACGGCGGATTATCTGCTGCTGAAGAACGGCCGCGCCGACCTGTCTACCTGTGATTCGCTGGAAAACGGCGTGATCCTGCTGTACAACCGTATTCGTTCCAAGGTAAGCTCGGACTTGGATGTTCTGCTGGAGGAAACGGATGTGGATGCTATTCTCTTGCAGGGGCAGGGGAGTAGCTACGGGGAAGAAGTCGCCGCGCTGGTGGAATATCAGGCGCAGGAGTTCGTCAACGATATGCTGGGTGCGCTGCGCGAGCGGCAGCTTGATCTGCGCACGGGGCGTGTCATCTTCGTGGGCGGCGGGGCCTGCCTGCTGCGGCG
>ERZ857750.1891-NODE-1891-length-21655-cov-2.842083_pt1 | contig 21655 bp, 18 predicted proteins | sample MGYA00519915_ERZ857750 | MGnify/ENA primary metagenome ERZ857750 (study PRJEB31778, sample SAMEA3449358) | human gut metagenome | biome: human gut; feature: human-associated habitat; material: faeces | place: United Kingdom | collected 2010/2012 ... | reverse complement strand
CTTGTTAGGTTTAGAGCCTGTTTGAAAAATCATTCCCACAATCTGCACGTCCCACTTTGCGGTATATTTCGCCCGAATTCGGCCTGCGTAGCCCACTAAGGCGCCCTCATCCAGACAAAATTTTCCACAAATTGTGACGCACATCTTGCAGAAAGCCTTTTTCAAACATGCTCTGGTGATGTCTATGATATTATAATTTCATAAATTGACCGTCTGTAAAAATTTCACATATAAATTTGTGTGACATCTTTTTTATTATAGTATACTCTTGGGAGAGTGTCAAAGTATTTACAGAGTGTTACTGCTCACTCCGTTCAAAGTAACCAGTAACTTTACGGATACCGGGTATTTATGTTAAGATAATAAAAAAAGAAGAAAGGCGGAAAAACTATGGGTGCAAAGTATGAAGCTTATATAGAATCAGAGGCGGATGGACTTGATATTTCCGTTCTGGCAGTGGTTCCGGATGAGACACCGTACAGAGGAATCCTGCAGCTTGTTCATGGGATGAGCGAATACAAGGAGCGCTATCTTCCCTTTATGGAATACATGGCCAAAAAAGGCTATGTATGTGTGATCCACGATCACCGTGGTCATGGGAAAAGTGTGCGGGCGCTGGATGACCTGGGATATATGTATGGCGGCGGCGCGGATGCGATCCTCAAGGATATTGAGGTGGTGAACCGGGAAATGCACCAGCAGCTTCCGGATCTGCCATTGATCTTATTCGGGCATAGTATGGGTTCGCTGGCCGTGCGCGCTTTTGCAAGAGATCATGATGACTGCATGGACATGCTGATCGTTTGCGGTTCTCCAAGCAAGAATGGGGCAAGATCTCTTGGAGAAGCAATTGCCCATATGGAAAGTGCTGTGTTTGGACCAGCCCACAAGAGTAAAGTCATCGAAACCCTTTCCTTTGCCGGAAATGTGATGCGCTTCCGCAAGGACAAAAACTGTACTTCCTGGATCTGTGCCAATAAGGCAGCAGCTCAGGAGTACTCCGATTCTGAACTTTGTGGCTTTACGTTTACAGATGATGGCTATCTGGCACTTTTTGAGCTGATGAAGCGTGCTTACGACGTAAAGCACTGGCACTGCACCAGACCGAAAATGCCCGTGCTTTTTGTCAGTGGCTCTGATGATCCCTGTATGATCAACGTGCGTCATTTTGCAAAAGCAGTGCAGGATATGCGGCGCGCCGGTTATGTAGACGTGAAAGGCAAGCTGTATCCGGGAATGCGCCACGAAATTCTGAATGAGACAGACCGGAAGCGGGTTTATCATGACATTGCCTTCTATATAAAGAAAAAGGGTTTTTGAGAAAACACGTCCATTATGCATAATATGCTCTATTTTGCACATACTCACAGAAATACAGTGTGAAATGGAGAACTATATGAGAAAAAAAGGCTGGATTCTGCTGCTGGTTCTTCTGGGTGTGGCTTTTCTTATGAGCTGCGGCAAAGATACGGAGCCGGATGAAGCAAAAGGGGAACTGGTAAGAATTGAGAGGGAAGGATGCCAAGCTGGTGTCCTTCTTTTTTTGAACTAAAAAATAGATTAGTTTTATATAGATTGCAGAAATGATTTTTGAAACAGGCTCCCAAGTCTTTTTTAAACATGCTGTAGTGTTATGACAAACAATCTGCGCTTGTGAAACAAACAAATGTCTTTGTATAAAATACACAAAAAATATACCATAATAGCACTGAAAAATAGTACAAGCTTAAAAAATTGCACCGTCACCGTTCTAAAGTTTAAAATGTTACTTGAATAAAGCAAATTGAAATGCTATAATTTTTTTTACATATTATAAAAATGAACTCTGGTCAGAAATCAGTCTGATATGGGTGTGGTATTTTTGACGACATCTCTCATAAAGGAAAACGAAATAAATGTTTTCGACCGGAAAAAATAAGGAGGAAAAATGGGAAAGTATTTTGCAAAAAGACTTGGAATGGCGATTCTGACTATCTTTCTGGTAGCCTGTCTTACCTTCCTGCTGATGAATGCTGTACCTGGAAGCCCATGGCTCAGTGAAAAAACACCTTCCGAGACCACACTGGCTGCACTGAATGCCAAATATGGACTGGATAAGCCTGTCTATGTACAGCTGTTTATGTATCTGAAAAATATTCTTCACGGTGACTTCGGTGTATCACTTAAGATGCAGAAGAACCGTGCAGTTCTTGACATTATCGTGGATATGTTCCCGGTATCTGCCAAGGTAGGTGCACTTGCACTTGCATGGGCGATTCTGGTGGGTGTACCTCTTGGCTGTCTTGCCGCATTTAAGAGAGGCAAGCTGACAGACAGCATTCTTCGTGTGATCTGTACACTTGGAATCTCCATGCCAAGCTTCGTTGTGGCATCTGTTCTTCTGGTAACCCTGACCGGAAACAATGCACTGAATCTGTTTCCGTCTATTTTTGATCCGTCGCAGGGATGGCGTGCCTATGTACTGCCATGCTTTGCCCTGGGCTTTTATCCAATGTGCTATACAGCACGTCAGACACGTTCTGCCATGCTGGATTCCTTAAGCCAGGAGTACATTAAGACAGCCCGCGCCAAAGGTCTGAAGAACAAAAAGATTATTTTCAAACATGCTCTTAGAAATGCACTGATTCCGGTTATTACATACTTAGGACCGCAGGTGGCCTTTACTCTTTGTGGTGGTTTTGTTGTAGAGAGCGTATTCTCAATTCCAGGACTTGGACGTTACTTCGTACAGTCCATCCAGAACCGTGATTATCCGGTTATTATGGGAACTACCATTTTCCTGGCAGCATTTATTATTCTGATGAACCTGGTTGTAGACTTCCTTTATAAGGTTGCTGACCCGAGAATCAGCCTTGCGAAAGGAGGAGAATGATCGTGGCAGAAGATAAGAAGATTAAGAAATGTCCGGTGAGTCTTCAGCCGGATATTGAGAACCTCCTTCAGGATTTAAGTCCGGATGATTTTGCATCTGCGTCCAGACAGGAGAAGGATGATTTTATTCAGGACCGCCAGAGTGTTTCCTACTGGAAAGATGCCTGGAGAAGATTAAAGAAAAATGTGGTGGCTATGGTTGCACTTGGTGTGATCGTATTCCTGTTTTTATTTGCCTTTGTGGGCCCGCTTCTGATCCCATATGGTTATGACGAGTTTAACAAAGGTGCTGAGAACCTTTATCCCTATCATTACACACTGGAGGACACCCAGCGTGTGAACGACGAGATCGCTTCCAGAACCCAGTCCGATGTAGTGGATGTAGATGAAATGATCGCCCGGGCGAAAGCAGAAGCTGAGAAAAAGGGCGAGAAATTTACAAAGAAAGATGAAGCAGTTATCCGTGCAAAAGCAAAAGTAGCTGCAAAACCTGCAGAAGAGTCTTCAGAAGAGCAGAATGTAGATGAGGATTCCATCCGCAAGGAGCTTGGAATCAAGAAGCATATTTTCGGTTATTCCCAGGCAGAGCTTGAGCGCAAGGCAAATGGGGAAAAAGTATTCCCTCATGTATTTGGTACTGACATGTATGGCCGTGATATTCTGGTCCGTGTTATGTATGGTGCCCGTGTTTCCATGTCTGTCGGCGTATTCGCAGCTATCCTGGTACTGGTGATCGGCGCCCTTTATGGTGCTATTTCCGGTTACTGTGGCGGCAAGGTGGACGCAGTGATGCAGCGTATTGTTGAACTTATTTATGCAGTTCCGGAGATGCTGGTTGTCCTTTTGATCGCAACTGCACTGAAACCAATCCTTACTGACTATGTGAATTCATCAGGAACCAGTCCTATGAAATCCTTTGTCAATGTACTTGGACCGAACCTGATCTCCATGTTTATTGCATTTGGTCTGTTATACTGGGTTACCATGAGCCGTATTATCCGTGGCCAGGTACTTCAGCTGAAACAGCAGGAATATGTAACCGCAGCAAGAGCACTTGGTGCATCTGGCGGCAGAATCATCCGCCGTCATCTGCTTCCAAACTGTATCGGACAGATCGTTGTTACTACCTGCCTGCAGATACCGTCTGCTATTTTCCTGGAATCCTTCTTATCCTACCTTGGAGTTGGTGTTTCTGCACCTCTTCCAAGCCTTGGATCCATGGCAACAGACGCACTTAGCGGTATGTACACTTATACTTACAGACTGATCGTACCTTCCGTGATCCTGAGCATTATGATCCTTGCATTCAACCTGTTTGGCGATGGACTTCGCGATGCTCTTGATCCGAAGCTGAAGAAATAAGAGAGGAGGAGAACAATGTCTGAACAGAAAAATAAATTGCTGGAAGTAAAAGACCTGAAAGTCTCCTTCTTTACCCCGGCCGGCGAGGTAAAAGCCGTTGGCGGTATCTCCTATGACCTTGATTATGGCGAAGTTATGGGAGTTGTTGGAGAATCTGGTTCTGGAAAGAGCCAGGAGGCATATTCTATTATGGGGCTTCTTCAGTCCCCAGGTAAAGTTATCGGAGGCTCCATTACCTTCGAGGGAAAAGATGTCCTTTCTTTTTCCAAGGAAGAGATGACTGCGTTCCGCGGAAACAAAGTAGCTATGATTTTCCAGAATCCCATGACCTGTCTGAATCCGGTTTACACCATCGGAAATCAGCTTGTGGAAGCTCTTCGTGCCCATGATAAGAAAATCAGCAAAGAAGAAGCCCAGAAACGTGCCATGGAAATGATGGAACTGGTTGGAATCAATAATGTGGAGAAGCGTATGAAGCAGTATCCACACGAGTTTTCCGGCGGTATGCGACAGCGTGTCATGATCGCTATGGGACTGATCTGCCATCCGCAGCTTCTGATCGCAGATGAGCCGACCACAGCCCTTGATGTTACCATTCAGGCTCAGATTCTTGACCTGATGAAGGATCTTCAGAAAAAGACCGGAATGGGAATCATTTTCATCACACACAACCTTGGTGTTGTGGCAGATATCTGTGACAAGGTATCCGTTATGTATGCAGGTAAAATTGTGGAGCAGGGACCTGTAGATGACATTTTCTACGAGCCTGCACATCCATATACAAAGGGTCTTCTTCGTTCCATGCCCCGTGTTGATGCCGAGAGCTATGAAAGACTGATCCCAATCGAGGGAACCCCGGTTGATATGCTGAATCCGCCGGAAGGATGTCCGTTTGCTCCACGTTGTGAGCATTGCATGAAGATCTGTCTGAAGAAAATGCCTCCTTACGTGGAAGTGGGCGAGAAACATCGTTCCGCCTGCTGGCTTCGGGTTCAGGAGCTTATGAACAAGGAGGAGAAATAAATGGCAGAAGAAAAGAAGCTTCTCGAAATTGAGAATTTACGAAAGTATTTTCCGGTAAACGGCATAAAAGGTCCGGGGGTACAGGCTGTACAGGATGTTTCCCTTTATATCAAAAAAGGTGAAACACTCGGTCTTGTAGGAGAGTCCGGATGTGGAAAGACCACACTGGGAAGAACGATTCTTCGCCTTTATGAGCCAACCGGAGGAAAGATTATTTATGATGGCGAAACCATTTACGACAATCCTCTGGATAAAGACGGCAAACCTCTTGGAAAAGCCAAAGCTGCCAAAATGCTTCCCTACAGAAGAAAAATGCAGATCATTTTCCAGGATCCGTCCGCTTCCCTGGATCCTCGAATGACAGTTGGTGAGATCATTGGAGAGGCCATTGATATCCACAAGCTTGCAGCGAGTAAGAAAGACCGCGCTGACATGATCAAAGAGCTGCTGGCGCAGGTTGGATTAAATACAGAGCATGCAAACCGTTATCCACATGAGTTTTCCGGCGGTCAGCAGCAGCGTGTTGGTATTGCCCGCGCCCTTGCAGTAAAACCGGAGTTCATCGTCTGTGACGAGCCGATTTCCGCATTGGATGTTTCTATCCAGTCACAGGTGGTAAACATGCTGGAGGACATGCAGGAGCAGATGGGTCTGACTTATCTGTTCATTGCCCATGATCTTTCCGTTGTCCGTCATATTTCCAACAGAATCGGTGTTATGTATCTTGGCTCTCTTGTTGAGTTGGGCGAGAGCTATGAGCTGAACAGACATCCGATCCATCCATATACACAGACCCTGCTTTCCGCAGTTCCGGTTCCGGATCCAAAGCTGAGCCGGACAAGAAAGCGTATTATTCTGGAAGGAGACGTGCCAAGTCCTATGAATCCGCCAAGCGGATGCCGTTTCCACACCAGATGTCCATATGCCACTGAAAAGTGCAGCCAGGTAACTCCTGTGTTCAGAGAGCATGAGCCGGGCCACTGGGCAGCCTGCCATTTGCTGGACAAATAAAGGAAGTTTAGGTATTTCGTTCTTCTTCACGGAAGAGCTGATGAATACAAGCGTCGATTCTCATCTCTCATGCGGCGCAAAAAAGCATAAAGGAGGAAATGTAATGAGAAGAAAATTTATGTCTATGGCACTGACTGCAGCTATGGTATTAAGCATGGCAGCAACTCCTGTATTCGCCGAGGATACAGCATCTGACGAAGGATTCAACCTGAACCTTTGTATCGCATCTGAACCACAGACAATTGACCCTGCACTGAACTCTGCAGTTGATGGAGCTATCATGTGCAACCATATGTTCGAAGGTCTGGCTAAATGGGTAAATGATGGTGAAGGAAATGCTGTCACAGCTCCTGGACAGGCTGAGTCCTGGGAAAAGACTGAGAACGAAGATGGTACAGTTACTTACACAGTTAAACTTCGTGACGGTATCAAATGGTCTGATGGACAGGCTGTAACAGCTGGTGACTTCGTTTATGCATGGCAGCGTCTTGCAAATCCTGAGACAGCAGCAGATTACTGCTACATGATCGACATGGTAAAAGGATATGACGCAGTTGCTGACGGAAGTGCGGATCCAAGCACTCTTGGAATTACAGCAGTTGATGATCAGACTCTTCAGATCGATCTTACCTATGACTGCCCGTATTTCGAAGAAATCATGGCATTCCCGGCAACATTCCCGGTTCGTCAGGATATGGTAGAGAGCAGTGACAACTGGACATTTGATCCAAGCACCTACATTGGTAATGGACCATACAAAATGACAGAGTGGTCTCACAATGCTTACATCTCCATGGAGAAAAATGAGAACTACTATGACTATGAGAATCTTGGACCGGATACTATCAAGTTTACACTTCTTGATGACAACAACGCAATGCTCAAAGGTTACAACAACGGAGAGCTTGATTTCATCGAGAACCTTCCTGTAGACGAGATCCCGACCTACCTTGCTTCTGGCGAGCTTGAGATTGGTGACTATCTTGGAACCTACTATGTATGCTTCAACACAGAGGACGAAGTTTTCTCTGACCCTAACATCCGTAAAGCGTTCTCACTTGTAATCGACCGTAACTACATCGTAGAGAACGTTTCTCAGGCTGGTGAGGTTCCGGCTGACGGATATGTACCGAACGGTGTAAATGATGCAGCTGGTGCTGGTAGTGATGACTTCCGTACAGTAGGCGGTTCTTACTACAGCATTTCCGATGAGGATTATGAGGCTAACTGCGAAGAGGCCCGTCAGCTTCTTGCAGACGCTGGTTATCCGAACGGCGAAGGCTTCCCGACTGTAGAGTATCTGTACAACACAGCTGATAACCACAAGAAGATCGGTGAGGCTCTTCAGAACATGTGGCAGACAGAGCTTGGTGTAACTGTTAACTTGAACAACCAGGATTGGAACGTATTCCTTCAGAACAGAAAAGATGGTAACTTCCAGATCGCCCGTAACGGCTGGATCGCAGACTACAACGATCCTTGCTCATTCCTGGATATGTGGTACACAGACGGCGGTAACAACGACGCTCAGTACTCTAACCCAGACTATGATGCAGCTATCGATGCAGCAAAAGCTACTTCTGATCCGGAAGAGCGTATGAAAGCATTCCACGAAGCTGAGGATATCCTCATTGGACAGGACAGCGTGCTTGCTCCGATCTACTTCTATACACAGCCATATATGCTCAATCCAGACATTGACGGCATGTACTACACACCACTTGGATACTTCTTCTTCGGTTATACAAGTAAGAAATAATCAAGTCAAAAGAATATAAGTCTTTTGGTATTACTTAAATGTGATGCAGAAGAAAATGACAGGCATTCGGAATTTTTCCGGGTGCCTGTTTTTTTGAGCAGCAACGAAAGCAGAATAAAATTTGCGAAGCTGTTTTATTCTGTTGACCGATTATGCATGATAGCGGTATAATAAGCAGATAATGGTTATTGAACCAGACAGGAGGAACATATGATGAGAGCCAGCGGTATTTTATTGCCTATATCCAGTATCCCTTCCAACTATGGAATCGGATGTTTTTCTAAAGAAGCTTACGCTTTTGTAGATCAGCTTGCAGAAGCGGGTCAGAAATACTGGCAGATTCTGCCACTTGGACCTACCGGATACGGGGATTCCCCTTACCAGTCTTTTTCCACATTTGCAGGAAATCCTTATTTCATTGATTTGGAGGAATTGATCCAGAGAGACCTTCTCACAGCAGCAGAATGTGCAGAATGTGACTGGGGCGGCAGCAAAAGCTATGTGGACTATGAGAAGGTTTATCTTTCCAGATTTTCCCTTCTTCGGAAGGCTTACAGACGTTTTTACCAGATGGATGGGAAAGAAAAGGAGCTTCAGCTGATCCGTGAGGAGATGGAAGCCTTTGAGAAAGAGCAGGGCTTCTGGCTTGCAGATTATTGTCTTTATATGGCAATAAAGGACAGCCTGGAGGGAATTTCCTGGAATCAGTGGCCGGAGGACTTAAAGACACGTAAGCCGGAGGCGCTTGCTAAGGCAAGAGAGGAGCTGAAGGAAGATATCAGCTTCTATGCCTTTCAGCAGTTCTGGTTCTACCGCCAGTGGAACCGGCTGAAGAAATATGCAAATGACAGAGGTATTAAGATCATCGGTGATCTTCCTATCTATGTGGCTTTTGATGGCGCAGATGCATGGGCGAACCCGGATCTGTTCCAGTTTGATGAGGAGGCTACACCGGCAGCAGTGGCAGGATGTCCTCCAGACGCTTTTTCTGCAACCGGTCAGCTGTGGGGAAATCCGCTTTATAATTGGGAATATCACAGAAAAACAGGCTATAACTGGTGGATTCTTCGTATGACTCACTGTATGAAGCTGTACGACAAGGTCCGGATCGATCATTTCCGCGGTTTTGACGAGTACTGGTCAGTTCCCTATGGAGATAAGACCGCTGAGAACGGAAAGTGGGAAAAAGGTCCTGGAATAGAATTGTTCGAGGTTCTGGAGGAGAAAATTAAGGATCTGGATGTGATCGCAGAGGATCTGGGATTCCTTACAGACAGTGTCAGGGAGCTTCTGGCAGAATCCGGATATCCGGGTATGAAGGTGCTTCAGTTTGCCTTTGATGAAAGCGGCGAGAGCGTATATCTTCCTTTCCGATATGACAAAAACTGCATTGTATACACTGGAACCCACGACAATGAGACTACGAAGGGCTGGCTTGGGAACCTTACCCAGTCAAACAGAGCCTACGTGAACCAGTACACAGCCTGTGAGGAGAAAGACACAGATGAATGTGTATGGGGGCTTATCCGGGCGGCACAGTCCTCAGTAGCAGAAGTGTGCGTAGTACCTTTGCAGGATTATCTCTGTCTTGGAAATGAAGCGAGAATGAATACGCCTTCTACTTTGGGAGACAACTGGAAATGGCGTCTTACAAGAGGTCAGCTTACGGATGAGATCATTCATAGAATTAACGCCATGACCAGATTATATGGACGAATCCAGGAGAATAAGAAGTAAGATGAAGAGATTGCTTAGATTTTTGAAGGGCTACGAAAAAGAAAGCTTTCTGGCTCCTTTGTTCAAAATGCTGGAGGCCACCTTTGAGCTGATCGTGCCTCTGGTTGTTGCCAGAATCATGGATATCGGCATTAAGAATCAGGACAATGTCTATATCTGGCACCAGTGTGTGATCATGGTACTGCTTGGAGTGATCGGCCTTGCATGTTCTCTGATTGCACAGTATTTTTCTGCAAAGGCAGCCATGGGATTCAGCACTGCCCTTCGCAAGGAGCTTTTTTTCCATATCAGCAGGCTTTCCTACAGAGAACTGGATATGCTTGGAACTCCTACCCTTGTGACAAGGATCACCAATGATGTGAATCAGGCACAGACTGGTGTGAACATGGTACTTCGTCTGTTCCTTCGTTCTCCTTTTATTGTTGTGGGTGCAGTGATCATGTCCTTTACCATTGATGTGAAGATTGGCCTGATCTTCCTGATTGCGGTTCCGGTGATCTCCATTGTAATTTACGGAATTATGCGCACAACAGTGCCAATTTACAAAAAGGCTCAGTCATTCCTGGACAGGATTTCCCTGATCACCAGAGAGAATCATGTGGGTGCCAGAGTAGTAAGGGCTTTTGGAAGACAGCAGGAAGAATATAAAGAATTTTCAGAAGTAAACGACGATTACACCAAGGTGCAGGTAAGAGCGGGAAAAATTTCCGCACTTCTGAATCCTGCCACTACGGTTATCATGAACTTTGCCATTATCGGAATCCTCTGGTATGGAAGCAAGGAAGTGTCTGTGGGTATTCTTACACAGGGGGAAGTGGTTGCCCTTGTAAACTATATGAACCAGATCCTGATCGCACTGATCGCTCTTGCAAACCTGATCGTGGCAGTGACAAAGGCTATGGCTTCCGGTGTGCGTCTGAATGAGGTGCTGGATACACAGCCGTCTCTCACGGATCAGGGCAATAGTGTTCAGAAAGAAAATGCAGGCGCTGCAAGAGTTGTCTTTGAAGATGTGAGCTTTACCTATGCAGGCAGCAAGGAGCCGGCGCTTTCCCATATTTCCTTTACGGCAAAACCAGGTGAGACCATCGGTATCATTGGTGGTACCGGATGTGGTAAATCCACTCTGGTCAATCTGATCCCACGCTTCTATGACGTAACTTCCGGTAATGTGGTAATTGATGGAAATAATGCAAAAGAATATCCATTTTCACAGCTTCGTAAAAAGGTGGGGATGGTACCACAACAGGCAGTTCTGTTTAAGGGAACCATCCGTGACAATATGAAATGGGGCAAAGAGGACGCTTCCGAAGAAGAAATCCAGCGGGCTCTTTCCATTGCGCAGGCAAGTGGTTTTGTAAAAAGTAAGCCGGAGGGCTTAAATACCATGGTAAGTCAGGGCGGCGCCAATCTTTCCGGCGGACAGCGCCAGCGTCTTACCATAGCAAGAGCACTGGTGGGAGATCCGGAGATCCTGATCATGGATGACAGTGCTTCTGCCCTTGACTTTGCCACAGATGCGGCTCTTCGTCATGCCATTCATGAGCAGACAAAGGGAATGACTGTGTTTATCGTTTCCCAGAGAGCAACCTCCATCAAGCAGGCAGATAAGATCCTGGTTCTGGATGATGGTGAGCTGGCTGGTGTGGGAACACACAAAGAGCTTATGGAATCCTGTGAGGTCTACAGAGAAATCTGCCTGTCACAGCTTTCCGAACAGGAGGTGAACCGCTGATGGGAAGGAATAAAGAGACTATGAAGAGGGTACTTAGATTTATCAGCCCTTACAAAGCAAAAATTATCATTATGCTTCTGACAGCGCTTGTCACCGTTGGATTTACCCTGTATACACCCATTCTGATTGGTAATGGTGTAGATAATATCGTAGGTCCGGGAAATGTAAATACAGCCGGACTTTTGAAGGTGCTTGGAGCTCTGGCTGTGATCGTTGTGGGAAATGCAGTTTCCCAGTGGGTGATGAACCTTCTTACCAATCAGGTTACCTACAGCGTGGTGCAGGATGTGCGAAGCCAGGCGTTTGCCCATCTTCAGGAGGTGCCGGTATCTTATATAGATGCCAATCAGCCAGGAGATATTTTAAGCCGTATTGTTTCTGATGTCAGCCAGTTTTCAGATGGTCTCCTTATGGGCTTTACCCAGCTGTTTACCGGTGTGCTGACCATCTTTGGAACCATTGGATTTATGCTTTCCATCAGTGTGAAGATCACAGTGATCGTTATTTTGCTCACTCCGATTTCCCTGTTCGTGGCAAGCTTTATCGCAGGCAGAACCTTCCGCATGTTTCAGGAGCAGTCCGAGAAGAGAGCGGAGATGACTTCTATTGTGGAAGAGCTTGTTGGAAATCAGAAGATCGTGCAGGCTTTTTCCTATGAGGAGAGAGCCAATGAAAGATTTGGAAAAGTAAATGAGGAGCTTCGCGTCTGCGGAATCAAAGCGATTTTCTTTTCCTCTATTACAAACCCGTCCACACGTTTTGTAAATGGTCTTGTTTACACAGCAGTTGGAATTTTTGGCGCATTTACAGTAATTAAGGGCGGTATGACTGTGGGACAGCTGACCAGCTTCCTGAACTATGCAAATCAGTATACCAAGCCGTTTAATGAGATTTCCGGCGTTATCACAGAGCTGGAGAATGCGCTGGCATGTGCAAAACGTCTCTTTGACTTTATTGATACACCGGCACAGGAGCCAGATGCGCCAGATGCTTTGGAACTGGAGAAAGCAGACGGTCGTGTAAGCGTGGAGAATGTTTCCTTTTCTTACAGAAAAGAAGTTCCGCTTCTTACTGATATTTCCATTGACGTAAAACCTGGACAGCGGATCGCTATCGTCGGACCTACCGGATGCGGTAAGACCACTATGATCAACCTTCTTATGAGATTCTATGATGTAGATAAGGGTCAGATTAAGGTAAGCGGTTATCCGGTAAGAGAGCTGACAAGAGACAGCCTGAGACGAAACTTTGGTATGGTGCTTCAGGAGACCTGGCTGAAGGCAGGAACCATCCGCGAGAACATTGCCTATGGAAAGCCGGATGCGACTTTGGAAGAGGTTATGGAGGCAGCTAAGCATGCACATGCCCACAGTTTTATCAAGCGTATGCCAAATGGCTATGACACCGTGATTTCAGAGGGCGGTGGAAATATTTCCCAGGGACAGAAGCAGCTTCTTTGCATTGCAAGGGTTATGCTGATGCATCCGGCTATGCTGATCCTGGATGAGGCCACTTCTTCCATTGATACCCGTACTGAGGTGAAGGTGCAGAAGGCTTTTGCAGAGTTGATGGAAGGAAGAACCAGCTTTATTGTAGCACATCGTCTTTCCACTATTCAGGAGGCAGATCTGATTCTGGTCATGAAGGACGGAAATATTATCGAGCAGGGCAGACATGAGGAATTGCTGGCGAAGAAGGGCTTTTATGCGAACTTGTATGAGAGTCAGTTTGCTATTTCATAAGGGGGATGAATATGGAAAATAAGAATCTGGAAGAGACTGATGTAAATGAGAAGCAGAAAGCCAGAAATGGGAAGTCTGCTATGCCTATGAGAACCTGCCTGGTTATGATTCTGGCAGGGGTTTATGTGGCTTATCTGGGTGTTTCTCTTTGCCAGAATGTAATAAATGGTGCTGAGGGCAGCAGTCCTGGCTTTATGGTTGCGGGAGTGATTTTTATTGTGCTTGGCGTGGCTTTCGTGATCAATGGAATCCGCGGCAGCATAAAGGCTGGCAAGATTCAGAAGGAGTCGAATGCAGAAAGTGAAGCACAGGCTTCTGAGACAGAAACTTCAAGGACAGTTGAATCTAAAATGGAAAGTACTTCATCCTTGAATAAGAAAATGTCTATTGCTGACCGCGCTAATCTGGTTAGCCAGTTAGGGGATGCGACAGAGGATGAAGAATAGAGAGTATTGTTTTTTGAAAAGAAATTGATATATTAGATAGTGTTAATATATGTATGAAAAATGAGTGGTGTAGTTATTTCGAGAACGATGTACTAGTTTGCAGACCGGGCGGTTACTTTTGCGTTTTATGATTATAACAGCACGAAATTACGAATACAATACTAAATATAAAAAAATAAACAGACTTCCGAATGAGTGATAATCAATCAGAAGTCTGTTTTTTTGTTGAAATACACGCTCTAGCGCCGTTTCCTGCGCCTGCGTTTCCCGCTTGGGTTATGTAGAGTGGACCAGCAGAATGCCTGCACCAACAGGATTCCCGCTGTGACTCCGATGCTGTCGATTCCCACATCACGTACAGAAGGTCCGCGGTCTGCCACAAAGGACTGGTGGTATTCATCAAAGCCTGCGAAGCCTACGCATATGGCGCCTGCCAGCAGGATCAGCCAGATACCTCTTACTCCGTAAACATAAAGTGGGAAAGAAATGGCAATGGCAAGCAGACAGTACTCTGTCATGTGAGCGGCTTTTCGCACATAAAATTCGATGGAGCTGGCAGAATAGGCGAGCTCGTCATAAGTTTTGTTTTCGTTGAGAACTTCATTCTTGGTTTCCACAATCTGGTAGCTGACTTCATAGCTTAGGGCTCCGGACACCTCCCCTGTCTGGGCTGAAAATGAATAAATCAGATACATCATCAGAATTGCAGGAAGAAAAGAAAAAGGTTTCAGTAAATGGATTAAAATTTTCTTCATGGGGTTTACTATAACACGGGAAAATAAGATTGTAAAGAAAAAGGTGATTTGACAAGGTTTTGAAAAAACAATAAAACCAGAGCAAGCAGAAGGGAGACAGGAGGGCAAAGAACTTGTTATTTACAGGAATCTATGCTAAAATTGTTGAAGTATGAAAAGCAGCGAGATACTTGGTGTGGAGAGACTCTGGCAGCCAGGTATCGTGTTGCTATAAAGAACGCACAATGGAGACCAGGAGGAAAAAGACAGGTATGAGTTTAGCTGATCATATTTTTATAGATATGTGTAAAGACGTAATTGAGAACGGAACCAGTACAGAAGGGGAGAAGGTCCGGCCGGTGTGGGAGGATGGCACTTCTGCTTATACGATCAAACGTTTTGGTGTTGTGAACCGTTATGATCTGAGAAAGGAATTTCCAGCGCTGACCCTTCGCAAGACCGCATTAAAGAGCGCTATGGATGAGATCCTCTGGATCTGGCAGAAGAAATCAAACAACATTCATGACCTTCACAGCCATATCTGGGATAGCTGGGCTGACGAGAATGGCTCCATTGGAAAAGCGTATGGTTATCAGCTGGGTGTGAAGCATCAGTACAAAGAAGGCATGATGGATCAGGTAGACCGTGTTCTTTATGATCTGAAGAATAATCCATACAGCCGTCGTATTATGACCAATATGTATGTACATCAGGATCTGCATGAGATGGCGCTCTATCCATGCGCTTACAGTATGACATTTAATGTAACCAAGGATAAAGACAGCGATAAGCTGACGCTGAATGCGGTGCTAAACCAGCGCTCCAGTGACGTGCTGACTGCCAATAACTGGAATGTATGCCAGTATGCGGTATTGTTGCATATGCTGGCGCAGGTATGTGATATGAAGGCTGGCGAACTGGTGCACATGATTGCTGATGCGCATATTTATGACAGACACATTCCGATGGTTGAGGAACTGATCAACAGAGAGCCGCTGCCGGCACCGAAGTTTTGGCTGAACCCGGAGATTAAAGACTTTTATCAGTTTACAAGGGATGATGTAGCATTGATCGATTATGAGACGCATGAGCAGATTAAAAACATTCCGGTTGCAGTTTAAAAAAAGAAAGGGCGAGATAAGATGAAATTAATAGTTGCAGTTGATAAAAACTGGGCGATTGGAAAAAACAACCGCCTGATGTGGAGCATTCCGGCAGATATGAAATTTTTCCGTGAGACAACAAAGGGGAATATTGTTATTATGGGACGGAAAACACTGGAAAGTTTTCCACAGAGCCAGCCACTTAAAAACCGGGTGAATATTGTAATCAGCAAGAATCCGGATTACAAAGTAAAAGACGCGGTTGTTGTACACAGTGTAGAAGAAGCACTGGAAGAAGCGAAGAAGTATGAGGGAGAGACATTCGTAATCGGTGGGGAGAGCATTTACCGTGCGATGTTAAAGTACTGCGATACAGCTCTGGTTACAAAGATTGATCATGCGTATGATGCAGATACTTATTTTCCGAGTTTGGATGAAGATCCAGAGTGGAAGATGACAAAAATCAGTGAAGAACAGACATGTTTTGATCTGGAGTATTATTTTACGGTATATGAGAGGATTTAAAAAGTAAGATGAGAATACTGAGTATTACGGCACAGAAGCCAAACAGTACCGGTAGTGGCGTGTTTTTGACAGAACTTGTAAAGGAATTGGCAGCAAAAGGACATGAACAAGCAGTAGTTGCCGGTGTTTATAAAGAAGATAAGACAGAAGTTCCGGAAAATACAAAAATATATCCGGTTATTTTCAAGTCAGAGGAGCTGCCGTTTCCGATTGCGGGAATGTCGGATGAGATGCCTTATGAAAGCACGAGATATTGTGATATGACAGAAGAAATGGCAGGGCAGTTTGCAAATGTTTTTCTGACGAAGATCAGGCAGGCAGTAAAGGAATTTCAGCCGGATCTGATCTTAAGTCATCATCTGTATCTGCTTACAGCACTGGTGCGGGAACATTTTCCGGAACTTCCGGTATATGGTTTCTGTCATAATACAGATCTCAGACAATTGCAGAAAAATGTGTTAAAACAGGAGTATATCAAAGCGCAGATTGCGAAGCTAAACCGGATTTTTGCTTTGCATGAAGAGCAGAAGACGCAGATCTGTCAGATGTTTCATGTAACAGCAGAACAGGTGGAAGTATCTGGAATGGGCTATAACAGTCATATTTTCCGTGATCTTCATATCCGGAAGGTTCCCGGAAAGACGAAGATTGTGTTTGCTGGGAAAATCTCAGAGAAGAAAGGCGTAGAGAGTCTGATCCGAAGTCTTGCTTATCTTCCGTATGAAGCAGATAAACTGGAAGTATATCTGGCTGGCGGCGCAGGAAATGAGACAGAGTATGCAAGAATCTGCAGACTGGCAGAGAAGGCACCATATCCGGTTCATTTTCTTGGAAAACTGGAGCAGATGGAGCTGGCAAAAGTATATAATACATGCGATATCTTTGCACTACCATCTTTTTCGGAAGGATTGCCGCTTACAGTGATCGAAGCACTTGCCTGTGGCGACCGTGTTGTGATGTCGGATCTTCCGGGAATCCGCGAATGGCTGGATACATATGCGCCGGGAGCGGATATCCGATATGTAGAACTTCCACGGATGAACCGCGTGGATGAAGCAGTTAGAGAAGAACTTCCGGCTTATGAGAAACGCATTGCAGAATCATTGCAGGAAAGTGTAGAGGAAAATTGTACCAGACCGGCTGATGTAAGCCGGATCTCCTGGGGAAAAATTGCAGAGAAAGTTCTGGTATAGTGCCATACAGCTTGATGAATATTGTTCTTTGCAGTTAAAAATATATCAGTTGACAGAAGATATTCAGAAAGTTATAATTGTATTACTTATTTGAATGAGTGAAACAATAGATAGATTTTATAAATAATTGTGAAAATGCTATGACAGGGAGGAGTACATAATTTACAGATCCACAGAGAGAAGATGGCTGGTGTGAATCTTCGTGAAGTGATTATGGAAGTAGCCCCCGAGCAGTGAATTGAAAGCGAAAGCAAGTAGGCTTCAACGCAGTCCCAGCGTTAGATGGGAACGATATCGGATGTAGGAGTCCTGTATCGGCAGAGTGCAGAGACAAAAGTTTCTGAATTTAGGTGGTAACACGGATGAGTAATTCGCCCTAAGCATAGAGCTTAGGGTTTTTTTAATGCCAAGGAGGTTGTGCAGATGAAAAAAATCAGTGGAAACAAATTATTAGTAAAGGCTTTGAAGGAAGAGGGCGTAGACACATTATTCGGCTATCCGGGAGCCTGCACGATTGATATCAGTGATGAGTTATACAAACAGGATTATACGAAAGTGATCCTGCCAAGACAGGAAGTTGCGCTTGTGCATGAAGCAGATGCATATGCAAGATCTACAGGAAAAGTTGGGGTGTGCCTTGTAACAAGCGGACCGGGTGCAACAAACCTGGTGACAGGAATCGCGACTGCTTATTATGACAGCGTACCACTTGTATGTTTGACCGGACAGGTATCCCGACATCTTATTGGAAATGATGCATTTCAGGAAGTCGATATTGTCGGTATTACGAGAAGTATTACAAAATACGGAGTAACTGTACGTAGAAGAGAAGATCTCGGACGTATTTTAAAAGAAGCATTTTATATTGCGAGAACCGGAAGACCGGGACCGGTATTAATTGACCTTCCAAAAGATGTTATGGGAGAGCTGGGAGAGGCAGAGTATCCAGAAGAAGTAAATATCCGTGGATACAAACCGAATACACATGTACATATCGGACAGTTAAAACGTGCACTGAAAATGCTCGGAAAGGCAAAGAGACCGCTGTTTCTTGCCGGAGGTGGTGTTAATGTTGCTCATGCACAGGAGGCATTTACAGAGCTTGTGGAATGCACACATGTGCCGGTAGTAACAACGGTTATGGGAAGAGGAGCAATTCCAACAAATCACCCACTTTATATTGGAAATCTTGGTATGCATGGCGCTTATGCGTCCAATATGTCAGTAAATGAATGTGATCTGCTGTTCTCTATCGGAACAAGATTTAATGATCGCATCACAGGTAAGTTACATTCTTTTGCACCAAAAGCGCAGATTGTTCATATCGATATTGATACAGCTGCCATTTCAAAAAATGTACAGGTCGATGTTCCAATCGTAGCGGACGCAAAAGAAGCAATCGATAAAATGATAGAGTATGTGACAGAGTGTGACACAGAAAAATGGCGTGCACAGATTGAAGCATGGAAAGAAGAACATCCGATGAAGATGAAGAGAAAGCCGATCATGACACCACAGGATGTAATCGATACGATCAACAAGGTATTTGATGCAGCAATTATCGTGACGGATGTTGGACAGCATCAGATGTTTACAGCGCAGTTTATAGAAATTACACATAAGAAACAATTACTGATGTCCGGTGGACTTGGAACGATGGGATACGGACTTCCAGGTGCGATCGGAGCCAAGATCGGTAATCCGGATACACCGGTTATCTCTATTTCCGGTGATGGCGGTATGCAGATGAATATTCAAGAACTTGCAACGGCGGTGCTGGAAGAACTTCCGATCATTTCCTGTATTTTCAATAATAATAATCTGGGAATGGTTCGTCAGTGGCAGAAATTATTCTATGGAAAACGTTACTCCATGACCTGCCTGCGAGCGGGAGCAGCATGCAGGGGAAAATGCGGTGAAGTCCCATGTCCGGAATATACACCGAATTTCTTGAAACTTGCAGAATCCTATGGAGCGAAGGGAATCCATGTTTCAAAAGTGGAAGAGATTGAACCGGCATTCAGAGAAGCAATGCAGAGTAAAAAGACGCCATATATCATTGAATTTGATATTGATCCGGAGGATCTTGTATATCCGATGATCCAGCCGGGCGGTACATTAGAAGATATGATCATGGATTGTTAAGCAGGAAGGAGAATGATTATGAGTGGAAATAAAATGAAAAAACGCTGGATTTCTTTATATGTAGAAAATCAAGTCGGTGTCCTGTCTAAAATCTCAGGGCTGTTTTCGGGAAAATCTTACAATCTGGACAGTCTGACTGTTGGAACAACGGAAGATCCGACTGTGTCACGAATGACGATCGCGACCGTCAGCGACGATGAAACATTTGAACAGATTAAAAAACAGTTAAACCGTCTGGTAGAAGTAATTAAAGTCATTGATTTTACGGATGTATTTGTCAGAATGAAGGAAATTCTCTATGTAAAAGTGCAGAAATGTACACCGGAAGATAAGGTAGAACTGTTCCAGATTGCAGAAACATTTAAAGCAAAAGTTATTGATTATGGTAAAGACAGTCTGCTTCTTGAATTTGTACAGACAGCGACAAAGAATGATGCAGTAATCAAACTTATGAAAGAAGAGTACAAGAGTATTGAAGTTGTCCGTGGAGGAAGTGTCGGTATTGAATCGATTAGCATGATGGAGCGATAAATAATTTTGTGAAAATTGTACACATAAAAAACAGAGTGCACTCTTGAATTTTTATATAGACAGTATTATAATACTTGCATACAATGATGTTGGGACAAAAGCCTCAACTATGATGCCTGCGGATTGTTTCGTGTTAAGTGGTATCATAAATATATTTAATTGTAAAAGGACGGAGGAATAGAAAATGGAGAAAAAAGATATCGATTGGAGTAATCTTGGATTTGGCTATGTAAAGACGGATAAGAGATTCGTATCAAATTATAAAGACGGATCATGGGATGAAGGTGTATTAACGGAAGATGATAAGGTTGTCATCAGTGAATGCGCCGGAGTACTGCAGTATGCACAGACATGTTTTGAAGGCCTGAAAGCATATACGACAGAAGATGGACACATTGTAATGTTCCGCCCGGACTTAAATGCAAAGAGACTTGCTGATTCAGCAGCAAGACTGGAAATGCCGGTATTCCCGGAAGATAAATTTGTACAGGCTGTACATGATGTTGTAAAGGCAAATGCAGCTTATGTACCACCATACGGATCAGGAGCTACTTTGTATGTACGTCCGTATATGTTTGGTTCTAACGCTGTTATCGGTGTAAAACCGGCAGATGAGTATCAGTTCCGTGTATTTACTACACCAGTTGGACCATACTTCAAAGGCGGAGCAAAACCAATCACAATCAGGGTCAGTGATTTTGATCGTGCAGCACCGCATGGAACAGGACATGTAAAAGCCGGACTTAACTATGCAATGAGCTTACATGCAATCGTAGATGCACACGCACAGGGATACGATGAAAACATGTATTTGGATGCAGCTACAAGAACAAAGGTTGAAGAGACTGGTGGAGCTAACTTTATTTTTGTAACAAAAGATAAGAAAGTAGTAACACCGAAGTCAAGCACAATTCTTCCTTCTATTACAAGACGTTCTTTGATGTATGTCGCAGAACATTATCTTGGATTGGAAGTAGAAGAAAGAGAAGTATATCTGGATGAAGTAAAAGACTTCGCAGAATGTGGACTTTGTGGAACAGCAGCAGTTATCTCTCCAGTAGGCAAGATCGTAGATCATGGTAAAGAAATCTGCTTCCCAAGCGGAATGGAAGAGATGGGTGAGATCACAAAGAAACTATACGATACATTAACCGGAATCCAGATGGGACACATCGAAGCTCCGGAAGGATGGATCCATACAGTCTGCTAATTACACATCAGTTAGTAAGTTTTAAAAGACTTTATGTGGCGGGGATTTATTCCCCGTCCTTTTTATATGATAGAATTGTGGGAGACGCATATATCCTAAAAGCAGGAGAGACAATTATCATGCCTGCAAAGAAACCACACGCTGTATACGGAGAAGAGAGATTTAAAATGCTTCTGAATGTTGTGTTTTAAAATGCATATAGTCGTTTGAAAATAAAATTACAATATCAAGATTTAAAATCTGTATTTATAGAAAGTATATCTGTAAATACAGATTTTTTTTGGCGACGAGGAAAATTGGTTTAGTATCCTGAAAAAGTCTGCCGGTGTCATGTTTTATAGGTGAATAAACAGTGTATAACAGTTGACAACAGTTATGTACTGTTTAAAAAGAAGGAGGGCGAAAGATGTATCTGATTATTAATCACTCATCCATGCAGCCGATTTATGAACAGATTGTAGAACAGATTAAAGAGAAGATTATAAATGGAGAATTTTCGGAAGAGATGATGCTTCCGTCTGTCCGTAC
>ERZ857750.1883-NODE-1883-length-21716-cov-13.682609_pt1 | contig 21716 bp, 20 predicted proteins | sample MGYA00519915_ERZ857750 | MGnify/ENA primary metagenome ERZ857750 (study PRJEB31778, sample SAMEA3449358) | human gut metagenome | biome: human gut; feature: human-associated habitat; material: faeces | place: United Kingdom | collected 2010/2012 ... | reverse complement strand
ACTATAATTCGCGAGGGTCAGCTGACCCTCGCGAATTATAGTCGGAGTTAATGCTGGATCTCAAAGCTTGCCCTAACCGCCCACCTACAGAACCTGCCACTGGCAGCTTCCTCCGGATGCAATGCAACAAAGTGTTGCGTCACACAGACTCCCTACCTCCGGGGCTGTTTTTCCTATTTTCTGAATTTTTTTAATTCTTGCACTTACTAATTCTTAATTAATCTATTCCTCTTGTCTTATATATTTAATATTTCTACTTATAAATTCATCATTTCTTTGATTCTATTTACAAATAACTCTCTCAAATTATTATAAGATCACTCTTTCTCCTCAATTTATCATTGCAATTGCATGTTTTTGTTTACACTTTTTGCAACCAAAACTTTTATTATTTCTGCTATTCTTTTTCTCATCTTAATAGTTATTTTTCATTTTCTTATTCTGATGATGCCTGCGAAAATCTATTGTCAGTGTTCCCGTCGGTGAGGGTCTGCTTGAGTTTTTCTACCTCCTGCGGGATATCCGGGCGGAAAGAGAGGTACCAGGTTTCGGTTTCGGTGATGTATTTTTGGCGGAAGTGTCTGCTGGTGCAGGAGGCAGTTCTCAGGTTATGGAGGCGGTCGGCTCCTTTTACGGCGTAGGCTATGGGATTTTGGCGGATGCGGGCGACGTAGGTTTGCATGTCATAACCTTTTTCTTTGGTGAGCAATTTTACCGCTTGCAGGACTTCTTCACCGGCGATGGAGCGGATCTCGTCTTCGGTGGCATCTGTGTCTTCCAGAAGATCGTGAAACAGGGCAACAATCAGATACTCGATATCATAGCCTTCTTTTTTCAGAATCTTGGCTACCGCCACCGGGTGCGTGATATACGGATCCCCACCGATTCTTTTCTGGGTTCCATGTTTCTTTTTTGCAAATTCATAGGCTTTTTCGTATAGCGCCTGATCATATACGATCTGCTTTTCTTTTGTCTGCATCTCTTCCATAGAACTGTCCTCTTTTCTTTTGTATCCAACACTTATTTGTAATACATATTTTTTAACAGAATAAATATCATTTAAAAAAAATTCTCACTCCTGTCTCTCATTTTTCCTCAATATAATCAAACGCGATCCTGTCGCTTCCGTCTCTTGTGTGGATGATTCCGCACTCCTGGAATCCGTACGAGCGGATAGCTCCCTGCATCGGTTTGTTATTTGCATGGGTATCGATTCGCAGATAGTTGCATTTTTGTCTGCAAAAATCAAAGCATCTTCTCGCAAATCCCTTTGTAGTGCCATCGGAAGCAATTCGATGAATCGTTCCATATTCTGTCTCACTGCGCCATGCCCCCTGATAGATTACGCGATATGTAGGATCCTCGCCAATGATAAAGACAAATACCCCAACCACCTTCTCATTTTCCATGCAGACATAGCAATGATCTGCTGCAATATCCTTTTCCACGATCTCTCGCGACGGATATCCCTCTTCCCATTGTGTTGGATTGCCATTTTCTTTCATGAATTTTCTTGCCTTTGCATAAATCTCCAGGATCTCTGGTATATGTGTTTCATTTGCCTTTATAATCTTCATTTTTTGTATCTCCTTAGCCTGGATTTTAATTTATTCATACTTTCATCAATAAAGTAACGATTTTTTCTGTATTTTGCATTTTACGAAATGTATACAGGAATGTTTTTCTGCTTTCATAGTAACATATCTTTTTCTGCTCGAAAAGACACAACTCATGAAGAATTTTTCTGTACTGTTATTCCTTTGGTTTGAAATGTTTTCAAACCACAACTATGTAAAAAGAACCGGCAAATGCATCTGTTTTCCTGCATTCGCCGGTTCTTTCCATTATTTTTTAATTTTCGCTGTATCAACGATCGCCCTGCTGATTTTCACCGACAGCTACCTCATAGAAATTATCTTCTGTCAGACCCTGGTCGCCGACTGGTGTATCATTCAGGAACAGGAAGTATGCGATTTGGTCCGGATCGATGATGCGGTCGGTTGCGTAGGCGTAGACATAATCATCGGAACTGTTATTCTGGTATCCGATCACACCGCCGCCCATGTACATATTTTTGATCACGGTGCCATCTTTTAATTTGATTCCCATCAGAGCCGGAGCTTCCTTAAATGTCGTGCTTTCCGAAGTTGTTCCGTCTTCGTTTTCCGTGGTAATGGTTTCTTTCTGTAACGGGAAATTGTATTCTGCATAAACAGAGATTGGAGAAATCTCTACGGTCTGGATCGTTGCACCGCTGTCTCCCAGTGGCTGGTTCAGGGTATATGTCTTTGCAGTATCCGCGCCGCCGAGTGTCCATTCAAAACTCCAGGTGCCTTCCAGTGTCTTGGTGAATTCCGCCTTATCTACCGTTCCCAGATCCTTCAGTTCCACCTGAATATCCTTTCCGATAAAAAATCCTTTTTCGCTATAGTTGTTCATATTGATGTCAAATTCCATGCTGCCATCTTCCTGCACATAGTAATACATCATGTCTCCATTTTCGTCCAATGCAGAACTTCCATCGGAAGCCCGCACCGGCATTCCGTCATCTCCTGCGATGATGCCGTCATAGAATCCGGCATCCAGGTTCAGATCCTCTTTTCCGTCCACCAGCACGCTGATGCTTCCAAAGTCCGGCTGCTGTCCGTCTTCCACCTGAAATCCCTCTACTTTGAAAGAAATATGGCTGTTGTAATTATCCGTGATACTCTGCTCTGCCGTCACGGTCACGCCCGCATCTGTGCAGGACTGACTGGTAAATGCTGCCATTCCGTTGTCTTCCAGCTGTTTCTGCTGTGTTTCCGTTGCCTGCATACCTTCTGCCATGCCGGTGCTCCACTTCATATAAGCGGCTGCTCCTGCCGTAACGGTTGCAGTCGCCAGTGCCGCAACTGCTGCAACTGCCGCAATCTTTCTTTTGGAAAATACTTTTCTTCCTGTTCTTTTCTTGTTATATGAAACTACTTTCTTATTATCCATACCGGTTTCCTCCTGTTCTGCACGAATCTTTGCAAATGCCTGATCTGCTTTTTTTCTTACCACTTCCGGAATCTTCACATCCTGCTGCAGTGTCCGTAAAATTCTATCATTACTCATATAAATACTCTCCTGTCTGTCAAATCTCTGATTCTCTCTGTCCTGATTACCTTCTGTTTTCCCGACCGGTCTTTCTAATTCACAACTTTCAGTTGCAAAAGCCCCGCCAGCTGTTCCCGTCCCCGTGCCAGTCTGCTTCGCACGGTTCCCTCCGGGATGTCCAGAATCTGACTGATCTCGCTGGTCTTGAAGCCTTCAATATAATACAGCATCACCACCAGCCGGAAATTCTCCGCCAGACTGTTCAGTGCCTCTTTCCACTCACTGTTCTCAAATCCATCGTCCACATCCGGCGTCTCCGGGATCTCGTCCATCCAGACCATCTGCTTTCTTTTTCGCAGAATATCGTTACATTTGTTCAGCAGAATCCTGGTCATCCAGGTACGAAAATATCTGGCTTCCTTCAACTGGGAAAGTTTCTCCCAACACACCAGAATCGTATCCGAAATCGCATCTGCAATATCCTCGTCATTGCAAAGAACCGACCGTGCCGCCTTATACATATTCTGCATCTGGCTCTCCATCAGTGCCGTAAAAGCATCCGGATCTCCGTTCCTTGCCTGACTGATTAATTCTTCCATTTGTTGTCCTTTCTGTTTGTACGTACAAAAACAGGTGCTTTTCTTTAAGGTTTACATACATTAGACGGAGTTGCAAGAACTTTCGCTCCCGAAAATCCAATAAAATAAGTATTTATCAGATATTTCATGGCGATTTCAGAGATTCTGGTTGTCAAACAGGCAATAATAATCTACTATAAAAGGCTTTACCACAGTATTTTCAAAACTATGGTAAAGCCCTGTTCTTACATTCCCCTTATCTATTTTCTTACTTTTTCTCACTCTCCGTCATTCCCGGCTCTGCATCTTTCCACTCTACCGTATACTCCTCACCGATGCTCTCACCCACATTTTTTATGTACTCCTCGATCAGCGTCTTCGCCCGTGCCTTTGCCTGCGACAGCATCTCTGTATTTTCTTTTGCCTGCTGCTCCATCGCTTCCTGCGCACCCGCCAGTGTCGTTGTTTTCTCTTCTGTGGTAACACTGGTCAGAAAACCGGTATCGGTCAGCGGGGTACCAAGAGAATCTTCATCCACATCTACATTCAGAACCTGTGCATCCGGCATCGTCACGGTCACCACACCGTTTTTGTCCGGTTCCGATACTGTGACCTGACTGATATCGATGCCATATTCAATAATCCCACTGTATTCCGTCCAGATTTTCTTATATCCGGTTTTCAGCCATTTTGCGAAAATGCCACTTGCTTCTGTCTCCGCTTTCGCAACATTATGATAATAACACTTCAAAGTGGCCAGTTCACACACCGAAGTAACCCCTGAAAAATCAGCAGTCTGCGTTTCTTTTCCGCATCCTGTCAGGCAAAGAACAACGGTCCCAACGAGAAGCATCCATGTTTTTGTTATCTTTCGTACTCTCATTTTGTTTTCCTCCCCGGCAAATTTCAAGGTCTTCTATATATCCCACTGCATCGTATATCCTGCATTTTTCAGGATCGGCGAGAGTAGCGCTTCGATGGCTGACTGCAGATTTTCTTCGGCCGTCTGATAGAGTTCTTTTGACTCACTCGCTTCCTTTAGGGCATCTTCCTTGCACACCGTCATGATATCTTTCAGCTCCACATCTGGATTCTGTGGGATAAAACTGAGCGAATCCGGATCCACGGTTACTGTATTTACCGTAATTTCCGGCAGTACCGGCGTTACCGTTTTTTTTTCCTCATCAATGGTAAATGTTATCTGATCCAGCGCGATTCCTACTTTCACCGTGGAGGCATACGCGATATGGCACTCGGTTTCTTCCAGGTTTCCATCACTGTACTTGTCTGCGATCCCGTTGTATATGAACTCTGCCGTGGACAGTTCACTGATATCCACCGCTTTTTCCAGCTGCGAGGAAGTAATTACGCTTTCTTTTGTTATCTTCTGTACTGCATTTGGTACAAACAGACCTGCTGCAGCCGCAACGATTCCGAGAACCAGCACACTTCCTATGATTTTTTTCTTCATTCAGTTACTCCTCTCTCGTTTTCCCTTATTATACTGCATAATCTCTTTTTCTTCCACCGGCATATTTCTGTTTCCAAACCTGAAAAAAGATGCCATGCTTTAAAACATAGCATCTTTTTGACATCTGTTCTCAGTTAATATCCAGATCTGCCGTAACCTGATAATAATCGCAGGCATGGGATTCATATCCGGTAACATTTGCTTTGGAGATCATGCTCATTTTCAGGAACGAGCAGAAGACGAATGCATGATCATCCAGAACGGTCTGCTGCATCTGTACAGCAAGTTCTGCACGTTTTTCTATGTCAAATTCCGCGCTCAGTTCTTTTTCCAGCTCATCCAGTTTTTCACTGCTGTATTTTCCCTGATTCCTTGTCGCATCGGAAGTTGCAAAAACAGTAAACCAGTATTCCGGATCACCGGTAGGTGCCTGTACATTGGCCATTGCATAGACATCCCATGCAGTGGGATCATCTGCTACAGAGTTATTATCCGCTGTACAGTTGATGTCCAGATCAATCCCGATATCCTTCAGAGTTGCCTGTGCGGATTCTGCAAGCAGCGGCAGTTCCTGACGGCTTGGGTAGGTCAGCCATCTTACTGTTAATTTTTTTCCATCTTTCTCACGGATGCCATCTCCGTCAGTATCTTTCCATCCTGCCGCTTCCAGAACTTCTTTCGCACCTTCCGGATCATAAGTTTCTGTCGTCACCTTATCTCCGCCAAATGCGGAGCCTTCCGGAAATACTCCATTTGCCACATAACCATTGCCTTCCAGTAAGGTTGCAACAAAATTCTCCTTGTCAATCCCCATGGCGATCGCTTTTCGGACTGCTGGGTCGGCACACACAGAACTTTCATCAAAATTCATCTTTCCAAAGAAACAACGAGAAGTGGAAATCTGTGAAAATGTATATGCATCATTTTCAAACATCGGGTAGCTTTCATAAGCCATACCATAGGCTGCCTGTATTTCTCCCGACTGGAGCGCATTGGCCAGCGTGCTTCCATCTGTAATGGTACGGATTGTCAGCTCGTCAATCTTCGGCGTTCCATTCCAGTAATCCTCATTTTTTACCAGTGTCAGGTGATCATCGCTCTGGCAGTCCACGGCGATGTATGGACCGGTACCTGCTACGATTCCATCATCAAATCCTGCGTCCACATCAATGATACATCCATAGGGATCTCCAAGATAGTTTAACAGCGCCGGTTTCGGCTCTGAAGTATGAATCGTAAGAATCTGACCATCTGCTTCCATCGAATCGATTTTCAGATCATTTTTTGCCCGTTCGTGATTTTCAATCAGATGCTCCAGACATTCTTTCACCGCTTCCGCATCCATATCCCGGCCACTGGAAAATTTTACATTATCCTGCAGGGTAATCTTCCATGTCAGTTCATCCACATTTTCCCATTCTTTTGCCAGCCAGGGTTCGATTTCCATGGTATCCGAATATTTTACCAGTGTCTCACCAATCCCATATCGGATACAGGCCCAGCCTGAATAAGCATCATGTGGATTCACATTGTTTTCTTCATTGGAACTATTGAATGTTGTGTCACCGATTACCAGTGTCTTTTTCCCTTTCTCAGTTGTTGTCTCCGTTTCGTTTTTCTGGTTTCCGCATCCTGCAAGCATACTTGCACATAAAACAACACTTAACGCAGTACCAATCAGTTTTTTTGCATTCATCCTTTCTGTTCCTCTCTTTCTGTTTCTCACTTTATTATTCTTTTACAGAATCTCTGGCCGGTCTTCCTATCCGTTCTCATATCCCGGCCGGGGTTTCCTGTTATTATCATCACAGAACGCTTTCAATAAGTCTTCTGGTATATTCTGTCTTCGGATTCCGGATCACCTCATCCGGCGTTCCCTCCTCCACAATCTTTCCCTGATGCATGACAAGCACTCTGTCACAAAATTGTTGAACCAGTGCAATGTCATGGCAGATAAACAGATATGTCATATTCCTTTCTGTTTTCAGTTTATCCAGCAGTTCCAGGATCTCTTTTTGAATCGTAACATCCAGCGCAGATGTCGCCTCATCCAGGATCAGCAACCGGGGCTCGATAGCGATTGCACGCGCGATCGCAGCCCTTTGACACTGCCCGCCACTGACTTCATGAGGATAGCGCGCTACATATTCTTTTTCCAGTCCGCATAGTTCCAGTAGCTGTCCTGCCTTCACCATTGCGTCCTTTTTTTTCATTCCATAATTGATCAGACTTTCTGCAATTCCATCACCCAGTTTCCTGCGCGGATCAAAGCTCTCCGTTGGAGTCTGAAACACCATCTGCATCTTCTTATATACTTCTTTTAACTCTTTTCCCTTTTTCAGAGTGATATCTTCTCCATCCAGCCGGATCGTTCCGGAAGAAACATCCAGTAACCTGGTGATCATATTGACAACCGTAGTCTTCCCGCTTCCGCTTTCTCCGATAATTCCAAGCTTCTCACCGGACTCTACAGAAAAACTCACATCATCTACTGCCGTGTAGTTCTCTCGTCCCAGAGAGACAAATGTTTTTGTCAGATGTTCTGCTGCTAGTACCACACTCATTTTTCCTACCTCCGAAGTTTTGGAACCGCTGCCAGCAATTTCTTTGTGTACACTGATCCCGGATGTTCAAATACTTCTTCTGTCACTCCATACTCCATGATCTCACCTTCATGTAAAACCAGCACTTTGTCTGCCATCGCACGGATCACTCCCATATTATGAGTTACCAGCACTATGGAAGTTCCAAAAGTTTCCCGAACCATAAGCATCTCTTCCACTACCTGTTTCTGAACTGTTACATCCAGTGCGGAGGTCGGCTCATCTGCCAGCAATATCTTCGGGTTCAAAAGCATGGCCGCCGCGATGCCCACACGCTGCTGCATACCACCGGAAAGCTCAAAAGGATAACTGTCCAGTACTCTTTTGGGATCTTCAAAGCCAAATTTTTCAAGCAGCTTCTCCGCCTGATTCTCAAATACATCTGCTTTTATTTTTTTATGTTCTGTCATGAATTCATAAAGCTGTGCCCGTACCGTACGGATCGGACAAAAAGAGCTTCCGGCCGTCTGAAAGATCATTCCCAGCTCCGGTCCGCACAGTTTTCTCATCTCCCTCGGTTTCAGGTCGGGAAGATCCATTCCCTTATACCAGATATCACCTCTGGTAACAAGACCGTCCTTTCCAAGCAGACCCATCGCCGCTTTGATCAACGTCGATTTTCCGCTGCCACTTTCTCCTACAATTCCAAGGATTTCACCTTTTTCTACAGAAAAACTGACATCATGTACAACCCTTTTTCCTTTATAACTGATATCTACATGTTCATAACGAATGACTTCCGTCACTTTTTCTACCTCCCATTGCGGGGATCCAGCCAGTCTCTGACCGTATCACCCAACAGATTGAATATCATAACTGATACAAAGATTGCAAACCCGGGTGCCAGTGTTACCCAAGGATGCGTCGTAAGCAGATTTCTTGTGTCACTCATCATACTTCCCCACTCAGCCACCGGCGGTTTTGCTCCCAGCCCCAGAAAAGACAGACCTGCAAGTTCCATCATCATCGTTCCGATATCCAGCATCGCTGTAACCAGGATGGGGCCTGTAATATTAGGAAGTATATGCTTAAAAATCAGTTTCCAGGTTCCACAGCCGGACAGTTTCGCTGCCCGGAGGTACACCGTTTCTTTTTGTGCCAGAGTTTCACTTCTTGCCACTCTGGCGTATTTTGGCCAGCTGATGGCACCCAGTGCTATGATCGCATTATGGACACCACCTCCAAGAGCTGCCGCTACCGCCAGCGCAAATACCAGCCCGGGGAAAGCAAGGAATACATCAGAAATACGCATCAGAACCGTATCGACCCATGTTCCCTTCCAGGCACAAAACACTCCGATCATCGTACCAAGCACTGTAATAAATGCAACCAGCAATAAGGTGGAATAAATACTGGTCTTGCTTCCCACGATCACACGGGACAGCATATCCCGTCCATATCGGTCAGTACCAAAGATATGTGCAGCGGACGGCACTGCCTTTGCATTACCCAGATCCTGCAGATAGGGATCATATGGGCATAAATATTCACTGAAATACGATGCGATCACCAGTGCCAACGCCAGTATTCCAAAAAAAATCAGACGAATCTTCAAATGATTCCTGTGTATATTCTGTTTTCTAATTGTTGGTTCTCTCATCCTTTTGTTACCCCCAGACGAATTCTCGGATCCAGTCGGTGATACAAAAGATCCGTGATCAGATTCACCATCACATAAATAATTGCCATCCATACCACATAAGCCTGAATAACCGGATAATCACGCATGGTAATCGCATCTACTGCCAGTTTTCCAACGCCATCCCACATAAAAATACTTTCTATAATGGCAGTTCCCCCCAGCAGATTTCCGATTGAGAGTGCCAGTAGTGTAATAATCGTCAGCATCGAAGATTTCATTACGTTTTTCCATAAGATCACGCGACTGCGCACACCTCTTGCCCGCGCTCCCTGCACATAATCCTTATTCCATTCCTCCAGCACTGCGGCTCGAACCTGCCGCATATATTTTGCTGACATGGAAACAGCCAGTGTAAGAGCCGGCATCCATGCACTCTTCAGGGTCACTCCATCCGAAATCACCGGAAGCAGTTGAAGCCTAATACTTAATAGCTGCATCAGTAACATAGCAACAAAAAAATTGGGTAAAGCATTTCCTATAAAGCTGAAAAATCGCAGGATCAGATCCGGAATCTTATCATGCGTAACCGCTGCAAGTATGCCAAAAGGAATCGATACCAGTATGGTAAGGATAATGGATAAAGCTGTCAGAAGCAAGGTTGCCGGAAGTTTGGAAAGAAAAGTAGGGAACACCGGTTTCCCGGTCATATAACTTTCTCCCATATCCCCTGTCAGCATTCCGCCAAGCCATCTGCCATACTGTATCAGGAATGGCTGGTCCAGTCCAAGTTCTGCTCTTTTCGCATCTATAATTTCCTGAGATACTTCCGTTCCTCTGTTCTGATACATCTCCGTAACCACGTCCGAACCAGCCAGGCGCATCATGGCAAAAGACAAAAAAGTAATCCCCAGTAAAATGGGGATTAACTGTAAAAATCTATGCAATACATACTTTTTCATTTTATCACCTCATCAAAAGAACTATAATGAGTATATCATTTCCATATTTCTGTCGTAAGCCCCGTGGGGGGTTTTGAGGTATTCAATTTTGGACTGACCATATTCCAAAACATAACTGTTCAGTACCTTCACAGTTACGAGCCAAAATGCATTTAAAATCACTTTCGGTGGTGGCATTTTGGCTTGTATGTCTCGGGATTTTGGCATATTCATGCCAAAACACCTCGCGGTACAATGGCTACTGAATAGTTACTCCAAAACATACAAATTTCCCGGTTGTTTATCCGATCAACTCCTGTTTTACATAATCAAGAAATTTCATTGCCAGATCCGACAACGGTGTCTTTTCTCTTTTTACATATCCGAACATAATCTTACTGGATTCATTGGTAAGACAAATGCCCGGACGTGAAGGAGTCTTCCCAGGAGTAAGACTGTCGCCGCTGATGTTGGCGAGGCTGCCGTGATCCAGCATCTTTTCCATAATGTAGTCGCTGTTGGTTACGACGGAAACATCGATTTTTCCAAGGGTCAGATTATTTTCTGTATCCAGTTTCCAGTCTTCGTAATTGCCGGCGTCTTCCAGGAAGTTCTGGATATAATGCAGATTTTCGATTGTTTCCCGGGTGAGCTGTATTCCTTCTTTTTGCAGGTATCCGCCGCCTGGATACAGATAGGTGTCCAGTTCTTTTAACGGAATGAATTCCAGCTGTTTTCGTACCAGCAGATACTGCAGATCCGTCTGCTGACGGGTTGTCACGTAGAGGAAACCGAGTTCGTCTTTGTATTCATGGATACGCTCCAGCACTTCCCGCATTTTTCCGGTGTGTACCTGACAGTGCAGGTTTTCTTTTTCATGAATCTGATAAAACCGTACAAAGCAGTCTGCGATCCAGGAACTGGGGTTAAATGCAATATTCAACCACTGGGTATCTCCCACCGCGGACAGCTCTGCCATCGCTTCCACGTTTTCCAGCACCCGGCTGGCATAGGCATAGGCCTGTTTTCCGTTTTGTGTCAGGCTGATTCCATGAGGATTTCGCACAAAAAGCGATGCCTGCATCTCTTCTTCCAGTGCCCGGATCACCTTACTGACGCTGGACTGGGTTGTATATAAAACAGATGCCGCCTCGCTGAAAGAGCCGGCATCTGCACAGGTGATAAAATATTTTAACTGTTTGATATTGATCATAAGTCACCTTTTTTTCCACAGACCGCAAACAATGGAGTCGGATTATAGAACGCATTTTTTTCCATGTAGACACGCTGACTGACTCCCATATCAATCTGGAACTGCTGCACACCACTGTTGCTAAGAGTTTCCAGATCCCAGGCAGGACGGGCATAATTGCTTATGGACAGCTGGCGTTTGATATCCTCACACTCCTGCATCAGTGTATTTTCAATCTGGTTATGGGCATGATTTTTCGGAAGATCAGAAGTATCCGTAAAATCAACCGCTCCGTAATTGGCGTCAAAGTTCAACAGCACACCGCCCGGTTTCAGCACACGCATCCATTCTTTATAGGCTTTCTGTGCATCCGGAAGCGTCCATGTCAGATTCCGGGAGATCACGAAATCAAAGGTATCGTCATCGTATTCCGGATTCTCTGCATCCATTACCTGAAACTCACAATCTGCCTGTTCTTCTTTTGCCAGTTCTCTGGCATGGAGGATCATATCCGGTGTCAGGTCAATCCCGGTCACCTGATGTCCTCTCTTCGCCAGGAGGATAGAGAAAAATCCCGCACCGCATCCTACATCCAGGATCCGCAGATGCTCTTTTTCCGGCAAATATTTATCGATTTCTTCCATCCATCGTTTCGCCAGTGGACTGTGAAGTTCTTCTCTTCTCTGCTCTTTGAAATCTGAACTTCGTTTTGTCCAGTAACCGGCGATCTTTTCTTTCCGGTCATCTTTTTCATAAGCGATTCTTCCGTAGGCGATCATCGGTCCTTCCTTTGTCACCTGCAGACTTCCCGTCTGGAAAAGAATCACACCGTCATATCCGCCATAACTCGTCTCCAGGATATTTCCTTCATAGTCCGTAACCTTTCCAAGCTTTTCTCCCTCTGAAAACATATCTCCCGGTTTTTTATCCGGATACCACAGACCCGCCTGATTTGCCGACTGATATACCACATCCGTCACTTCCATGGGATAATGATTCCAGTAACCACGGCTGGTCCGGTAAATGCCAAGGTAACGCAGGATATTTTTCAGATCCCTCTTATTGGACTCTACTTCTTCTCTCGTCCATCGTCCCATACCACCCCTCTCAATCAGGATACTCGGAATTCCGCAGGAGGCTGCATAATTATAAGAACCACCGGATTCCACATTGGAGCGTACCATATACGGAACGTCCACGTGTTGCGCCATTTTTCGGGAAACCTCGATGACTTCTTTTTCTCCTTTTCCCGCATAATATACAAACGGCGTCAGATCTTCATATTCATCTCCGCTGTGAAGATCAATATAATAATCTGCCACACTGTGCAATTCTTTTTTTATGGCACTGGCGAGTCTCTGTGTTCTTGTTCCCTTTTCATCTCCCGGGAACTGCCGGTTCAGATTTTTCCTGTCATCCAGACAGAGACTTCCTGCCCGCTGCTCGAATTCTTCAGGACAAACCACTTTTACGATCACTATTGTTCCTGTGATTTTTTCCATTTTTAATTCGTTCGCCAGTTCCACTGCTGTCTCCACACCCACATATTCCCCTGGGTGCACGGCCGCAGTGATCAGCACGGTCTTTCCCTCTTTTTCCCCATGCAGAACCGCCGCCGGAAGTACGAATTCTCCGCCTCCGATCATCAGCGTTCCCTGCCATCTCTCGCCCGGGGTTATTTCCAGCCCTGCTATCTGAAATTTATTCTCATTCTTCATCATTTCACATTCAATCCGTCCTGTATGATTCTTACTCTTTGACTGCTTCGATACCAAACATTGGTGTCGAATGATAATTAACCTTTTCCACCTCTGACCATACCTGGTTCCAGACTTCCGTATCCACACTTACCCGGGCTGTTCCAAGTTTCTGCAGTATCTTTTGATCCCACCGGGGGCGATCGATCCTGCTGAGCGGCACCTGTCTTGCAATCTCTTCCATCGTATCGATATCCGTACAGGTATAGTGATCTTCCAGTCCGGCCTCAGTTACCATCTGCCGGTCTTTCTCATATTCTTCTCTTTTTTCAGCATCAAAGAGATGATGATACCAGTTGGCATCATAATTTAACAGAATACCACCTTTTTTCAGCACACGCATCCATTCTTTATACGCCTGCTCCGGATCTTCCAGGTTCCAGGTCAGATTCCGGCTGACTACTGCATCAAATGTTTCATCCGCAAATGCAAGATGACTGGCATCCATCTGACAATATGTGATCTTTTGTGCGAATGCCCCTGCATTTTTTTTAGCTTCTTCCAGCATCGCTTCTGTATAATCCACAGCGGTCACCTGGTAGCCTGCCTCTGCAAGAATAATAGAAAAAAATCCTGGACCGGTTCCGATATCCAGAATCTTATAGGTCTCATTTGTTCTGTTTTCCGGAAAATGACGTTCCAGTTCCCGTCTCCAGTTTGTCCGGTTATCACCCGCCAGTTCTTCCTGATTCACCTGAGAGTACCCTTCGGCTCTGTCAGTCCAGTAATCTTCAATCTGTTCCAGTAATTCCATATATTTTTCGTCCCTCCGCATGACTATATCGCTAACGCTCATTATATCATGAACTTCGTTCATGATCGCCATTCGCCGCTCCCGATGAACAAACTTCGTTTGTTCTCGCTCGCTAACGCTCATTATATCATAATTGTTTCTTTTTTCACAAGCCTCCACGGGGGATATTTTTCTTCACTTTTTCACGTAACTATGCTATACTAATAAAGTTATTCCAGCTTTTTTTGACCGGAATAGCATAACAGTTTTTATTTTAACCAAAGAAAGGGATAATCTATGTTAAGTACAATCGAATCCATCAATTCGGCGGTCAACAATTTTATCTGGGGAGTCCCTGCTATGATCTGTATCATCGGTGTCGGTTTGTATCTGACCCTCCGCACCCATTTTTTACAGATCCGTAAATTTCCCTATGCAATCAAGACCACCATCGGACGTATGTTCCGAAAAAGAGACGCATCTGACGGTTCTCTGACGCCTTTCCAGGCAGTCTGTACCGCTCTGGCCGCGACGGTCGGTACCGGTAATATTTCCGGAGTCGCGGGTGCCATCGCCATCGGCGGTCCCGGTGCTGTCTTCTGGATGTGGATCTCGGCTATCCTTGGCATGTGTACCAAATTTGCTGAAGTTACCCTTGCCGTACATTTTCGTGAAACTAACGCCAAGGGAGATCTTGTCGGCGGACCTATGTATTATATAAAAAATGGTCTTAAAAAACACTGGCACTGGCTGGCGTACCTTTTTTCCGCTTTTGGTGTCCTTACCGTATTCGGTACCGGTAATGCCACACAGGTCAATACGATCACAACAGCTGTCGATTCCGCACTGATCAATTTCCACCTGATTTCTGATCAGTCTGTCAGCACACTGAATCTGATCATCGGAATCGTGATCACGATTCTGGTCGGTCTGATCCTTCTTGGCGGTATCAAGCGAATCGGAAGTGTGACAGAAAAACTGGTTCCTTTTATGGCATTGTTTTATATTCTTCTGGCACTTGGTGTTGTACTGATCAACTTCCGTAATATTCCGCATGTTTTTTATTCTATTATTTATGGTGCTTTTCGCCCGCGTGCTGTAACCGGCGGTGTGGTAGGAAGCTTCTTTCTCAGCATGAAAAAAGGAGTTTCCCGTGGTATCTTCTCCAACGAAGCAGGTCTTGGTACCGGATCCATCGCCCATGCCTGTGCGGATACCAGAAAGCCGGTGAAACAGGGTCTGTTCGGTATCTTTGAAGTATTTGCCGATACCATTGTCATCTGCACCCTGACTGCTCTGGTTATTCTGTGCAGCGGCACCACGGTCACTTATGGACAGGCTGCCGGTGCAGAACTCACGATATCAGGATTTACTTCTGTATATGGCAGTTGGATATCTGTTTTTACAGCCGTTGCGATGTGTTGTTTCGCTTTTTCTACAATCATCGGATGGGGACTGTACGGAGCAAGATGTATCGAGTTTCTGTTTTCCAGTGAGAAGGTTGTAAAGCCGTTTATGGTTGTGTATTCTCTGGTAGCGATTCTTGGTGCTACAGTGGAACTTGGACTTCTGTGGAGTATCGCAGAGACCTTTAATGGGTTGATGGCGATTCCAAACCTGATTGCGGTGTTCCTGTTGTCGGGGACGGTTGTGAAGATGGTGAAGGAGTATTTTGCTACAGAAGGAAAATAAATCTTTTTAAGAGAGAAACGCCTGAATCTCAATGTGAGATCGGGCGTTTTTTCATCTGTTTCTTTTCTCTGATTCGTTTTCTCCCCTCTGGCACAAAATTCAATATCCATGATATAGGAAATTTCTATCCAATCTCCACATACTCCCCACCAGCAGCCTCCGCCAGTCTCTTCGCAAGTCCCATCGAAAACACTCCCTTTTCCGTATCGATTATAAGCGTTCCTGACGTTTCTTTTCCAAGATGTTCTGCTGCTGACATAGCAAGCAACAGCGGTTTTCCCGGGAGGACATCATAATTACATTTTCCATCTGTCAAAACCACCGTCAGATGCAGATCCTCCGGGTGCTTTTTCTGATCCTGCTTCTGAAGTCGGAGTGCCTCCCGGATGCCCATCCCAAGCGGTGTATTTCCTTTTGCCTTCATCTCTTCCATCCGCTTTGCCGCAAGATCCACACTTTTTGTATAAGGCAGCACCGTCTGTGCCTTCCGGTCTCCGAAAACGATAACACCAACCCGGTCACGGTCACAGTACGCACGCGCAAGGATCGTAAGTACCGCTCCTTTGACAAAAGCAAGCCTGTCTCTGGCTCCCTGGGAACGGCTGGCATCCACTACAAAAAGAATCGCTGCCCGGTGCCTTTGCCGGAACCGTTTTAACCGGATATTGCCCGGATTCAGATGCAGGATTCGATCTGCAGAACTGGTATGTTCCGCCCATGTATCCCGATTCCCATTTCCTACATTCGCCCGGAGTGTAGCTGCCAGATCCACCTGTGACCATGTAACTCCACGAAGATGCCTGCCAGAAAGTTCTCTCGAACCACTGTGCTTTCCTTTTTGTTCCTGTACTCCCGTCTGCTCCCTTTTTTGCAGCAACAACGCCACTTTCATCTCATCCAGTACATCCAGGATCGACTGCTCCTTTCCACCATGCCGTACCGGGAGCAGGATTTCTTCTGTATCTGTCTGTTTCCTCTTCCGGTCTAGTCACCCTCCCTAGACGTTTCCGACTCTTTTTCCTTCGGCTTCCCTGCCAGAATCCTTTCCATCGGCTCCGGATCCATCTCCCCGGTATCTAACGGATTTTTCCGCATCCGGTGTGGCAGGACATAACGTGCAGCACGCTCCAGATCTTCTTTTCTCGCCCGTTTTCTTCCATCCAGTGCGGCAAGTGCTTTGGCTGTCTTGATCATCCCGATATCTGCCCGGTGTCCGTCTGTTCCGTAGGCAATACCGATTTGTGCTGCAAGTTCCAGTAAGTTTCCGCTTACCTGCACCTGCGGAAGCAATTCTCTCGCAGACCGGATCTTTTTACCCAGTGCCTCCTGTTTTCCCTGATACTTTTCCCGGAACCCCTCCGGATCCGCCTCAAACGCCAGCCTGTTTTTGATGATCTGTACCCGCCGTTCCACCTCTTCTTCTGCCTTCACATCCACAACCATTCCAAACCGGTCCAGAAGCTGTGGGCGCAGATTTCCTTCTTCCGGATTCATCGAACCAATCAGGACAAATCGGGAACTATGCGTATAAGAAATCCCTTCCCGCTCCACGGTATTCAACCCGGTCGCCGCTGCATCCAGAAGCAGGTCCACGAGATGATCATCCAGCAGATTGATTTCATCCACATACAAGACATTGCCGTCTGCCTCCCACAAAAGTCCGGCTTCCAACCGCTTTTCCCCGTCTTTTAATGCCGCTTCGATATCAATACTTCCCGCCACACGGTCCTCGGTTGCATTTGCCGGTATCTCTACCACTTTCATGTCCGGCATCAGGTCCGGGATTCCGCGGACAGCGGTAGTCTTCGCCGTCCCCTTCTGTCCCCGGATCAGAACTCCGCCAAGACCGGGATCGATCATATTTAACACAATTGCCTCTTTCATCATTTCCTGCCCTACCAGGGCACAGAACGGATATTTTGTTGTCTGCGCCATTTTTTCCGTCATTCTTCTGCCTCTCCTTCTGCTTCCAGATATGCCTCCTGGATCTGCGCCAGTTCCTCTTCACTTGCCTGATAGTATCCCCTGTTTCTGGCTTCCATCAGACGCTCCATCATCTTCAGATACGCCCACCGGTTGCTCTCCTGCATCCGATGTCTCAGTTTTTCATCCCCTGCGTAACATGCGGTCAGCCGGGAAAACGTATCACTTTGCACCGCATCGGTTGTCGATGCAAATCCCATCACATTTTCAAACCGTTTTTCGATCTGCTGCACCCCATGATATTCATGGCGCATCATTCCCTCGATCCACCGTGGGTTTAAAAGCCGGGTGACGATACCCTGTTCCACTGCCGTCCGGATATCCTGGACTTTCACCTCATCCCCGACCGTATCCGCCACCAGCATCACCGGTTTTTCTCCCTTTTCATTTTCCACCGCCTTTGCCAGTCCGCCGTAAAATTCATAATAATGATCCAGATCTGTCAGTTCATACTCCACATTGTTCCGCACCTGGGAGATCATCTGCACACCGGTATACTGTTTTTCCAGAAGATCTCGCCCTTCCAGTCCCTTTCTCCGATAAGAATACCCAAATGAAAGATCTGAAACAAATGCTTCCCCCAGCTGTGCTGCTTCCTTCCAGTTTCCCTTTCGCACGATATCCGTAAGATTTGTTCCATAGGCTCCGTTTTTCGGTCCGAAGATCCTGCAGGAGGCCTGATCCAGGATCTCTTTTTCATCCACCGGCTGATGATTTTTCTCACGCTTCCGACGGAGTTCTTTTGCCAGTTTTCTGGTATTTTTCAGGAAATAATTTTCTTCTTCCGACTCTCCCTGTCCCAACAACTGCTGCAGCATCTCATTCAGATTATCAATAAGATTCGGATACATATCCCGGAAAAATCCACAGATATGGATCACCACATCCATTCTCGGCCGCCCCAGTTCTTCCATCGGGATCACTTCCAGCCGGTCATCATAACTCGCTTTCTCCGTCTTCAGGCGAAACCCCAGATAATACAGGATCTGCCCAATCGTCTCCCCCTGGCTTCGGGATGTTTCCAGACCCCACAGGATCACTGCCGTGGTATCCGGGTATTTTCCCGTCTTTTTGTAGTACCTCTCCACCGTCAGTTTTGCCGCCTTTTCCCCGCGCTCCCATGCGGTTCTTGTCGGTATCAGCCGTGGATCGAACTGTACCAGATTTCGCCCCGACGGAAGAATCTCCGGGTTCTTTTTCACATCCCCTGCTGTTCCTGCCGGAAGATATTTTCCATCCAGTGCATGCAGGATCCCCCGGCTTTCTTCCTCATTCAGACAATGCAGACCATCCGTGATCAGACTGTTTTCGTAAGTATACAGCTGTTCTTCCACCGCATCCAGTTCTCCCGCCGTCAGACCATCCTGCGAAACCGGTATCCCCTCACATGCCGCAGCCAGCTTCCCAATCTGTTCCAGCAGGTCTTCACATCGCTCCGGCGCACTCTGCTGGCTCTCCCGATATTCCGCGATCGTCTCTTTCAGCTCCTGATACGTTTCATACAGACCACTCTTTTTTAACGGTGGTGCCTGATAACTGATCAGCGTCGCCAGCGAACGCCGTTTTGCCACCATAGCTTCCGAAGGATTTCCGATATAATAATAGTAAAAATGCGGCACCGCCCCGACCAGCCGGTCCGGCCAGCACGCTCCGGTCACACCCGTTTCCTTCCCCGGAAGAAATTCCAGCGTCCCGTGGGTTCCAAAATGAAGCACCGCATCCGCCCCAAAATCTTCCCGGATCCACCGGTAAAATTCCTGATATTCTTCCGTTGGTTTCCTGTTCCTGTCATGATAGTCCTCTGCCGATTCCTGCCTGCCGGTATCTTCCCGGCGCACCGGCTGCAGTCCCAGAAATACATTTCCATTTACGATCCCTTTGATCTTTTTCTCATTTTCGTCATACCACTCCGGGCAGTTACAGTTTCCGCCTGTTACAAAAGCCTCCCGTAGCTTCTCCGGTGACATCTCCTCGGTCTGATAACTCGCTTTTTTCAACTGCTGCAACAATCCGGAAGCCGATGCAAAAGTATCCAGAAATGCTCCTCCGAAAACATTACTCTCCCCCGGTGGATAATTATAGAAAATAATGGCAACCTTCTTTTCCGCATTTCTCTTTTTCTGCAGATTTACCAGCCCGTCCAGCCGTTTTCCCAATGTATGGATCCGCTCTTTCTCCGGGATCAGCTGTGGCAGTTCTCCATCTTCTGTTTCTCCCATAACGCCCGCCGGCATGGATAGAATCCCGCCATCCAGTTCCGGAAGCAGAATACTGATCAGGAATTCCCCCGGATTGACCCCTGCGCTGTTCTTCCATTCATCCTGTGTAACTTTCGTCAGACAAAACGGCTTCAGGTAAGGAACATCTGCCCGATCCAGAATCTCCACCGCCCGTTTCGCATCCCCGCCCATCGGACCCGCTCCCAGGCGGAATGGCATCAGATTGATCACCGCCGCCACCGGGGAAATGTTCTGACAGACAATTTCTTCCAGCTTTTCCAGATCCCCGTCCTCATTCTGCGAAAATGCCACCGGCAGGATGTTATACCGTCCCTCAAGCTCCCGCATGATTGCCCGCACAACCGGAAGAAAATCATTCGGATACGAATGTCCGTAAAAAAGCAATGCCACCGTGTCCTTTTCTTTCTGAAACTTCCGCTTTTCCCAGTATTCCGTCACACCCGGACAGCACTCCAGCGTGTCCGGATCTTTCAGGTAAATCCCGTACTCCATCGTACAGGGCTTCTCCTTCGGCAGAAACTTCTGCTTCCCATACTGCCGCAAAAGCAGATAAAAAAACGAGAAAATGTCCTCCTGCGTCGCCTGCTGCCAGTAATCGATCAGCAAAAACACATTCTTCATATCTCGGGTCACCCCAAAAGGTAGCACATTTCCCAGCATCAGCGCCATCCGGCGCATCTTATGCATCTTATCCAGAGCATTTCCTTTCTGTTTTTGCCCTCCTTCCGTTTTCGCCTCTTTTTTCTTCCTGCTCTTTCGCATAGCCGCCATAGAAAACGAACCCAGCCGCAGATACTCCCGCAGCGTATTCCCAATCACGATCCGCTCTCCCTCACACCGTTCCAGCGCCACTCTCACCGTCTCCTGCAGCTTCTCCGACGCTCCCATCGTATCGATCACCACCACATCCGCCGTCCGTACCGCCTCCTGCAGCTTCCCCGGCTCCAGAAGATACCGTGCTTCCCTGCCAGCCACATAAAAACACTCCACCGCAAGTTCCCCCGCCGGCCATCTCTCCCGATACCTTCTTTCAAACTCCCGCACCTGCCGCAACGCCGGCACCGAAACCGCCACAAACACAAACTTCATCTTTCCCTCTCCTCTCTCAAGTGTCAGGCACTCTAAAATTTCACCCCCCAGCCTTCTTCCCTCATAAATCAAACCCAATTTCCCTATATTAGTCATAAATACGGATATATCACCTATCAGAAACCGGGTTGAATACCCTTGATTTTCTATCTTCTAAACAAACTTCCTCTCCCGCGCAAACTCCCGAAGCCTCTCAAAACTCTCATCACTCAGAACATTCTTAACCGCCATCGCATCCCTCCTGGCAATTTCCTTTTCAATCCCCATCGCCATCAAAAATCGCCCGAAAAACACATTCTTCTCATACAGCTTCTTCGCGATCCGCCTTCCCTCCGGAGTCAGATCCACCATTCCATACTCTCTCCGCACGATCAAACCTGCATCCTCCAGTCCATCCAGCGTCACCGACACCGTAGGACCCGCGATCCCGAGATAATCCCGGATCGTACAGACCCGGGCCCCCCGCTGTTCCTTCTGTAACCGATAAATAGCCTCCAGGCAATTACATTTTGCTTCCGGTAATCGCTTCATTCTGTCGTCATTCCTTTCCTGCCCGTCGGCATTTGTTTCTGTCTTTTCCCTGAACATCCACAGGGCAAACAACCCGATGTCTCATCAGGAAATCCTTCCATTTTCCATCTCATATACCACATCCGCCACGTTCATTGTGGATACTCTGTGGGATACCAGGACAACCGTTTTCTTCTTGGCCGATTCTTTCAATAATTTTAAGATAATTCCCTCATTTAAAGAGTCGAGGTTCGATGTAGGCTCATCGAG
>ERZ857750.1877-NODE-1877-length-21749-cov-3.347792_pt1 | contig 21749 bp, 16 predicted proteins | sample MGYA00519915_ERZ857750 | MGnify/ENA primary metagenome ERZ857750 (study PRJEB31778, sample SAMEA3449358) | human gut metagenome | biome: human gut; feature: human-associated habitat; material: faeces | place: United Kingdom | collected 2010/2012 ... | reverse complement strand
AGAACAGCCTTTCCTGTTTCCTTATCCATCAGTGTTCCGCTTACGGTATACTCTTTGCCCGGAAGCAGGTTTGTATAGGAAACGGTATCAACGATGGTTGCCTGTTCTTCAGACTCGGTATGGTTAATACCAGTCTTCTGATCAGCTGCTGTGGTATGGATCTCTGGAATATAAACCGTCTGCTCAGCATCCTTTGTATCTGCATGTACTGCAAGCAGTGCTCCGTCAGAATAGAGGTTTTCAAATACAACTGTCGTAGTTCCTGCCAATTCAGACGCATTCAGTGTATACGTCAAAGAAACAGTCATGTCATGTGAATCAGCTGTAAATGTTCTTCTTGAGGTAATGGTCTTTCCATCAACCAGAACTGGCTTTCCTGTCGCTGCATTCATCAGCGTACCGCTAACAGTGTATTCGGTACCAATCTTAAGTGCCTTCATGGAAACCAGATCGGTAATTGTTACTTTCTCATTGGATCCTGTTACATGATCCTGAGTATCATTGCTTGTTGCAGTTGTATGTACGGACGGAAGATACTGAGTCTGCTTCTCATCTTTCAGATCAGCATGGACAGCTACTTCCTTGCCATCTGTGTACATATGCTCAAATGCTACAGTGGTCTTTCCTGCCAGAGAAACACCTGAGAACTTGAATGTAATCTCAATCGTTCCATTTGGCTTCTCAGCAGTAAATTCATTCGATGCAGTAATCTCTTTTCCTGCATCATCCAAAAGTGCTTTTCCAGTTTCCTTATCAACAAGTGTTCCCGTTACAGAATACTTACGACCAACTTCCAGTCCATTATAACGAACTGTATCAATAAGTGTAATCTCCTCATCGGCTGCTGCATTATGGCTACCATTTTCAGAGTCGATAATGGTTGTCTTGATACTCGGAACATAGATCGTCTGATCGGTGTCTGAAATATCGGTATGAGATGCAACTGTATCACCATCTAATTCCAGATACTCATAGAATACGAGTTTTCTTCCACCAATTTCAGATGCGTCAAAATTAAAGGTAACATCAACTGATCCATTTGGTGTTGTTGGAGTAAACTCGGTACTTGCAGTGATGGTTCTTCCGTTTACCATCAGAGCGTTTCCTGCTGAAGTCATCAGCACACCCTTCATGGTATACTTCTTACCCGGCAGTAAGTTTTCATAAGTTACAGTATCAACAACAGTTGCATTGCTGTCTGCTTTTACCTGATTCAATCTGGTATTTGCATCGAGTGCTTTTGTGCGGATCTTTGGCACATAGACAGTCTGTCCTTCATCGGAAAGATCTGCATGAACAGCATATCTTCTGCCCTTGTAACATACTTCCTCAAAAGCGACAATCTTCTTACCTGCTAAAGATACACCTGCAAAATTGAATGTAATGTCAACACTACCATCTTTTGCCGGGGCAACAAATTCTTTTGATGCGGTAATCTCGTTGCCATCATCGTCCAGAACAGCTTTGCCAGTGTCAGCATCCATCAAAGTTCCGGTGATTGTATAGGTTTCTCCAACTTTCAAGCCAGAATAGGTTACAGTATCAATAATACTTACGGAATCAGTTGCATTTGCTACATGATCCTCGGTCTTTGAATCTCGTGCAGTTGTCTGGATACTAGGGAATGTAACGGTCTGATTTTCATCATCCTTATCCTTATGCTCTGCACAAAACTCGCCATTTACGGAAAGCTCTTCAAAAGCAACTACTGACTTTCCTGCCAGATCAGAAGCATCAAAGGTAAATACAACATCCTGTGTTCCATTCTTCTCAACCGGAGTAAAGTCAACTGTCTGAGTCATAAGCTCGGTCAGTGCTTCCACGTCCTTAATATACAAAGTTCCAGTTAAAGTATAGGTCTTATCAGTATCCAGATTCTTGTAAGCAACATGATCGGTTAACGTAATAGAAGAAGCTACTTCCGTGAAATGCTCCTCATTTACGTCTACCAGCGTCGTGCGAATGCTCATCGGAATGTTGTCAACAGTTCCAAGATCAAGAACCTTTCCATCAGTGTCGATTGTGAAGGTGTTAGTGTACATCTTCATGCTTCTGGTTGCTTCGGTCTTTAACTCGGTGATGGTATAAGTGCCATATACAAATGCTCCATAAGAATCATTTGCAGCTGTCATGGTTCCTTCGCTGCCCATGCCAAACCAAAGTCCTGCATCCTTTGCCAGAGAATCAATTACGCTCTGCGGAACAACGTCCTTTTCTCCATACTTTGAAAGAACATCATCGTTTGCATTGGTATTTGTGGTCTTTCCAGTTGCGGAAGTGAAGTTTCCATTCGCATCAGTTAAGATGTAATGTGTTTCACCAGTTGCGTTGTTGGTAATACAAAACGGAATGTAAGCAAGTGCTTCACCTGTGTCAGAATTTTTCTTCACGAAGGACAGATCACCACGAACAACGCGGTCTGTAAAGGTAACTGCATTCATGTTTGTTTCGTACTGAATAAATGCGCCACCCTGATACTCAACAACATTGAAATAATGGATTTGACCATCATTCGTGTAATAATTGTTTGCTGATTTTTCTCTAACAGCATAATGACCAATCGGATACTGAGTAGTCATGGTCACATTTCCCTCAGCATCTGAGGTTACTGTCTCGATTGTCTCACCCTTTTTATAAGTTGTATTTCCAATGATAACAGAATCGTCTAAACAATAAACCTCAAAGGTGATGCCAGCAAAGTTCGTTCCACCCATAGCAGCTTTCTTATTAAGCTCAAGATCATGCTTTTCCATCTTCGGAGTGCCGTTGATCTGGCGCTCGGCATACTGGAGAGTGATTGCTGTTTCATCAGTTGCTGCAGTATCTAATACATTGCCACTCTTTAAATAGATGGCTGAATCTTTATCAACTAGGTTAAAAAGATAAACATTATTAGTTCCAGTCAGTGTTGCACCTGTTGCAGCACTGCTAACAACTGCGCCTTCTTTAGTAAATCCAGTCGGAGCCTTTGTTTCCTCAACTGTTATAGTACCAAGTGGAATAATATATCGTCCTGCATTGGTTTTTCCAAACTTTGCACTATCAGAAACATCAGAAACAATATGAGCATCATCCAGAGATGCAAAATATCCACTTGCACTCTTAACAGTTTTTATCACCCAAGTAGTAGCTTTTGCTTCTGAATCTGCTTGAATCTCAGCTACTGTATTATACTGCTTTGGATAATACTTAATCGTATACTCAGCACCAGATAAATCCGATGTAGTTGTTCCATCAGCATTGATCTTATTGATTACAATACCAAGTGGGTCATTTAATGGCACATCTGTTGTTTCGCACATTACCGGAGCTGTTGCTGTTGTTCCTGCTGATACCTCGATTGTATAAACGGTACTGTTTGTCTGAAAGCCTGATCCTGGTTTTGCTTCTGCTTCTCTTACATAGTAAGTGCCTGCTGTCAGTTCATATGGCTGGCTGTAGCCGTTTGCATCCAGTTTAACAACAGTTACCGGATTTCTACACTCAGCGTCAGTGAAGATACCATACGGAATACCTTCAAAGTTATAGCAGCTGTTACCATTGGTGATTGCCGGATCTGCTGAAGATTTATGAATTTGCAAAAATCCAGTCTGTGGTGCAGACGGATAAATAATACGCAATGTTGCAAATGAACACTGGTAGTTCTCTCTATTAGTCTGGTAAACACCACCAACCTGCAGCATAGAAGTTGCTACTTTGAATGTCGCATAGGTAAATCCATCTCCACCATCGTGAACATCAGTACACTGAAGCGCAATATTTGGAGTATACTGTCCCTGATTGTTAGGTGCAGCCCAATCCTTCTGAGTACGTTCTGTAAAAGCACTGACAGAATTAACTACATCTGTTGGTGCTGTTGAACCTTCATTTGCCCATGCGTGCATACATGCCAACAAGATTCTTGTTCCATCAAGATTCAGTGTCTTTCCAGCTGCGTTTGTTGACGAATAAAGCGCATTAGACAAATAGCCAAAGATTCGTCTTCCAGCTAGATAACCTGATATACCATTTACGTTTGTACGAGCTGCAATATTTTCAGCTGTCATTTGAACCATACAAACGCCCGGATCTGGTGAATTGGTTGTCAGCTGAGTCTTAAACCAAGAACTTACGACAGCATCTACACCCTTATTTGTATAAAAACAGAAAGATTGTGCATCATGAGTCGGAACAGCAGATGCACTTAGATGTTCTCCACCATTTTGATCTTTAACTGTTTCGTTACCGACAACCGTCACTGTTGTATATGGGTAGACAAATTTATCACCGACTGCCAAATCCTTCGGTACACAGCTTCTATCAACCTTCACATACATATTATTGTACAATTCAGCCGTCAGACTGATATTAGAATCTGATTGTTCCACCGGATACAGATCTGTGGTAGTTACTTCTGCATTCATGGAATACTTTGATGTCGCATTGTAGCCGATAAGCACATCAAGGCTTCCAACTGCTGAAGCATCGCCTATTGCAAACTGAACCGTCTTTCCCCCATCCAGGCTGCTCATGCTTTCCGGCAGGCTTGCACCGCGGTTAACGGATGCGGATACCAGATAATTGTCAACTGAATCATCATAATCATCGTTGAAGATTCGAACGGTTGCAACCCCTGACAACAGATCCAGTGTTGCCGGAAGAAATCTCTCGGTCATATCCGGGTATACTACATCAGCTGCAATCTTAACTGTCCCTGATGGTGTATAACCATAAAGTACCTGAATACGAAGACCGAAGGTAATGCCGTAAAGAGTTCCCATATCTGATAAATACTGTTCTGTAAAGCAGTATTTATAGCGTTCATCCGGAATGCGGTATACACCATTTCCAAGATACTCAATATCGGTAAATGCCTGCGCTTCGATAGAACCATTGTAAAAACTGGTTGCAGACTGATAGTCAGCTGCTTCTGTTCCGTTTAACATTGGCACTGTGGAAACAACATAAAAATTTCCATCTGATCCATGGTAGATCGGCACTGTTTCTTTTGCCATCTCTGGATTCAAGCTTAAAATGTAGTCGTTTGAATACCAGTCCGCACCGGAATCCAACAAACCGTCAATTGTTGTCACACCTGCCTGAACCTTTGACGGTTCCACATAGGTGTTGTAAAACTGCATTACCTGCTCGGTACGCTGCAGTGATACACCAGTCATTGCCTCTGCAAATGCATCATAACTTTCGTAGTCCCATGTACGGTCAGCTGTAAACTCTTCTTCATCAACAACATCCGCAAAATCTTTTTCATCCATCTCTGCCATCATTTCTTTGATGGAAAGATATCTTCTGTACTGCTCAAATGTCATGGACTCAATAAGATTATATAACTCATCCTCAGTCAGCTTGTGAACATACTTTGCAATCTCAAGGTCACTTGCATTGTCATAGTCAAAATCAAAAGTAGATGCAATAACATCCTCTTCTGATCCAAACTGGGCAATCCACACGAGCTGATACTCGTCCTCGCCCAGTCCACTCAAAAATCCATAGTAGGCATCGCTTTCGGCTCCACCGATAGCTTCTATATAGGCAAGGATCTCGTCCTTTGTTGCTGTGGACAGATCGATCAAAGCTTCTTCTGTGGAAGCTTCTGTCTCTTCTTCAGATGCAGCATCAGTCTGCGCTTCTGTTTCACTTTCAGATTCAGCTGTTGTTTCGTTTTCCTGTGTTTCATCCGGTCCACGTGTTTCATTTGCAGATGTTTCTTCTGCGCTCTCTCCAGATGACTGTACTTCTTCTGCAACAGAACTTTCCGTCTCTGGCTGATCTGTTTCTGCTGTCGTTTCTTCGGTGATTGCCTGCACTTCGTCTGATACCTGTGTTGCATCGTTAGTTGCCTCAGTAGTGCCAGAAGTTTCTTCAATCACTGAATTGGTCTGTTCTGCACTGGTCTGTGCTGTTGTTTCTGATTGAACAGAAACAGACTCTTCGCTTGTTCCTTCCTCGATCTGACTCTCAATTGCTACAGACGATTCCATTTCAGAAGCCATCGAAATAGTTGGCATCTGGAAAGTCGTCGTTACCGTCATGGCAAGCGCCATGATTGTTGATGTCAGCTTCTTTCCTTTTTTATTTTTTGGACTCATCGTCATATCCTTTCTTTGGACACCAGACTCCCTTTTTTGTCTGGCTTTGGGTTGCATTCTTTCTTCCTTCTTTTCGGTGGTGATCTCAGACGATCCATCTTTTCCTCCTGTCATGTTACTTATTATTGTCTCTTAGCACTTCAAACTTAAAAATGAGTACAAAAAAAGCACCAGCTTGAAAACGTATACACGTCTTTCGCAAAGTGCTTTTTCTTCTGTATCTTAGTTATAGTTTTTCTTTGTTGCTATTTATTTGGTTGCCCCACAACCTGAGCAGGTATATCCTGTAACTACTGTCTCATCCCATGCTGCCTGCGTTACCACTGTCTCATAATGCCCTGTTGCATCATGATGGACAACTGTTGTCTCCGCATCATGATGAACCGTCTGATAAACAGCATCGTGATGAACTGTCTGGTAAACAGCATCATGATGGACAGAACCTGTCTGCATCATTTCAGCATGCCAACTTGACCAGCATCCTGCAGCCATGTGTTCATTGATGTCCTCATTAGGATCTAAAAATACATGTCCGCATCTATTACAAATATCTACCCACTCATACACTGGCTCATCATATGCATCTTGCACTAACTTATTTTCATCATACGCATCCTGAACTAATACCTGCTCATCCCATGCTGCCTTCGTGATCACTGTTTCATCCCACGCTGCCGAGTCCTCTTTCCATACTTGACTTGTGACAGCATCATGATGAACTGTTGTTGTCACAGCTACCCAGTTATGCGTATGTGCTGTTGTTTCCGGTGCCTTTGTTTCTGGAGCTTTTGTACTCGGAGCAGCAGTCGATGGTGTTGTAGTCGGTGCAGACGTTGAAGGAGTAGGCTTGCTCTGATTTGGTTTTGTCTCCGGGGCTTTGGTAGATGTTGGCTTTGTCTCTGGCGCTTTAGTGGAAGGTTCTTTGCTTTCTGGAACCTTTGCAACTTCTTGTGAGGATTCTGCTGGGTCAGTTTCCTTTTCGTTCTCTACCTTTCCCTCAAGTGATTCTGCGGCACTTTCTGTTTCTCTTGCTGCGTCTTCCGTGTCCGATTCGAACACACCATGCTTATCCTGATCACTTCCCAAGTGCAGTACTAACCAATGATTTGTCTCTGACTGATAGCTAATTAGTGGCAGACGGTTATACTCCTCATCTACATATGCTACATCTAACGTATCCTTTTGTAGCTGACCATCTATTGTCTGATATAATGTAACATCGGCATTTTCTGGTATCTGCAAATTAAAGTCATACAGCGAATCAGCTGACTGCTGATTCGAAATAAGATCATACAAGGCAATCGAATCATAGTCCTGATAGTCAGTAGTCTGTGACAGCAACTGTGCAATGATTGGCTCATCCATGCTAATTCCTGTTATGCTATAATCGTCCCCTATAAAATCATTTAATGCAAACAATACTGTGTCCGATTCGGACACAACTTCTGAAAACTCTTCTGTTGACTGCTCCTCAGAAGAGTTTTCTGTCTGCTGCACATCTACTTCCAGCTTAGCAAGCGGTTCTAGTTCAATAATCATATATTGATCTAACACTTCCGTTTCTTCTGCCGGAATCATCTGTACAGTAGGCATCACAAGAGATACTGTCAATGCTGTAGCTGCTAAAACACTAATTTTTTTATCGTTCAATTTCTTCATCTTGCTCCTCCTCTTCCTGTTTTTCTATGACATTTTTACTAACCGTTTTTTTGCTTTTATTCCGTGTATTCTTGATAAGATCTTCAGTTCTATAGCTATGATAGCCTTCATATTCATAACTATGGTCAACACCCTTCATAAACATCTCTCGATCATCAATTTGGTCAGTTAATGCATTTTGAAGAATCACCTTTATCTCTATATCTTTAATAGGGCTTCTCTCCATTGCCAGAAGATAATCGTCTTTATCAACTTTGCTCCAATCAACGACTTTTCCAAGCTCCTTTTTTAAAATTTGATCCAGCCAAATACGGGTACTTCGTCCATTCCCCTCTCGAAACGGATGCGCAATATTCATTTCAACATACTTTTCCACAATCTCATCAAATGTAGACTGTGGCATTTTCTCAACATTTTTCAATGCTGCATCCAAATACATGACTGGTGCAAATCGAAAATTTCCTTTTGCAATATTAACTGTTCTAGTTTGACCTGCAAATTCATAAACATCACAAAATAGCTGATTGTGAATTGCCTGCAATGCTCTATAACTTCCGGGAATCATTTCATCAAGCATTCCACTTTCAAACATCTCTGCTGCTTTTCTTTTACTGATTCGCTCCTCTTCTCTCGCCAATTCTGTAGAATTAGTAATTCCCAGTTTATTTTTTAATGCTGCCATTTTTCACTCATCCTTCCGTGTCCGATTCGGACACACTCTCTGTTTCCTGCTCCAAAAGCGTATCCAAAATCAACCATCTTCCACATCCTGTCGATTCATAGGATACTGCTCCATCAGTTACTTCCAACGCTTCTGAAACCAACTCACCATCTGCATTTAAACGATACAGTATGACGCTTGCATCCGGTTCAACATTCAAAGTAAATGTAATCTCCCCTGTTGGAGTAACTCTTTCCCCATTTTGATATGCCTGCGCGTCTGTGATCTCGAAGTCCTTTACCTGCACATCAGGGATCACATTTTCCAACAACAAACCGATAATCGGATCATTCGAACTAACCTGCTTGTACGCAAATTCTACGTTTTCTTCAAAACCAATGATTTCTGGCATTTCCTCCGACTGTGTTTCACCTGTCTCCATCTCTGTATCTGATTCAGATATGCTTTCATCTGACAGTTCTTCCTTCGTTTCTTCTACCTGATCCGATGGATCAGCTAACTCTATGATAATGGTCTGTGCGCCATCTGGTTTATCCTGGCATCCTGCCATCCATGTACATCCAACCAACCCAATCAGACTACAAATCAATGTTTTCCTCATCCTGCTCCTCCTTATCTTCTTCCAGCGGTACGATTGCTAATCGGTATCCTACTGGCACTAACAGCTTATTCATTGCTCGGACAGTTGGCATCAGCTTTCCCTTTTCATAGCGATTAATCGCTGATCGAGACATACCCGTGATTCTCTCCAGTTCAGATTGACTGACACCACTTTCTTTCCTAATCCTGCTGTAATATTCCATTAGCCGTTCAATTAGCTCTTCTACAAAAATTTCATTTTCTTCCATGACAATCCCTCCTAACCATAGTGTAGCTTATAAGCCTCACGTTGTCAAGAGACATTTTCACCAAAGATGGAAAAAGCACTGTCGCTTCCGACAATGCTCCTTCACCCGCTTTGGTTCGCATTCACTTAATGCAATTATACTATACAACAACTATTTCCTGCCATCAAGGACAAAATCCTGCCACGAACTGCCAAAAAATGCCTTTTTCTGCCAATCCTGCCAAACTATTGACTTTGGTATTTGTATGTGATATAATTCTTATTTTTTTCAAAATCCAATATGTAAATTTTTCCGCTTTTTTATTCCTTGTTAAATTTTATTTTCCCGCTTGCGGAATCAAGACTTCCGCTTTTCTTTTTTATCCGGGTTGATCTTTATCCAACTTGCTTTTCTCATTTATTTTTCGATTTCATTTTAACCTTCCTCGAAGCCACAGGAAGTTTTTTTCTAATATGCTAGGCATAGCCTAAGCGCTTAATTGCAATAGGTATAATTTTCTTTCTATAGGAAAGGAAGGATAAAGAAAAAAGGAATAAATATACACTGTAGATTCTCAGCTTAAAAGCCTTGATTTTACTTACATTCTTTAAATTTTAAAAAGCGCAACATTAGAATAAAGTTATCCACATTTAACCATGAAATTAGAATGGTTATTTTTTTTAATGCGTAAAATTAGAATAGTTTCTGAAAATGTACCCCAAAATTAGAATGACTTTTTTGCCTAAATGCAGCCCTTTCCCCCTTCGAGATTGAACTGCATCCACTCTGTCTCCTCTTTCTTTATAATATTTCCTTAAATCTATGTTTTACTGTACGCAAAAAAGACTGTCTTCATTCAGGCAGCCTATTTAAGCCTATATTCTCTTTACCTTACATCACTGGCATCATATCGTCTAACTTTTTCAATGACTTTTTTATGAAATTATCATTAAAGTCATTTGCTTTCTTGTAAAAGTTTGCGATTTCCAATCGTAAAATCTTGTGTATGTATTTAGGATTCAGTTTGCCAGTCATTCCTCCCTCTTTTGCAGCCTTACCAATTAAATATCCAAATAAATCCGAAGGTAATTTACCTGCTTCCTGCATGGCTTTAATATCTTTACGATACTGCTTTGCTAGCTCTGCTGTATCCTTCTTTGCCTGCTCGTCTTCTTTGATTTTGTTTCGGTTGCAAGCTGCATGTACTTGCTGTCCATACTCCAACTCTGTATCTTTAGCGGCTCTCCAGTCTCTATCCACAATCTCTCGACGAATAGTGATGAGATACATTCCATCCTTGATGCCGATGTAAAACAATGCTTTAAGTGCTGTAAGATACTCTTTCAAGGCACGAAGCTTACATCCAAGAAGCTGTGTCATCTTCTTTCGGAAGTTTTGTTTCGCTTCTTTATATGTTCTTTGACCGGATCTGCAATAGATCAGCAAGCGCATTGCCATAATTTTTTCATTTACTTTCAATTTTTGGAATTTTTTCGACGCGAATAGACCATCTGCAACAGACAGATAGCCTTCTTTTTTTACTTCTTCGATATTGCTACAGTCATTACCTACGATCTGTATATCCCAATCAATGTGATCTGCTTTCCATAAGGTGATTAAGCCACAGTCACGCAACTTATACACCCCCGAATAAAAAGTCTGATATGATAGATCCAGCGCAGCACAAATATCTTTATAATATACGCCTGATACTGTGCCAATATCGGTTTGATATTGGCACAAATATAGAAAAATGCTTAATTCAGAGTTCGTCAACTTTGCCCCCTCTAATTTCTTCACAATGCCTGCGCGGATCTTTCTCATTTGTTTATCACTCCTTTCCTTTTATTTTGCTTTTTGAGCCGTTGTACTGTCAAAGCGATTAGATTCATACCATGCCTTAATTGTTTCTAATCCTTGCTTTCTCAAGCGATGGATCGTTCGCTCCGACAAGCCTGGGCGCTCAATTTCTTTGTAAAACTTGCGGTTAATATACAGCTCTCTTAAAACACTTTTTTGTTTTTGTGGCAAATGCAAGTAGCACAGATGAATCTGCTGCACCTGATTGTATAGTTCCAGTACTCTTTGGAGTTCGGAACAAATTGCTTCTTGATATTCCTTACGCTGCTTTTCAACTTTCTGATATACTTGATCGAGATTCATCTGATTACTACTTTTGCCAACAATGCCGTATTGGGGGCTATGCAGTTGTGTCATTTCGATTAGATCATTCTCTGCATCATACTCTTTTGTTAATTCGTTGATCTGCATCCGATACATCTCCAGCAGCTCATCGTGATGCATCAACATTTCCGTTATTTCCTCGGTTGTGAGCATAGTTACCCCTTTCCCCACTTCTGCTTATCCTTTGAGTAGACTTGCAAAGTAGTCTGCCAGCTGCTTATGCATAGCCTGCCATTCTGTCTCACTGCCATCTCCTCGCTCATACAATGCCAGATAGTCGTGAGCCAAGCTCTGCATCTTATTTTTTGTTGTGCTACTTTCCTTTTTTGCTACATCATCTACCGATACTGCAACATCAATCTCTTCCTTATTAGTATCACGCAATTCAAACCCCTCCGAAACATAATCATCTACGCTGATCTGTCCTGGAAGCTGCTCCTCCTCGTGCTGCTCTGTCTTTACAATCTTTTGGCTTTCTGACTGTTTGGTTTGCGTTGTGTCCGATTCGGACACGCTTCTCGACTCTACTGCATCCTGCTTTTCTGTCGCCTTAACAGTCTTTTCTTTCGGCTGCAACGTGATCTTTTCACCTGCATTGATCTGCTTTGCTGCCATCTGCTGTTCTTCTGGTTTCATCCGTGCAAGTTCATTTGCTACGGAAATACCAATCTTTCCGGCTTCCATTGCTTCCTTCAATTCTGGCTCAAGGTGTTGGTTAATGTGCTTTAATCTGGCAACATTTGTTTCTGATAACCCAGCTTTTTTAGCGACCAATTTGCGAAGTACCCTCGCTGTAACCGTTTCTCCTGCACCAAGTTTCACACCTGTGATTCGAGCAAATTTTGCTTTCTCTTCTTCCGATCCTGATGCTAACTCTTGCAATAATTGCTCTAGTTCTGTAATTTCCTGCATTTTAACGTATGGTGTTTTCTCGCGCTGAGAGTTCGTTATGATTAAATTGATCCTTGCTACCAATTCGTCTCCATCCTGCACATGGCATGGAAGCATTGCATACTGTGTACGTCCCTGCTCCACCAGATACTTTGTGGCTGTCCAACGACGATGTCCAGCGATAATTTCATAATGTCCCGGTGCCTTTCTGCGCACCAGTAGGGGCTGTAGGATGCCTCCTGCAAGCTCAATTGCATCTGCTAGATCCTCAATCTCAGACATTGGATAAAAGTTATATGCAGATGCTTCAAGGCAAGCATAGTTAATGTACTGTACCGGATAACGCTGCTGTGTCGCTCCAGAAGTTTCCGGCTTATTTTTTAATCCCGTAAGTGTATCAGTTAGCGATGCCATATCCGCATACCTCCTCTGTTAGATCCATCATATCTGCTGTAACCCAGTGGAATTTTGCTTTCTTTGCTAGTGGCTTTTTTCTGTAGTTAGCCGCATCCACTACAGTCGAGTAGCGCACCAATGTCTCACAAAGTGGATAATCATATGTCTGTACCAGCTTTGTGAGAAAATCCTTAGCTGCTCTTGATGGTGCAAATGCGTTAATCACAACATGCGCTGCCGATGGATCTGCAAGCTTTGACATTGTTGTGTCGATACCTTCAATCGAAAAATTATCCAACTTGATTGGGATAATAACCTGATCGGATGCTTGCACAGCTGACTCCGTCAGTCGCGAAAAAGCTGGCGCACAATCCAAGATGCAATAATCATAATGTGCTGCATATCCCTGCAACAGTGCCGACATGGTCTGTGGCTGCGGTGTAAGTGCCTCACTATAGATATTGCCAGGCAAGATATCCAGTCCTCTGTATGTTGTGCGATAGATGCAGCGTAACTGTCCTCCCAATGCCTGCATCAACCCCTTTTTTGTGAGGTCGTATCGTCCGAAAAATGATGATAAGTTGCCCTGCGGATCACAGTCTACCAGCAATACGCGGTATCCCATAGTTGATAAGTTATAGCCTACATTGGCAGCAAGTGTAGTTTTTCCCACACCGCCCTTGTTGTTGTAAAATGCAATTGTCTTCATAATTTTTCGTCTGCTCCTTTGTCAATTTGATAGTTATTGCAATTTGCCTTTATTTACTAGTCCCAATGCACTTGCTTTCGCCATTGGCGAAGCTTCTTTAGTTCCTCTTTTAAAGACTCTTCCTCTCCTGTTTCATTTTTATATTCCGCCTTTTTGTAGTCTTTATACCGAATCCAAAAGTCAAGAATCATACTTTCTTGTTCTGTTTTGATTACTTTTTGTTCGCGAATGCGCTCTTTCTGATCTGATTCCCACTCGCTTCTTGTTTTGTATCTCGGAGTTAAATCTGCCGAAATCACAGTCTTCCAGTTATAGAAGACTCCACCTGCTTCTATGTATCCAGTTTCTAGCCCTTTTTGCAAGCTTGTGATTTCTTTTTTGCAACTTTCTAGTTTTTGCTGTGCCTCCAGTATTTCATCCAGCTGATTGCTCTGAGCCAACCATCCGAAAAAATCTGCTCGTTCAAAAGCACTCCACCAGTGATTTCCGAACCAATCTTTTGCCGTGGTTCCCTCGGCAGTCCCCCATCTATCACTTACACAATCTGCCACAAACTGAGATAGGATCATTTGCATTGGCACATTGACCTGTCCTGCTAGTTTAGCAAATTTGCGGTATTGATCTTTCGGAACGTGTACTGTGATAATTTGTTCTTCCATTTGTCAATCTCCTGTCAATCTACGCTGTGCTTCCTCCGCACTATATGGCTCTCCAGTCCTTGCGATCTCGCGATAAATCGTTGCTCGATGCACATGCAACTGATTTGCAATTTCATCTTTCGAGTAATCTTGATTCAAAAGTTCCTCGATTTTTATTCTGTCTGCATATTTCAGTCTTTTGAAACGCTTTACTTCTTTGTTTTCCATGATTTCCATTCCTTTATTTTTTCCAATTCGCCTGCAAATGGCTGTACATTTATTTCTTTATTTTTGTACTTTTTGTATTCGTCCTTGATTAGTTCCCATGCAACTTCCAATTTCTTATTGTTTGTAACTCATCAATGAGAGGTTTTGCTTCCTCATTCTCTTGCTTATATTGGATATACTCCTCTTGGATCAGCTTCCAACTTGTTTTTAGTTTTTCTTCTGCAAGCGAAACTGCTTTACTTTTTCCCTTTGCATACGCGTCCGAAATATCTGTCTGATAAGATGCCGTTCTCTCAACCAGCGATGTCATCAATTCTAACTTTCCTTTTTCTGATAGATATGCCAAGAAGTTTCTTTCCTGCTTTTGTTTCAGCCAGTCTTGGAGCACTTCATTTTCTGGTAACTCTTCAGCAAATGTTTGTACTACCTTTCCAACCGTTTTTCCGTAACTTGCTGCCACCTGACATAATCTTTCGTATTGTTTTTCGGTTAATTCTATTGCTACTTTCCGAAGTATCATATGTCTATGCCCCCACATTCTTTTGCGCGAGATCAGCACTATACGGCTGACCGCCTCGTGTAATCTCTTGATAGATAGCCCCTCGTGTTACTCCAATGTCTGCTGCAATCTGAGTAACTGGCAAATCAACCTTTAGCAGCAGTTCGATTCGTTGACGATCTTTCCATGTAATGGATTTAGCTTTTTTTCTCATCAGTACAAATCCCCTTTCTTTTTTATTTTTCTGCAAAATAAAAAGCGCTAAGGATTTTGTCCTTAACGCTTTTTTGTTCTTACTATATTTGGAATGCGCTAGGATTTTATCCTTTCGCGTTCATTATAAAACTTACCCTTTTAATATCTGATATTCTATGCCAGTTCTATCTCACACGATATGTCTTATATCTCTTACTCTTTTACTGATCCCAATGTCAGTCCAGTTACAAAATACTTCTGCATAAACGGATATATGACTAGAATAGGAATTGTAGATGCTACAATCTTTGCTGCGTTAAAAGTTCTTTGAGACATTACTTGAATCAACTCACTTGAAGACATATTACTAGCCTCTGAAAGCTTAACAACAAGAGACTGAATGTAGGTCTGAAGCGGAACTTTATCTGGGTTGTTAATCAACAATAATCCATCAAAGAAATTATTCCAATGACCGACAATACTGAACAAAGTTACAGTTGCAAGTGCTGGCTTTGCAAGTGGCACACAAATCTTTACCATCATCTGCCATGCATTCACACCATCTATTTTTGCCGATTCCTTAATTGCTTTAGGCTGGTTTCTGAAGAAATTCATCAACAAGATTACATTATATACCGGAACTGCTGATGGAATTACAAGTGCCCAGATGCTGTCAATTAACTTTGTGGCCTTAATTACGAAATACCACGGAACCAAGCTAGCACCAAACAACATACAAAAAATCAGAAACCACATATAACGATTTCTTGCTGGAAATTCATCAGTCTCAAGAGACAGTGGATATGCCATCATAATTGTCAGAAGCAGGTTAAGTCCACCACCTAAAAGTACTCTCTTTACCGAAACAAAGAAAGCCTGAAAGAAACGGCTGTCCTCCAAAAGATACTCATATGATGCCAGCGTAATTTCCACTGGCCAAAAAGTTACCTTTCCTGATACGGCTGCATTTTTGCTGCTAAACGACAATGCCACAATATGTAATAGTGGAAGCAGACACGCAAGTGTAATCAACACAAGCAGAAGAACAACCACAAAATTAAACAATCTGTTTTTCCAAGTCTTATAATTAACCATGGCGTCCTCCTTAAAAAATTCGATAGTTTGCAAACTTGCCAGCACAGAAATTCGACACAACGATTAGAATAAAGCTTACCAGTGATTTTAACAAGCCAATCGCTGTTGCCAAGCTGTACTGCGCATTTTCAAAACTCATTCGATAAACATACGTATCAATGATATCTCCTGTTGAATAAACAATCGGGCTATATAAGTTATAAATCTGATCAAATCCTGCATTTAAAATATTTGCAATATTTAAAGTCGCTACAAGCACAATCGTCACTGCAATACCCGGCAATGTAATGTGCCAAATTCTCTGCAAACGTCCTGCACCATCAATAGCCGCAGCCTCATATAATTCAGTATTGATACTTGTCAATGCAGCAATAAAAATAATCGCACCATATCCAAACTCTTTCCAGACATCTGTTCCAATCATCAAGCCTTGAAACCATGAGTTATTTCCCAAAAATACGATTGGCTCCTTGATAATACCAAGCGCCATTAAACCCGAGTTAATGATTCCACTTCCATCAAGAAGGTCTCTGAAAATCATTGCTAATACAACCCAAGAAAGGAAATGAGGCAAAAAGCAGATTGTCTGAATTGTCTTCTTGAACAATTTGTTGCTAACCTCATTTAATAAAATCGCGAAGAATACCGACATTACCAAATTAAAAGTCAATTTTCCAATTGCAATGACAAGCGTATTTCGAAAAATCTTAAAAGTATCTGGTAGCTTAAACATATAAGTGAAATTTTCAAATCCGACCCACTTTGATTTTGCAATTCCCATAATCGGCTTAAAGTTCTGAAATGCGATTACATTTCCCAAAAACGGTACCACGGTATAGATTAGCAAAACCATCATACCTGGAAACAGCAACAAATGATATGGCCAAGTATGTCGGATGCTTATTTTTTTCTTTTTCCGGCCTGTCTGTATGTTTGCTGTGCCGGACGGATTCTGTTTTCTACTCATTTTCCGTTTCCTTTCTGCAATGGGGCGGCCAAATAAGCCGCCCCGGATTGTCACGTTCAAATTACCATATTCGAATTGTCATGTTTAAGTTTATCACATTCTACTTATTCAACCATCATTTCAGCTAGCTCAGCTGTAATGTCTGCACCACCAAGGTCATTCCACTGCTGTACGTAAGCATCGAAATCATCATCAGTTGCCTCACCATTTAAGTACTGAAGATAGAACTCATCCTCAAGTTTCTCAAGGGTTGCCCACTTGCTGTCCATGGATTCTGTCTTTGCATAAGTTGCGTCAAATACCTTATTCATGATATCTGCACCTTCTACTAATGGCTTACAACCTCTTACGTATGCCCAACCACTTAAATCATTATCTGCTGCAGCTGCCGCAACGTCCTTTTCTGCGGCCTGGTAGGATTCATACCACTGCGCTGCCTCTCCCGTTAGCTCAGATTCATCCAACTCACCTGCTGCTGCCTTAAGCACTTTTTCTGCTTTTGTCTCTTTATCAGTATAGGTAGATAGCAAGATGGAGAATGGCATGGATGTCCAACTATACGGATCGGATGGATTAGACTTAAGACTCTCGCCTTGATCCTGATCAATATCAAACTGATAATTCATAACCTTTACAGCAGCCTCCTTTACTTCTTCCGAAGCGCCAGCCTTAATTACCATAAAGCTACTGCTTGGACAAAGAGTCGCTGTATTGTAAGTTCCATCATCTGTTAATGGTGCAAGATATGCATTCCAATAAATGTTTGGATCCTCCTCAACCATATTGTTAAGTGGCCAGCTCATATTCCACCATGCACCAAAGAAAATACCAGCCTGTCCACTCGTTACCAGCTCCGCACACTGATCGCTGTCACGCACGGTGAAGGATGCGTCAATCGTTCCATCCTCTACAAGTTTGCGAATCTCTGCAAGTGCTGTCTTTGCTTCGTCTGTATTAGAACCATATACAAGATTTCCATCAGCATCGGTTACCCAATGCTTCGGATATGCTCCATACAATGCAAACAGTGCATCCATTCCATAGGTATTGTTTCCATTTTCGCTAACAATGTTCTGAGACATTACAAGTGAGTTGCTGTCACCGTACTTTTCTTTAAATGCTTTTACAATGTTGGTAATATCCTCTACAGTCTTTGGTTCATCCAGACCAAGTTCATCCATCCAGTCACCTCTGACAAACAGAATCGGAATTGCATCTGCACCCGGAGAAATGCTCGGCATTGCCATCAGTTTTCCATCAAATGTTGCATTTTTAAAACTAATGCCATCTGTTGTATCATATGCAGCCTTTAAATTATCGGATGCATAGGTTTCATATACTGCTGTCATGTCTTCTACCGCATCTGCAGCAACAAGTTCTCTCAGCTGTGATGCTGTTACAAACATAATATCTGGGATACTGCCAGATGCGATTGCCATGGAAACCTTTGTTGAATAATCAGAGGCAACAGAAAAATCATACACAAAATCTACATTTAATTGCTCCTTAATGTAATCAACCAGATAGTTATTTAATGAATCCTGTCCTGACAGGTATGAAGCATTCGCATCCTCACTTCTGCCAACATGCAGCGTCACAGTTTCCGGCATTGCACCATATGGATCTGCATCTGTGTCTGCTGCCCACACACTATTGGAAAGCAACATTCCTGTGCTCATTGCTAATGCCAATGTTCTTTTTGTCATTTTCTTCATTTACTTTTATCCTCCTTGTTTTGTTTTTATGCAATACTAACATCTTTTACCTGTTGATTTCAGAATATCAAAAATAAATCTACCTGTAAATGCAAAAAAATTGACATTTATTTGTGCTTCTTGCACTCTTTATTTTTTACGCTGTTTTTATGGATAAAACAACTTATTTTTGTTATAGTAGTATCAGAAACTATCATGTAAAACAGTGCAAAGAAAATACAATATGATAAAAACGGAGGGATATAATGAATACGATGTATCGTTTACTTATTGCGGATGACGCGTTGGACGAACTGGAATGTATTGTTTTTTTGATCTCAAAATTTAAACTTCCCTTTGAAGTCACATCTGCGATTAATGGTGAGGATGCACTTGGCTATCTCCAACAGGAACACTTTGATATTCTCTTGACGGATATCCAGATGCCTTTTATGGATGGACTTGAGCTGAGCAAGCACGCTTTAGCCCTATACCCAGATCTTCGCGTCGTCATTATCAGCGCTCATGAAAATTTTTCTTATGCCCAAACTGCGATCCACCTAGGTGTATGTGAATATCTTCTTAAGCCTATTCAACCGCAAGAGCTAAACAATATTCTTCAAAAAGTGCTCTCTTCCATAAAGGAACAGCATCTTCAAAAAAGATTAGATTCCATGACCGCAAACTATGCCAAAAATCATCTTTTACTTCAGCTAATTCAAGGTAGCACGCTAACAGATGAGCATTCTAAGCTGCTTGTTAAAACTTATTTTAGTGATTTTAACGCAATGGCTCTGCTTGAAAGTCGACAGGATCTGTTTGATTCCATCCAAACGGAATCTTACATCAACTCGATCTGCAATTTCAATTTTTATTTTTTAACACTCACACCATCTCTTGGATTGCTCCTTCTGAATGAACGTACCCTGCCATCATCATTTAATCTTGATATGCTCTTGGAGCAATTGTCAAATATGCTTCACTGTGCTAGTCTTATTTCCTTAAAGATCAGCTATGGCTTTCTATCTGACTCAGCAGACATTCCTGCTATCTATAAAAAGCTCGAGGAATTGTTAGAAAATGCCTTTCTATTTCCTAATCGGACCATTTTCTCACTAAATCTATACAACGAGATGAAAAAAGCTCAAGAAATTCCTTCCTCAATCTTTTCCTCCGCCTCTGGCAAAATCCGCGAGGTCAAACATTATATTTATGACCATTACGGAAGTGAATTAAGTCTCGATCTTCTCTCTAGCATCATTTTTGTTCATCCAGACTATCTCTCACGACTGTTTAAAAAAGAGACAGGCTGTAATTTAAATCAATTTATTAAGCAATACCGAATGGAAAAAGCAAAGGAACTACTAACCGACACACAAATGAAAATATCTGCGATTGGAACAAAAATTGGCTATCCAAACAGCTCTTATTTTTGTAAAACCTTTAATGACTATTTCGGAATATCACCGGAAAAATTCCGTGAGAAAGAAGGTTTCTAATGAATTTCTTAACTTTTACATTTTTTAAAAATATGACCACACGCATTAAAAATTCCTATTATTGTTTGAAACTGCGCAAAAAAGCACTTGTGTTGTTCCTACTTTTCGGAACCTGCCTGACAATTCCGCTAGCTGCCATTTCAAGCATTTTTCTGATGCACTATCTGACCTCAGAAGAACAGAAAAACTTGAAGCAGACGCTGGCGCAATCCGTCTCTCAGATTGAATCTGATCTATCACTCTACACAGCACTCTCTGACTATTGCTTTAATGATACTGAGCTTGCTTCTATTCTAAACCAAACTTACATAGATAACTACTTTGATATGTACAAAGCACTCGAGAATACAATCATTCCTATGTTTCGTACATATCAACTGCTTCATCCAAATCTTCGCTCTATACGACTCTATACTGACTGTGGGCTGCCTTCCTACAAAAAATGTATTTATCCGCTTAAGGATCTGGAACAGGAAAGTTGGTTTCATCAAGTTAAAAATAGCTACCAACCTGTATGGATCATCACCGATGATCATCGTCTTTTATCTGTACGTAAGTTGATAGACAGTCTAAGCTATCGAAAAACAAACTATCTGTGCATAGAGATAAATTTTGACTCCTTCTTCTCTCCACTTTCCTCCATTCTCTCAGATGGAACCGGAGTCTTTGCATGCATTAAACAGCCTGCTATTGTTTCTTCCGATACTGTCCCCCTTAATGATTCTTCATCATGTTCATTCTTTGCGGACAGTTATGGACTAAATTCTGTCCCAGAATCTATCGACGACCTGAAACGCAACTACTTGTATGCCTCTCGTCCTTTAAGCTGTGGATGGATGGTTTATTATTACAGAAGTAATACTTCCTGTAACCGCATGAATACACCTGTTATTTCTGTTTTATGGATACTTGCCTCACTACTTATGGCACTTCTTTTTTGCTGTACCTATCTCATTTGTGGAACATTAATCAAACCTATTGAAAAGCTTTCCCGCAAGGTACAGGCAATCACCGCAACTGGTTCACATGCACCGCTAAAAACACACCGCACCGATGAAATTGGTGATCTAACCAGACATTTTAATCAGATGATACAAGAAGTATATCAAAATAAACTCCTTATCAATGAATATCGCCTCAAAGCACTGTACGCTCAAATCAATCCTCATTTTCTCTATAATACACTAGGATTGATCAATAACAAAGCCATCATGGCAGATCAAGACGAAATCAGTCATATGACGCTCCTTCTCGCCCAATTTTATCGAACATGTCTCAATCACGGAAAAGAGATTACTACAATCGAGAAAGAATTAGAGAATATACGACTGTATCTAGAAATCCAGCAAATTACATATCATCACAATTTTGAGGTGCTCTGGCAAATTAACTCAAACTTATACGCCATCGAAATGCCAAACTTCATTCTGCAGCCAATTGTAGAAAATGCAATCGCACATGGGCTTCGCAATGACCGTAAAAAAGAAAAGCAGCTTTCTA
>ERZ857750.1869-NODE-1869-length-21853-cov-25.805166_pt1 | contig 21853 bp, 16 predicted proteins | sample MGYA00519915_ERZ857750 | MGnify/ENA primary metagenome ERZ857750 (study PRJEB31778, sample SAMEA3449358) | human gut metagenome | biome: human gut; feature: human-associated habitat; material: faeces | place: United Kingdom | collected 2010/2012 ... | reverse complement strand
CTTAAGTTTTTAAGTTTTTGAGTTTGTTGATGCAAGTTTTTGAGTTTGTTGATGTCTTAGGTTGACAAAATGTTTTAAGTTTTTGAGTTTTTTAGTTTGTTGATGTTTTCATACGCAAACTCATAAACTCAAGAACTCATAAACTTATATTGAGTTTTTTAGTTTGTTGATGTTCTCATACGCAAACTCATAAACTCAAGAACTCATAAACTCATATTAAGTTTTTGAGTTCTTGATGTTTTTATTGACTGTTGACACTTGAAAACATCAAAGACAAGCGGATTATCCACTTACAAACTTAAAAACTTACAAACTCAAAAACTGATATCTATAGTTTAAAAATTCTCTCCATCAGTTTCCATTTCTCGTTAGCGGCCTGTCCGGGTGCAGCCTTCTGGTACTTGGCCATGTGCGCTTCCCATTCCGCCTGGCGTGGCAGCGTAGCCAGCCGTGCATAGTCGCGTTCCATATCAAACTCGTCTGTTGTATCCATAATCATGAACAGGCGGTTTCCGTGGATATAAATCTGCATATCCAGGATTCCCACTTCGCGGATTCCCGCCTTCACTTCCTCCCATACATGGGTATGCTCCTCCACGTACGCCGCTATCAGCTCCTTGTCGTCGTAGAGATCCAAAGTCTGGCAATATCTTTTCATTCTCTTGTAATAAATAAATTAATTATTCACAGTGATATAAAAATAAAGAGGTCTGAAAAACAGGCCTCTTTTAAACTATACTCTTTTATTCAATCATCGTGCGATACAATGCATTACTGCATGACATATTTCCTCAATACTTTCGCAATCCGTTTATACCCCTCACAGTTAGGATGCAGACCATCCGAAAAAAGCTTCTCGTCTATCTTTCCATCCTTTCCGATAAAGACATCAGTCAAATCAATCACCTGCACCTTGCGATCTGCAGCCACTGCTTCCTCCAGCAACCCATTCAGCACACCCAACCTTTCCTCCATATTCCGGCGAGGCAATATTTTCACCACATACAATTTCGCATCAGGCTGTTTGATTTTAATCCACGATACAATCTCCTTAATACCCGAGACAATTTCTTCGTTTGTATTCACACTCAGATTATTCGTCCCCAGCATCATAAATATTTTCTGTGCGCTATACCCATCCAGTTCCCCATGTTGGATTCTCCACATCACATTCTCCAGCCGATCCCATCCAAAACCAAGGTTCACCACTCTTTTCCCTTTAAACAACTTTTGCCAGACCTCGTCCGCCACTCTGCGCTTTTCAAAAGGCTCACCTCCCCAGAAATGCGTAATCGAATTACCCAGCATCACGATTTCAGGCTTCTCCGTTGCGTTATACTTCAAGATCTCCTCATGCCTGTCGTTCCACTGATAAGTATACGAGTCACGATGCTGTCTCGCCGGCACGAAGGTAGTCGGCTGGAGTTCCGGATACAGCACACTGGTAATTTTCCTGTAATAAGCCTCTGCATACTGCTGCATGCCCAGGTCAGTCGCATGCACTCCGTCCACCTGACTATCCATCCCCATTCCTATCTCCTCAAAACTAAGATAATACAAGTTCCTCACACTATCCTTCAGCGCTTCATAAGCCGCCTTCAATTCCCTATTCGTCCGGTTAAACAAAGCCCCTTTCTTATCCGAAGCCCGATACCCCATATACCCGTCATGTTCCACCAGCAAGATAGGAGTCTCGTTTTTCTCCCTCAAGATACCGATACCCTTTATCAGTCTTTCCCGGATCAGCTTCACTCTTTCCTTCGTCATATTCGGCATACAGTCGATGACATACACCGCCGCATCACACTCAGACAACAATCTGAACATACTTTCATCCAGTTGTCCGTTGCCGGAAAATCCCAGATTCACCACAGGCCTGTCCAGTTTCCGCTGCAATATATTCGTCCACGCCATACCCGGACGCGATGCACACGCCCCCTGTGCAATCGAAGTACCATACACCACCACCGGCTTTTCCACCGACGGTTTCACAAAATCCATTCTACATCCCTCCGGAACCCCGATCTGCAACCATTTCACGCCATTATACAGCGGTAAATACAACGTATATTCATTCCCTTTCTTATGCGTATTCCGGTCAGTCAGATCCTCATAAGAATACTGTATCGTATCCCCAAACTGATAATTCCCGGCACACCAGTTCACCACACCGTCGCAATCCATGGAATACAAGTCCACACCACTCACTCCGGTAGCAGGCATGTGCACCATCGAAAGTCCGCCAGTCACCTGATACCTCACCCGCACAGACGTTGCATTCGTATAAAACTTCACATACAGTCCCGCCGTCTGCAGCGATAAATCCCACACCGGTTTTCTCACCAGTTCCGCCGCTCTATCCGGCAATCTCTGAAAATGTCCACCTATCTCCGCATTCCACCACCGTCCATGAACCGGCAAGCAGGAATCCTTAGCCGGCTCATACCACACCGTACGGACCGCCTTCTCCCTCTCGATAAACTCCTTCAGCTTTTCAACCACACACTCATAACCCTTTTCAGTCAGGTGAATATAATCCCCACTATACAAATCCCCCTTAATCGTTCCCTTCTCATCCAGGAACCACTCCGTAGGATTCACATACACCACTCTTTTGTCGAAGCCGTGTCCGCCCAGCACCTCATGTATCCGATTACATTTCCGGCGCACCTCACAGTCTTTCTCCTTACCCGAAGGGAAAAGCCCCAGTAAAATAATTTTTGATTCCGGAAACTCTCTGCACGCCTCTTCAGTCACCGCGATAATCCCTTCCGCAGTATCCTCCGCATCATCCCCTCCCGAAATCAGATTATTAATACCAATCGCAATCACCACATTCTTCGGACGACATCTGTTATAGTTTCCATTCCGCAATCTCCAGAGCACATTCTGCGTACGGTCTCCCGAAATCCCGGCACTGGCCCAGTTCCCTTCACCAGCCATACGGTCCATAGCCGCTTTTCCCGGCTTATACGTAACCAGCTTCCGTTCGCCTCCCCATCCCTGCGTGATAGAATTTCCCACCAACAGCACATCCAGTTCCCGTCCGTCCAGTTCACTTTCCACCTCTCCGGCAATTGCATGCCATTCGGCACCTTCCTTCCATCCGGCCCCCGACCGGTATTCATTCCCCGGTACCGCATGCGTACACGGATTCAGAAAATGCCCTGTAGCCTTCAGTATAAAGTTCACAATCTTCTCCGGATTATTCAAAGAATGAGGATGATGCCCGATACCCGGTTTATGAATCACCCTTATATTCCCCTTTTTCTCCTTCATGCCCTTTTCAAAAAGAGCCGTATTCTCTTCCACCGGTACAATCTCATCCGCATCCCCCACCACGTGCAAGACAGGGAATCCCGCCCGGGCAATTTTCTCCACATGATCCAGCGGATTGCCGTGCCACTTCAAAGCCTCCGATTCGTTCTTAAACCCATACGCCTTCATCAACTGCTGAATATCGGTTTCAGAACCTGCATATTTCCCTTTTCCCATCGGCCAGCTCTTGAAGTCCATCACCGGAGCATCCGCATAAATACAAGCCACCTTATCCGGATTTTGTGCCGCCCAGTTATACACAATCAGTCCGCCCCGGCTCATCCCTTCGAGCACCACCTTCCTGTTGAATCCCCGTCCGGTCATAAACCGATAAAATCTATTCCAACGTTTTACCGCCTTATCCGCACCATACAAGTCAGCCACATCACAATATGCAATATGAAACCCCTGTTCCAGCAAGTCGATATCCGTTTGAGGCTCATGCCCCCAGAACCGCGCCCTCCATACCCAAGGCTTTCCCTTCGCTTCCTTCGCAGGCTTTACAATCTTACACTCTACGCCATCCACTTTAAAATCCTCGCCCCTGTATCCGTGAAAGTTAAACGCCGTTCCCCCGTAAGAAGCAGGAGCCACCTCCTTTCCTCCGGTCATATTCAGAATAAACTCACCTGTTTTTCTTGCCATTATGCCAGCCCCAATGGCAGACGGATGCAGACGGTCGGGCATTAAGGCACCGTCCCATTGATCACCGAAAATATTGAACAAATTTACAATTCCAAGTCCGTTCCTGTAAGCCAGTTGCTCTACCGATTCCCGCACCTCCTTCTCAATCCGTTCAGGGCTGATGGTATTCTTTTCAGTCAGAAAACACCTCACCGGTGTCAGCAACACCACCTTCGGATTCGACGGCAACCCCTTGTAAGCATCAATCAAAAGCTGTAAATCCTCCATAAACCGCTCTTTTCCCTTCCAGTTCTGCGGCTTGGAATCATTGGTACCCAACTTTATCAGAACAATATCCGGTTCAAACTCCAGCGAATTTTTATAAACCTCAGTCCGGACATACGGATAGTCCCCGTCGGTCTGTGCAGTCGCCCCGTTCGAGCCAAAGTTCTGCACCCGATACCCGTTTCCCAGAAAATACTGCAATTGCGCAGGATACGCATTCTTTTCCCTATTATTGATTCCCGCCCCATAAGTAATGCTGTTGCCCACACAGGCCACTTTAATGCATTTCTCTGCACCCGAAACATTACATACCAACAAAAGAAGAAGGCCTATTACCCAAAGCCTGCCCATAAACAAGTGTCTCATTTTTTCAGATTTAAAGTTTGCGATTTATAAATTCTCCCCCTATTTATTATACAAATTATATGCAATAATAGCAAAAAACCTTGATATTCGCAAGCCAATAATAAATAACTACAGTTTTATACAGCAGTATAACATTATTACAAAACACAATATGTATATTGTATTAAATGAAAAAGCGGCTTCAGCAGATATGAATTTGCATACCCACGGAAACCGCTTTTGTAGATTCTTGCCTTTACTTATTCTTTAAGCAAGTATACTTTTCTGCGTATGCTGCTTTCAACTCCTTTTTGTTGTAGAGCTCTAAGGTCAGGTAATATCTTTATAGATTTTTAATATTATCACTCGTACTTTTTGTAAATGTCTGCAACTTGTTCTGCTATAATATTCCAATCATATCGTTGCATATCATAATTAACTTTCTGATAAGGTGAATCTATATTTGTTTGTAATCTTTGGGTTAGTTCTTCAATATTTCCTACTTCAAAGTAGTTTTCATATTTTAAGCCGACTTCTAAATTTGCAGGGATATTACTAACAATGACGGGAGCTTTATAACTCATTGCTTCCAATAAAGCAATGGGTAGACCTTCATGTGAAGAAGGAAGCACATAACAATGTGTGTTACTCAATAAAGAATGAAGTTTTTTTCCTTTGATAAATCCAGTCAGAATCACTCCGTTCTCTTTAGCCATTGCTTTCAAATTTCGTGAATATTCGTCTTCAAAATCAGTATCTCCTGCAAGGACTAATTTATATCCTTCGTGCTTTGTCTTAGTGAAAGCTTCTATTAGATGATGTAGATTTTTCTCAGGAACGAATCTGCACATACCCAATATATATTTACCCTTTTCGATACCTAATTCTTTAAAATATTCAGGATAATCACAGATTTCTGGTTCGGGAACACCATTGTAAATTAGGTGACAATCTTTTCGATTGTATTTTCTTACTAATAAATCATTAATAACTTCAGAGATAACAATAACCTCATTCGCATATTTGGTGCCCATTCGTTCTCCTAATTTTAGAATGGTTTTGGCAACTTTCCCCCATTTGTCACGGTCGTAATCTGGACCATGATGAGTAAATACTACTTTCATTCCCAGAAGTCTAGCCATAGGTGTAAGTAGGGCAGGACCAATAGCATGGATGTGTACGATATCTGCTCCAATTGATTTGGCCTTCCATATAGCTCTGAATGTATGAATGATAGCTTCGAATGATTTTTTTTTCGGGGTTTCTATATCTATTAGTTTAACACCTTTGTATTCAGATATAGAGTCTTTTACATAACTTTTTCTTCGTATAAGAGTAACGTCAAATCCCTTTTTGACGATACGTGGAAAAAGTTCTTCGCAGTGTGTTTCTACCCCTCCCATGATATTAGGAATACCACGAGTCCCGGTAACAACGATTTTCATAAGATATAATTTAGTGTAAAAAAGTTAGAATAACAGAATCTAATTAGTGAAATTGGCTGATAATTTTCTGATAGAATGGAATAAGTCTATTGTAATAGCTGTCTTTGCTCATATCTTCAATAGCATATTTGATGCTATTTTCACTCATTACTTTGTATTCTTGGGCAGATAAAGAAGAAGCATGTTGTATTATTTCAGTCAGTGAAGTAGTATTGCCCATTTCGAATGTAAATCCGGTTTGGTTTGATATTATGATTTCGGGAATTCCTCCAATATTTGCTCCAATGGCGGGAACCCCTTCTGCATAAGCTTCAATGATTGCCATAGGATTATTTTCATAGCATTCGGATGGTACAATTACAAAGTATGCTTTCTTTTTCAGTTCTTGTAGTTCTTCTCCACTTTTGTAACCTACAAAATGTATATTGTCTAGTTTGTTTTGTTCTTTGTATTGAATTAGTTCCTTTTCTAAAGGTCCTGTCCCTGCTACAACTAGTTTGCTGTCAGGACATTCTTTGAATGCCTTTACGAGTGTTGTAATTCCTTTTTCATTAGATAGTCTTCCTAAGAATAAGAAATATTTGTTTTTATCAGGCATTTTCCCTTCTAGTTTTATGTGTAAGGAAAAATTATGCATCACAAGATTGGGAACACCTTTTAAAGCTGGCATATATTCTTCGTGCTTTTTTCGTGAAAAATCACTTACATATAATATACCGTTGATGTATTTACTTGGATTAAAGAAGGTGTTTCGGAAATATTGTTCTGCTGCCATGAAAAAACTGAGAACATAGCTGCCTTTGGCACATTTGTTGAAAAAACATTGATAAAAGTTTTTTCCATTGCATTTTTCGCAAATTTCCTCTTTCCCGTTTTTGAATAGATAACCAGGGCATACTATTCTATAATCGTGTATAGTAAAGATAATAGGTATATTGTATTTTTTCAGTACAGGAAAGATGGAAGGGGATATTTGTCCCCACATGAGATGAATATGTGCTATATCAGGTTTTTCGTCAAGTATGAGCTGTTCTAATTTTTGAGCGGCATCTGGATAGTAGAAATAATTACGCAGGTTTATTATTTGTCTAAAAACTCCTTTTCTGGTTTCTTTTGATTCAGGGAAGTATTTGCTGTATGGAGAAGGATTATTATTATTCCATTTTAGTGTGAAATAAATTACTTGATGTCCGTGCTCTTCAAGCATTTTCCCTGTGTTAAAACACACTGTCTCTGCTCCACCCTTATTAAAGTGGTAAACATCAATAAGTAAGATTTTCATATAAGATTTTATATCGTTGTAGTTTAATTGTTTATTATAAGTAAAATATGTTATGTGGTGAGTGAGTATTCTCCTTTGTCATTGCGCTTTTCATTTACAATGAACATATTTTCATTTATATGTTTTTTATCTACAAATCTGAGATATATTCTCATTCCATCAAATTGCTTTGATACCTTTTTGCGAATGTTTATGGAAACACTGAAAGTTGGGAGAGCTCCATAAGATGGAAAGATGGTATTTAGGTTTAGTTCTTTATTAATATTTATAATTTGTAACATTTTATCCTCCTTGTCTCTTATTACCAATTGTGGTAACCAATAAGTATGATATGGTATGGCAGTACCTGTATTTGTTATAGAGAAAGAAACTGTTAATATTCCATTTTTTATTTTAGTTTTATGCTTATGCTTTCTTAGAGAAAAAGAATAGCCCAATTGATTTGCTACGGTTTTCCAGATATAAGAAGCTTCCTTTGTAATACTGTCTATCGGAATACTGCTCCACAGATTTGCACAAGAAACACCATATTCATCAATGTTTTGCAAGATTAGTTCTTTTTCAGAGTTAAAGTTTCCATTATTTTCTCCGATAAAGGGAGCTCTTTTATGTTTTTCTTTAGCTATTTCTTTTAAGTCCTTACCTTGATATTTTAAGTTGAAATCAAATAAATAGTCAGTTGACCCTAAATGATCCATGAATAAACCGAACTCTTTATTGCCGTAATATAACCCGTTTTCATCTTTTTTTAATGTTCCATATGTCGTGGTAAGCAAATAGTATTGAAAATAGTGTAATGCTGGATTTGTAGTAGTATTAGTTCTCATTCCATAACTGGGAGCAATTAACAAATAATTGGGCAAATATTTTTTGTATAATTCTACAATACGAATAAGAGGAGTTGAACTTGAATATTTTGCATAATCTGTAGTAATACCTTCTCCCCATGGTCCTACAAATCCCATTTCAATACAATGTATCAAGTCTCCTCTTTTACACCGAGTGGGCATATTAGTATCACAAGTTAGTTGTGGAGCTGTAATTTCTTCCTCTAAATATATAGAGAACAAGCGTAACACAGTGTCATATACTTTTTGTATAAGCTCGTTTCTGTAATCAATAATGCCTACATTGTTGGTGATTTTAAAGTATTTGGGATAGATAGCCTTTCCAACAATAAGAGGATATTTGCTCTTTTCAATTAAATTATATAACGTTGTAGGAATCCATATATACATATTTCCATCATTGGTCTTAACGTTATTTACCAAAGATGCCAATCTAGTGCTGTTTCCCTCATTGTTGGGAAATATCCTTAAGATATACCTTGTTTTGCTTCTTTCGTTTAAGAAAGCGTCAAAATATTGTTTTATATTATCATAAATCTTTTTTTCGTTTAAAATATTGTTTTCAGAGATGCATTCATCATTGAGAATTTCGTTTAAATGTATGTATTTAAATGTGTTCGCAGAAAAATAGTAGGGTGAACTCTTGTTTATATTGGCTACTTTTTTTACTAAAACTTTATCACTACTCATATATCCTCTTCCCGGATTGGGATAGTATTCTGCCAATTGAGCTTTTAATTCAAAAACGATATGAGGACAGATAAGTATTGTTATTGCAAATAGTTGTCGTAACATATTTTTATTGTTCAATCATCTGTTGTAAAATATGATATGATTTTTTTCTTTCTTCTTCTATGACTTTATTCACCGGAGTATAATCTATCTTTTTCTGTGAGATGGAGAAGTCATTGTAGTCTGTAATAATTCTGTCTTGTAATCCTGTCAGTTGTAAGATACTTTGATTTCTGCTTCCAGTTTTTGTATTAGGCAGTATTTCAATGAATTGTTTGTTGAAATTGATCGAAAAGGCTGTTCCGTGAAAAGAATCGGTTACAATGTATGTGGCATTTTTTATCAAAGAAAGAAATTTTCCCATATCAGGCATGAAGATGAATTTCCCTCCTCTTGTAATTTGATGAAGAGAGGGTGATACTCTGTATAAAGGTAAACCTATATGTTGGGCAAAATTTGTAGCATATTTGTCAAGTATAGGATTATTGTGAATTTGGTAAATCAAAACATATTTTCCGGGAATGTCTTTTGTGATGAATTGCGACCATTCTTTATCATTTAACAGTAGGGTCGGGTCAAGTACTTGTCCGGTACATTTTATATGCATATCCGATAGTAATTTTACAGCACTGTTTTCTCTTACTGATACATGTTGGTATCTTGATAACCATTTGGCATATTCTTGTAGTATCTTATCTGTGAAATCAGTTCTTCCGAAACTTCCGGCATATGCAATCTTTTTGAAATTGTCAGGCACATAACTTAAAAAGTATGCAGAATCGTAGGCACCTGTGCTGATAGGTCCCCATACTTGGTCGCTTCCAGTCATGTATATATCTGCATGAGGAGGATTGTTTTTTAGTGTTTCAAGAGAAGAATATCTAAGGGATGAGGATAAATATTTTTTTCTCATCCTATTGAATTTATCTTGGGCTAATTTGTCTCCCGGATAGCGTATGGCGATGTATGCCCACTTCTTTAAAATATTTCTATTCCATTCTTTTTTATGACTTAATAAAGTAAGAAGACCTTTTAACCCGTATTCATCTTTTCGGATATAGTCTACAATTTCAGCTTGGTGTCCTAATTTACTAATTGCTCTCTGCGTAGCTATTGCTTGCAACAATGACCCATAGTTGCTTGGAGCATGTCTTGTTATGATAGATATTTTCATCTTAATATTAAATTTCTTAAATCAGGGAATTTGTGAATAATACGGTAAAATAAGATAGGCATTTTAGGTAATGCTGTGAGCAATATCGTAAATGCTTTTTTTTGTAAGATTTCCATATAGGCAGCAGTTTTGATTTTTTTGGAGCATCTTTCGCCAAGAAAATAAGGTATAAGTTTTTGTTTTCTGTTTATATCATTCAGTCCCAGTGCAGGAATAACCTCCTTATAGCTTTTTTCTAGCAGATTAAGATTTTCGATAGCTTTAATCATGTCATTGCCTATTTGGGTATGTATTGTAATCAAAGTAGTTCCTTGTGTATCAGAAGGATTGACTCCTCCCCAAGGATCCATTAATGAGAGGTCGGCATGATATTGACTGAAAGGGTCTCCACATATATTACACCCCGGTACAGTCCATAGTCTTTTGCCGAATGGCAAGATAGAAGCCCTTGCATATGCCAGTTCTTTACCATTTAGTTTTACAATTCCCGGCCATCCATTGCCCCTATATTGAAATGCAAATGGTTTATCAAGTTGTATTTCTGTACCCATTATTTTTGCAAGAAAGCGTGTGAACTCAAAACTCTTCTGTTGTTTGCAGAAAATGCAGACCTTAATCAATGTTTCGCATTTATGTTTTAATAATACTTCTAAAGCTTTTAACTGGCAATTGGTTCCTACTATCATTAGCCGTTTGCATTTAGGAATGCAGTTTACATCTTTGTTCAGCATTACAGAATGATAGACTGAATTGGGTATGTCTTGAAAGGAAGGGCATTTGTTTGCAGTATAAAACATTCCTTTTACGTAAGGATATTCATCACTCTTTCCCAATGTATAAACTCCATCTACAAATCCTTGTTGCAACGCTTGTATTATCAATGTTTTACATGTACCTCCAGAGGAGGAACTATAACGGATTTGTTTGTCTGCATTGCTTGAGAAAAAATATTTCTTTGAAGAGAATGTTTCGTTGTATCCTTCTATATCATCTTTCATGGTAGAAGGGCATGATTTGATGCACTTTTTACATTGAATGCATGTCTCTTGATTGATTTTGATGTCAGCTAATCCATTTTTTAATCTTAAGGTATAAATGGAACGGGTGGGACAGACTGCTAGACAACTTCCGCATTGTTGACATTTAGAAAAATCAAAGATTATTTTTCCGTTGGTTAATGATAACATATTATGATTTATTTATTGAACCATTCAATATATTGTTTTGCTGTATCTATAATGGAGAAACTCTTTGTAAATTCAGATGATTGTGCAGCTTGTAAATATTTTGCTTTATTTGTTATAATATCTTTCATTGCAACATAAAAACTATCTTCATCATAGTTAGAACTAATCACTCCATTAACTCCTGGTTTGACTACATCTATTACTCCACATACAGGTGTGGACAGTATTGCCAAACCGGATTGAATTGCCTCAATTAAAGAAATTGGCATACCTTCGTAAAGAGAAGACAATACAAAAATATCTGAACAAGCCATGTAATCTGCAATGTTGGTACGTGTTCCTAAAAAAGAAATTTCCTTGCATGATTCTGTTTGTAATAATTTTCCTTCATTTGAATCAAAATTATTACCGATAATTAATAATATAGCGTCTGCTTTATTACTGATTAGTTTGTTAAATGCTCGAACCAATACTTGTTGATTTTTTTGTTCAGAGAAACGAGCTACGTGGATAAAGACTGTTGTATTTTCTGTTTTTTTTAGTCGATTAATTTCCTCTTTTACAGCAGATAAATTTTTAGTGGTCTGTTGTTGCTTTCTTCCATTGTAAATTAATGTATTAATGCATTTAGGATAAAATTTCCCCATATCAATATGGTTCGTGTGGGAAATAGTTATAAATTTTATCCATCCAAGTTTACCAAATACTCGGAATGCTAATTTGTAATATAAGATATGTCCTATTTTGGTGATATCGTTATGGACTGTTTGGAAAAATTTAAACTTGTGATGTAATAGAAAAACAGCTAAAGCACAGTATTGTGTAACGGAATGCATATGAACGATATCTGCATTTATATTTTTGATAGTTTGATATACTTTCCATATATAGGATAGATTCTTTCCATCTCCAAATTTTAGATTAATATAATTTATTTTATCTGATACTTCATGTTTGTAAAATCCATATGATGATTTAGTATCATCTTTTAATACTAATAGTGTTACTTCATTGGATTTACATAATTCATTACATAAGTCTACTACGAATCTTTCTGCTCCTCCAGATGAAAGTGAGATTACTATTTCTAATATTTTCATGATAAATGGTTTAATCTATTGAAAAATGAAATAATTCTTTGAGCTTGATATCTATAATTAAATTCCTTGAGAGTCAGTTTATAACCCTCTTCTGCAATTTGTTTGCTTTTTTGAGGATTATTTATAATTTCAATTATTTTGTTTGCTATTAATTGGGGAGATCCGTGCGGTACGATGTATGCATGTGTATCATTTAAATAAAATGTAGCTTCTCCCACATCAGTTATAATGACAGGTCGTTTTAGTGCCAAATATTCTCCTAATTTTGTAGCAAAGCAATATTTATTTTGTATTGTATCATATTTATTTATAATAGTAAGATTGCAATTTTTTTGATAATTTCTTAGTTCATTTTCATTTAAATATCCAGTGAAAATTATCTTATCATGTAAATTGTATTTATTAATTAAGGTTTTTATTTGCTCGGCATGTGGTGAATCATTTAAATTGCCAGTCATATAATATTTTAAGGGAGTGTTTAATTGTTTACATGCAATTCCAAATGCTTCTATTACTCCTAATATTCCATCTTTTTGTTCACTTAAACTTCCAGAATGAAAAATGTATGCTTCTTCTTCTTTTTTCTTATCTATATATAAATTGTCCTTATTTAAACTTTCAACAATGATGGGGACTTTTAGAACTTTTGCAGATGGTGCATATTGGTTAATAAGTTTGACTAGGTTTTCGGAAATGGCAAGAAATCCATCATACATTGGAAAAACAGTATTAAGCATACGTTTTCTTTTTTTCTCAGATCCTGGAGTTTGGACAAAAGGGTATTCGTTCAATTCCATCACTACTTTACAATGAACCGAATGTACTGTTCTTGCTATTATTTTATGCCATAATACCCCCCCCTCATATATAATAACGATATCATTTTTTTTCAAATTTTTTCTTAAGTATAATAAAGTTTTTATATATCCTATAATATCGCTGATTTGTCTTTTGATAAAGTTGCTTTTTCTTTGAGGAGAATTTGTTATATACTTAAAGTAGACATTTTCATGATAACCTTCGGCAATTGTGTTTATTGGCGTATGCCCATATCTTTCTGGAGAAATAGGTATAATGACTTTACATTCTATACCATATTCTGTTAATCCTTTCGTATAGCTACGTACACGAGCTGTACTAGCTTTTCCATTAGGATACATATTTCTCATAATAAAATATACAGTCATAATTATATTATTTTTTTTTGTCGTTTAGAATATTATTGTATGCGTACAATAATTCATTTACTATTTTATCTGGGTTGTGTCTTTGTTTTGCTTTGATTTGTGCGTTCAACCCATAGTTACGAGCTTGTTCAAAATTACCTTGTAGTTCACAGATTGCACCTGCTAAAATATAAGGATCTCCATCTTGGACTAAAATTCCATCTTTTTCATGCTCCAAAAGACTACTTGTACCTCCCGCATATCCAGATATGATTGGCATACCCATAATCATAGCTTCACACACACTATTTGGACTATTTTCAATATGACTTACGTGGCAATATATGTCAGATGATTTTAGAATCTCTGCTATTTGCTGTGAGTTTCTTCTACCGAATAGCTTGATATTGTAGTCTTGATGATATATTTGAAGTGATTTCTCTGTAATTTGTAGTAAAGGTGTATCAATGTCATAGCCTATGATATTCCAAGTATAATTGAAGTTGGCATAATTTGTTAGTAATTTGGCTGTCTTTAAGATTGTTTCATAGCCCTTATAAACACCAAATGAAACTATAGAGACTATCTGTAGCTGGTTCTCAAATTGGGTTTTCTCCCATTTCGCTGTATAGAATTCATCTCTTAAAATTTCATTAACGATGAAATATTTTCGATTATGATTTAATAATAAAGTGATGTATTCATCCCAAAATGTACGTCCTATTATATAGGGTGCTTTTTTTAGAAATTTACATTCTCTTTGTCCTCGATATACAAAACTTTGATATTCTTCTTTTACGGATGTAAGTTTTATTTTATCATACCAACTTTCATGTTTTCTAATGTCATGATATGAAATGCCTGAAAAAAATTTTTCTTTATAAGGTGATATGAGACCTTGTATAGAGAAGACAATTGGAATGTTTGTGATATGCTCTGTTATGATACCAAAACATTCTTCAGTTCCATGAATGTGAATGATATCAGGTTGACATTTTTTTATAATCTCTAACATAGAAGGTAAAAGCCTATTTTCTTTTTCAGAAATAGGTTTTATTCTATTTGTTATTTTATTTATTATGTTTTGAGAGGTATTGTCATAAATTGGGTAATATGTTGTCTTTTCAAAAATAAAAGATTTACTTTCAGATTGAGAGATGAATGCAATTGATAAGCTAATACTTTCTCTATTCTTTATTGCATTTTCTAATGAGGTAAGCCATCCACCAGCTAATGTTTTTCCATTATTTCTTTTGATGCTGGAACAAGGCGAATTTGTGAACCATAAAATCTTCATTGTTTTTATTTTTTTATTTCTTTAATCACTTTGCAGGGGTTTCCGGCAGCAATACAGTTTGCAGGAATATCTTTGGTAACAATGCTATTCATACCTATAATTGTGTTTTCACCAATAGTAACTCCTTTCATTACAATCACACCATATCCAAGCCATACATTATCGTTGATTTTTATAGGTTTAGGTGATGGAGTACGTGGATCATCTAAATGGAAATCACCGTCCGTAATAACACAATTAGCTCCTATACGGACATTATTACCGATTTCAATTTTTTTAAAAGCTGTAATAGAGCATCCACTGAATCCACATTGGTTACCTATTTGTAAAATAGCTGACGGTATAATTGTCGTTAAAATGCAGTTATGATTGATCCCAATGTGATTGGTATATCGGCTAGAGTTAAAGATGCAATTCTTGCCAATACTTATTTCTGAATTATTGCATTTGAATACAGAAGTCCATCCGTTATATTGGCATCCTTTTCCAGTTTTTACTCCAATGCTTCGTAGGTATAATGTTTCAAATACACTTGTTATTTTGAATAAGATGTTGTGAAGTGTTCTGTTGAATACTCTTATTATTCGGTTTGTTAAATCTACTGATAGTATCATATTGTTTGATTGGATTGTATTTTAGTATATAACTTACGCAAAACCAAAAGAGGATAGCTCGTGGAGTTAATATGCAAATAGGTATTGTCGTATATGAGTCAATTAAATATGTTGATAGTATAAGACCAATATATCTTGTTTCTTTATTTTTGTATCCTTTTAGAGAAGAAATAATAATGAATAGAGTGATGATAAGTGCATATACTATGCCACCTTTCAATATCATATATAGATATCCTGTCTCTATTGTTGCTCGATTTGTATTTATTTCTCCTGTTTCAGAATTTAATATTTCTTGATAATATCCACCATTCATACCTCTTCCCCATATCCAGTCTTCAATAGGAGAGGTAAGAAAGTCTGCAAAAAATAATTCTTCAACCCCACTTCTTGTATCCTCTTTGGCACGTTGGGTCATTGATTTGAACGTTTCTTGGGTTAATTTGTCCCAATTTATCATTGCGATAGTGATAGAAAACATTAGAAAAATTGATATGGGAATTATTGAAGAAGTATTCCTTTTTATTTTGTTATGGTATAGGAAAAAAAATGCTATGATCCCGTATAAAAGTAGAGAAAATGCTACGTTTCTGCGTGCATTTAGTAACATCAGTAAAAAATAAAATGCCCATATTCCTATAATTATTATTTTTTTCTTTTTTGTAAATAAAGGTAGAAACCCCAATAAGAATGCTGAAAAAAAAGGAAGATACCTTCCAATGGCCTCACCATAAAATAATTCTTGAACTAGTTGATGACTGTTAATAATCCATACAGGAATGGTAAGTAGTGCCCCTATATAAAAACATTGTAATACTGTTTTTATATACTTTTCATTAGGTAGTGGAATGATGATAAATGGTATTATATATGCCATCAATTGGTTTGGAGATATAGCGACAAGTAGAATATCTTTGATATTGCTAGGCCAGTTACCTCTAATTGTTATACCTATACTTATAAAAAAGAGTAATATATATAGCGTTTTAGTAAATCCATGTGGGTAGCTAATCCTATGATTTATATATAATTTGTATTCATGATAAATAGCCATGATGATACAAGATAGTTCACAGAATCGAATAATGGTTGTCGGTAGTATTGGATTTAGGTAAGAATCCAATATACAATATGCAATCAGTAGAAGATAAATCTTCTTAATGTATAGTTTTTCAGTTATTTCATTCATGTTTTTTTAATATTTGATGACATTGGATAGGTGCCAATATAAGACCATTGAAATTGGAGATAATTGATGCAATAAGGATTGATTCAATGCCCATTCCATATTTTATTAGAAGTATACTGCAGCCTATAAATACTATAGGAGACGCTAATGAAGCGTAAGTTTGTACTTTTAATTCTCCAGATCCATTTATGATCATTACGAATATACTTCCAAACATGATCACAATGTTATAAATGAATACCCATGCAGAAAGGATGAAAGAAACTTCAACTTTATTACCAACCCAAAAGTGATAAATATAAGGTGAAAGGAGCAACATAATTATACCTAAAAATGTGAATCCCATGAATACAATGAGATATTTTTTTTGAGCATTTCTTATCCAAGCAAAATCGTGTTTAGATATAGCATCTGTTACAGCAACCCATAAAGGAGTTGTAAGGATACCCCATATCATGGTAAGAATACTGAAATATTTATATGCAATGTTATAAGATGTAACTTCCGACGCTCCATAATATCTGAGTATTAAAAAGTTAATCATTTGATATTGAATGATGGCTGCAATTTGTATGATGAAGAACTGTACTCCTAATTTCATTAGATTAGGAGCTACCTTAAAATCAATACTTTTTATAGATGGAGAGAACGCTTTATATCTCCCTTTGAACAAGGTGATGTTAAAAATAAGGACAACAATCAACGGGGAAGCACAAAGGGCTAAACATAGATTGACTAAACTTCCTTTGGTTGTTAGTGTCAAAAGGTAGATAATAGCTAAGGATACTAACTGTTGTATAAATGTTCGTAATGAAGCGTCTGCAGGACGTTGCTCTGCTAATATAACAGTATTGATTGTATTTAAAATAAAGCTGATACAGAAATAAGTAATGATTATACATATAGATGCCAATAATCCATCAGAATGTTCTGTTGAAATATTTAAAATAGATTCCCAATTTATAAAAGGAGTTGCAATAAGTAAAAGAATCATTAAAGGAATGAAGATTATGGTAAGAATGGCATAAGTAGTACTTACATATTTTTTGCACAAATGATAGTCTTGGCGAGCTAAGGCTTCAGCTAATCGGTTTTTAAGTCCATTGCTAATTCCAATATCAAAAAAACTAATCCATGCTACCATAGAGCTTAAAGCCATCCATATTCCATACCTTTCGCTATCTACATAGTCTAATGTGAGAGGAACAAGGAGTAATCCTATTAGGATATTCCCTCCTTTGATAAATAACATGTATAAAATATTTTTTTTTGCTTTTATTGACCTTTCATTTCCTGTAGAAAAGATCTTATGTAGCTTATTTTGTATTAAAAATTTTATATTATTCATTTTGTTGGGGCATATTAAAAATTTATTTTTATATTTTCAAACTAGTTATATAGCAATGGCCCCTCCTACGATATTGAAGATACCGAAGTCGGAAGCTCCCAAGGAGTTCAGAATAAGACGTGTAGTATATAGCGATACGAACATCGTGATACCCATCTTGGCATAAAGGTATCCGGTGTTTTTAATTACTCGATTAGCCGTCGACATACTTTGTTGTTTTCTTGTTTTTAACATTTCAAATTTCTTTCCACCACTTCTCCGCCACCCCTCCGCCACTTTAAAATGGTGTGAAAATTTTAGAATTTCCACATGGTGGAGAGGTGTGGAGAACAGGGGAAACCTGTACAACCCCGACATTTTACCGAAAATGAACGTGGTTGTAAATCAGGTGATTAATTTTTCAGCTTGTCGGGGTTGTCGGGGTTGACATGCATTTTCTTAAACTTTTTTCTGGAAATGTGTGGAGAGATATAAAATTCATTCTCTCCACACTCACACGTAAAAGTTTTATAAAATAGGGTGACAACCCTGCCAACCCCGACACGATTATGTATTCTTGCAATGAATGTTTATATAGTCGCTCTGGAAAATCCTGCCTATCTTTTTATGAAATTCCAACCATTTCTCAGGGTCGTCTTTCAATGCATTTGCATACAGATAGTAGATTCTGTAAAAATTCCAGATACTGTCTGAATCCCTTTTTTTAAACGCATGTAGGTGCTTTCGCCCATGCGAGTGATTCTGCTTACTTCGTGAATGGAAAGAATCTTGCCATTCACCAGAGTTGTCCGACGGATTTCGTCGAAAAATGCTCCCAGTGCAATGCTGAGAGGAGTACAATGTTTCATAAATGAAATTATTTAAGTTATCCCGGACACTATTGTCCGAGACTGTTCTTACTGCTAATATCTGTTAAACATTGTTTATACTTGTTATATTTGTTGCTGCCATAGTTGCAACGCACGTTTGCATGCTACAAACTTGCCTGCTACATTTGAGCGTGTTTTAATTTTAACCTAAACTATGGAAAAAACTACTTTCAGCCTTTTCAAAGGCTATTCGGACACGTGCCCGTCCGAAACCACATTGGCTCATCTTCTCCACCTTATCCGCGAAGACCAAACCGTAAAGAACCATACGGAGAAGCATCGTTATTACCGTTCCGAAGGGTATCAGGCTCCGGCTTCCCGGGAGAAGGCTTCGTGTCCCTGTTTCGCAGTGGCAGTCCGTTTTTCCGGTGGCAAGCAACAGAAACACATTGCTTCGTGGACCGGATTCTCGCTTGCCGACCTCGATCATGTGCCTGCACAGCGGATGCAGGAAGTGCTGCAGCGTGTTCGCGAAGACGAGCATACGGCACTGGCTTATGTCACCATCAGCGGGGAGGGAATACGTATTCTCTTCCGCATGGATGTGCCTATGGAGGGGCTGTCTGCTGCCAAAAAGATAGAACGCTATAAAAAAGCGTTTCTGGCTGCCAATGCTTATTATACCCGGCTGACGGGGGTAGAGTGCGACGGAGCCTGCAAGAATCCTACACGGCTGAGCGGACTGGCTGCCGATCCGGACGTGTTTTTCAATCCGGCGGCTGTGCCGTTCAAATTCTCAGCGAAGGATCTGGAGCCTGTACGAAACGGCAAACTGGAGCGCGTGACGGCTGCCATCAACCGTGAACTGAAACAGGCCGGTGTGGTATACGAGGCGCATCATCGCAACGACTATATCATGCGTACGGGCTATCTGCTCAATGAGTACGGCATTCCGATGGAGGAAGCCTTGCAGTGGGCAGAGGGCCGGTTTACCGATTATACGGGCGATGTGGCTTCTATCTTCCGTTCCTGTTATGCCGACAGCACGAAGTTTGATACGCGTGTGCCGGCGAGGGGCAGGGGGCGGAAAGAAGGCACCGAAGCGGTGAAACGGATGGCGACGGTACACGACATCGAGCAGTTCCTCGATACACAGGGAGTATTCCGGCACAATGTGATTACCGGAAAATATGAAATGCGTCCCAAAGAATGCGACGAGGATGCTCCTTTCATGGAAGTGACCGACCGCATGGTCAATACGCTCTGGAGCCGGATGTGCAAGGAGGGAGAAAATCTCCGCTTGTCCGATTTGCGCAATGTGCTGGAATCGGAATATGTAGAGGATTACAATCCTTTTGTGCATTATTTCAACTATCTGCCTGCCTGGGATGGAAAAACAGATTACATCGGAAAGCTGGCCGATATGGTGGAGGTATGCGGCAATCAGGAGCATTTCAGGAAGTGTTTCCAGAAATGGCTGGTGGCAGCCGTGGCTTCCATTCTCGATCCGCGTATCATCAATCACGAGATTCTGGTACTGGTGGGACCGCAGGGGGTGTATAAAACCACCTGGTTCAACCGTCTTTTGCCCGAAGAGCTCAGGGCGTATTTTTATCTGAAAACCAACAGCAGTCATCTCACCAAGGACGATATGATGACACTCTCCGAGTTTGCTTTCGTCTGTCTGGAAGAGATTGACGAGATGCGTCCGTCGGAAATGAATCAGCTGAAGGCTTTGGTGACTTCACCCGACATCAACGAGCGCCGGCCGTACGGGCACTACAAGGAAAAGCGGGCGCACATTGCCAGTTTCTGCGGTACGACAAACAATGCCAACTTTCTGAACGACCCCACCGGACACCGCCGCTGGCTGCCTTTCGAAGTGAAGCAAATCCAGAATCCCTACGATACGCCCATCGACTACGAAGGAGTCTATGCCCAGGCGCTGGCACTCTGGAAGGAGGGATTCTGCTTCTGGTTTGCCAACGACGAGATTCGTGAAATCAATGCGCATAATGAACAGTTTGAAACGACCAACATGGAGCTGGAAGTGATTCAGACCGGATACCGCCGTCCCATGCCGGGAGAGGAGTGTCAGTTCATGACCGTTACGGACATCATGGCCCGTGCCGGATTTATGCTGAAAATGCCACTCAGTACGGTAAAAATCGGTTTGGCACTGAAGAAATTAGGCTTCGAACAGGTTAGGGCTGCCGGAAAACGGGGCTACCGGGTGATTCCGCTGAACGATGAGGAAATTCATCACAACCGTCTGGCAATGGGACGATATACCGAGCCTCCTGCCGAAGGAGAAGCCTCTGTCTGAACAAAGACGGAGACTGTACGTGACCTGTACCGATGGCTTGCGTGACTTGTATCGTCAGCGAATGATACTTGTATCGCAGGCTTACGATACAAGTCACGTTTTTGCCGGATTCAGGGCCGTCCCAGATAGCGGAAGAGAATTTCCACCTGAATGGAGGTAAACATCTGCTGGTTGGGACGGTAGCCGTAGTCCTGAAGTTCCTTGAACAGCGCCTTATTCTGCTTCAGCCATCGCGTCAGCCGGTTCACCGCCGCTTCGGGAGTCAGTTGGGGCGCATAGGCCATGGCCAGTTCTCTACGGTAGTAAGGATGGATTTCCCACTCTTTTTCTATCTTCTCTTCAGGAATACTTTTGTCTCTCATAATTGCTTGAATATTATTGTTTTATCACTATAAATATAGCAATAAATCCGCTAATATCCATTGCCTTACGAGAATTATTTTATATGATTTTATTGCATCTTCTTCTATGTTCTTTTCTCTTCTTCCACGCCTCTTTTTCCGTGTTGTATCTTTGTTTCAGATTGAGAGAGGGAACAAGTTGTTATGAGTTTTTTAGTTCTTTAGTTTGTATATAAGAACAAACTCAAAAACTTAAGAACTTTCCCAAACAAACTTATAAACTTACAAACTTAAAAACTTGTAAACTTATGGCATTAAATTACAGTATCTCGATGAGATCTTCCAATCCTACGGATCCGGAAGCAGTGAAAAAAGCGTATGCAAAAGCTCAGATCGGCAGCAACGTAAGTCTGAAAACCATGT
>ERZ857750.1860-NODE-1860-length-21900-cov-10.590066_pt1 | contig 21900 bp, 16 predicted proteins | sample MGYA00519915_ERZ857750 | MGnify/ENA primary metagenome ERZ857750 (study PRJEB31778, sample SAMEA3449358) | human gut metagenome | biome: human gut; feature: human-associated habitat; material: faeces | place: United Kingdom | collected 2010/2012 ... | reverse complement strand
AATTATATTTCATAAAAAACACCCCAAAAGTGTCCAACTTTTGGGGTGCAGTACAATACAGCGGCCTCTTTTTGTTTCGTTTGTGTTTAAGGGTTTTGTATATATGTTCCACGTGGAACATGTCTTCTTTGGTGGTTGTTTGGGAAGAAAATTGAGATGATTACATTTGTAGAATCTCGTGGTTTAATTATTTTGAAAGGTGTTTGTGGGTTGATAGTTCCACGTGGAACACTACCCTATCTTCCGAATTTTACCAAGAGAACATTTACGTCTGCGGGAGAAACTCCGGGTATGCGAGAGGCTTGCCCGATGTTTTTAGGCCGAATTCGGGATAGTTTTTGCCGGGCCTCGATAGTCAGGGAATTCATCGAGTGAAAGTCGAAATCCGCGGGAATTCGTATGTTTTCGAGCCGATGTAGCTTTTCTGCAATGAATTTTTCGCGCTCAATATACCCTTTATATTTGATTTGGATTTCTGCCTCTTCGATCACCTCTTCCTCCATCCGGTTCGTTTCGATGAATTTTCGGAGCTTCGGCAGGACGGCTTGCAGCGAATCGAACGAAACATTATTCCGCATTAGTATGTCGTAAAGCTTCCTTCCCTGTGATAAAGGTTCGGAATTTATTGCTTTTAAATAGTCGTTAATTTCGGCTGCTTTGATGCTCTGTTGGCGAGTGAAAGAAATAAGCGATTCTACGAGCGTATTTTTTTTGACGAAATAGTCATATCTTTTTTGGGTAATAAGCCCGATTTTATATCCGATAGGAGTAAGCCGGATGTCCGCATTGTCCTGCCGGAGCAGGATGCGGTATTCTGCACGCGAGGTGAACATGCGGTAGGGCTCGTCCACCCCTTTGGTCACAAGGTCGTCTATCAACACTCCGATATAGGCTTCGTCGCGCTGCAATACGACGGCCTCCTCCCCTTTCAGCATCCGGTGTGCATTGATCCCTGCCATCAACCCCTGGGCTGCGGCCTCTTCGTATCCGGTCGTCCCGTTGACCTGCCCGGCGAAATAAAGGGCGGAAACGAGTTTTGTTTCGAGCGAATGGTGCAGTTGCGTGGGTGGAAAATAGTCGTATTCGATGGCATAGCCCGGGCGATAGATGTGCAGGTCTTCGAATCCCCGGATTTTATGCAGTGCTTCCAACTGTATTTCCCAGGGCAGCGACGAAGAAAAGCCGTTGAGGTAGTATTCGTTGGTGCTGCGTCCTTCGGGTTCGAGGAAGAGCTGGTGCTGGTCTTTGTCGGCGAATGTACGCAGTTTGTCTTCGATGCTCGGGCAGTAGCGCGGCCCGATTCCCGTTATCGTCCCGTTGAACAGCGGCGAGCGGTCGAACCCTGTGCGCAGGATGTCGTGCACCTCGGCCGACGTGTAGACCAAAAAACAAGGGAGTTGGTTTTTAACCGGTTGTGTGTCAGGTGAAAAGGAGAATTTGGCCGGGTTTTCGTCTCCGTATTGCGGTTCGAGTATTTCGAAGTCGATCGTGCGGGCATCGAGGCGTGCGGGTGTCCCGGTTTTCATACGCCCGGTTTCGAATCCGATTGCGCGCAGGGATTCCGTGATCCCGTGCGAAGCGGCGTCCCCTGCCCTGCCGCCCTCGGCGTGCGATGTGCCGCAGTGCATCAGCCCGTCGAGGAACGTGCCGGCGGTAAGTATGACGGCTTTACAAGCGAATTCGATGCCCATGCGTGTCCGTACGCCCGTCACGCGTGGTTTAGGTGCAGAGGTGTCGAACAGCAGTTCGGTGGCGGCGTCCTGCCAGATGTAAAGGTTCAGCGTGTTTTCGAGCGTATGGCGCCACTCCTCCGAGAAACGGGTTTTGTCACATTGTGCACGGGGACTCCACATGGCCGCACCCTTCGAACGGTTGAGCATCCGAAATTGGATAGCGGTGAGGTCGGTAATGCGTCCCATCTGTCCTCCCAAAGCATCTATCTCTCTGACTATCTGTCCCTTGGCTACTCCACCGACAGCCGGGTTGCACGACATGGAGGCCATTTTGGACATGTCCATCGTGAGCAGCAGCGTGCGCGACCCCAGGCGTGCGGAAGCCGAGGCCGCTTCACAGCCGGCATGTCCGCCGCCGATGACGATTATATCGTATTCGAGTGTCATTGTGCCGTCTCCCAGAATTTGAGGTATTTATCCTCCTTGCGGTGCATCTGCGCATTGGTGCGGGGCGTCTTGTCACCCTGCCCGCAGAGGTGCAGCACGCCGTGTACGATGACTCTGCGCATTTCCTGGAGTGTCGTGCAGCCGTATTGCCGGGCATTGTCGGCTACGGTCTCGACGTCGATGAAAATGTCGCCCGAAACGATGCGTTCGCCTTTGCGGTCGCTGTAATCGAACGTAATGACGTCGGTGAAATAGTCGTGCCCGAGCCACTGGCGGTTCATCTCCAGGAGCCGTTGCGCCGAGCAAAAAATGTAGCTCACATCGCCCAGCGCATACCCTTCCGCTTCGGCCACTTCGCGCAGCCATGCCGCCGTCAGGCGTTTCTGCGGCAGCCGGAAGGTACAATCGTCGTTATAGTATCGTATTGCCATGTTTGAAGGACGGCCCGAAGCCGTAATCAGTCTGTAAATCTTTGCAAAAGTACAAAAATAATATAGATGAAAATGTCCCGGCGGGCTTTTTCTCGTTGTCCGTGTCCGGGTGGCATTCCGAAGCTGCATCTGCCTTCCCCGCAGGGAAATTCCGGAAAAATAAAAAAATATTTTTTCAGAAAGGGAGCGGTTTTAGTTACGGATCGTAATTTTTATTTCCGACCCGGGGATACATTGCCGGCCATGTCCTGGATTTTTGTTTTATATTATTCTGATATACAATTTGTTATTGGTATATAGGGGCGTATAACGATACGGAAAAACCGTTATATTTGCCTCGTCACGAAGTATTAACCCAAAAATCTCTCAAAATGAAAATCTTCAAAATGCTTACCACGCTTGCGGCTTTCTTTGCCGTGGCGTTGTTTTCGGGATGTGATGACGACAAAGGATCCGAACCCGATCCGCAGCCAGTGAAACTCGCTTCGCCCGGGATTGTCTTCAAGGACGTCAAACCCACGTCGTTCGCGGCCTCGTGGACGGCTGTGGAACATGCTGCGGCTTTCGGTTATAAACTGCTGGCGACCGACGGGGACAGTGAAACCGTCGTGGCTGAGGTCGCTTCGTATGATGCCGTGGAAGTCTCTTTTTCGGGGCTAAAACCTGCTACGGCATATACGCTCGAAGTCGTTGAGCTGGCCGGAGACGACCCCGGATATACCGATTCGGATCCGGCAAAGGCTTCGACGACGACAGCCGACGAGCCGGTCGTCGTGACGTCGCCGTGGGTCAATGTCGAATTCTCCTATGAGACAGTCGGCGGAAAGGGGACGTTGCGTGTCGCCAACAAAGCCAATGTCAAGTGTGCGCATTTTTATTCGAGTACCGAGACGGTGAATGTCATCGGCGAAGGGTATGATGACGAAAAGACGCTGATCGGTTATATCCTGATGGATTACGAGGACGGTGTGCCGGGCGTTTATATGGACACGGCCGAGCACAAGTTCAATAACAACGGCGCCGGGTTCAAGGCCGGGGACAAGCTCTTCTACTATGTCGTGGGCGTGGATGCGGCCGATAAACCGGGCGACCTGAACTGGTTTTGGGTCGAAATCCCCGCCAACATAGGCGACCCGGTGATTATCCTCGATTCGCCGGAGGTCTGACGACTTTCCGGAATAATTGGTAAGCGGGATCCTGTTTTTGCGGGATCCCGCTGTTGTATTCCGTTCTGGCCAGATACAGGGCTGCGGAAAAGGTTTTTTTGATCCGGAAAAGGTCGACGGGAGAGCTGGCCAGGTTTAGAGCGGGATTTCTGCCCGCCGTTGCCAAAAATATTTGATGGGATTTATCCTTCGCCCGAAACGGTTTTTCGGCGTGGCGTGTCCGGGGTTACCGTTCGGAAGGATTCCCGATCCGGTATTTATTGTCGGTGTTTATCGTTCGGAAGGGTTCCCGGTTCGGTGTTTATCGCCGGGGTTTACCGTTTGAAACAGTTTTCGGCGCGGAGCTTCTCGCCGGGGTTCGGCGGGTAGATGCCGAATACCAGTTTGTACTCGGTTTCCATCGTCATGATGTTGACCGACGAGCCGATGGTGCCCAACTGTTCGTTTCTTGCCACTTTCTGGCCCTTTTCAACGCATATCGACCCCATGTTGGCATAGGAGGTTATATATTCGCCGTGAGCCACGAAAACGTCGTATTTGTTCGTGATGCGGTTGCGCTTGATTTCGACGACCTTTCCGTCGTAGATCGAAATGACGTGCGCACCCTTGGGGCCGGAGATCTCGGCCATGTTTTCCTTGTAGCGTTTTACGGAACCGGCCGTGACGGGAAGCCTCAGCCCCGTGGTCTTGGTCGAGAACGACGCACCCTCGGTATTGCCTTTGGTGAGTTTGCGCAGCTCGCTGATGGCCACGTCGAGTTGCTGTTCCTGCGACAGTTTGCGTTGCAGGGCCTGTTTCTCCTTCTGCGACATTTGGCGGATATTGGCCCGGGCGTTGCGCGAATCGCGCTGGAGCTTCTGTTTCTGGGCGGTGAGGTTCTGCGTCACCGAATCCAACGAGCGTTTGCGACGGTCGAGCAGCTCCTTCTCGCGGGCGACCTGTTCCGAAAGTGCGGCGATGTCGTGCAGTTTGCGTTCGCGCATCGAAGCCACCTCGCGCAGGTTGGTGATCTTTTTCGCGACGTCGGCGAAGTCGCGCGACGAGAAAATGTAGGTCAGGTAATTGTTGTGCTTATAGTTGCGGTAGGCCTCGCGTACCATCTCGGCATACTGCGTACGGTTGCGTTCCAGGGCCGAGCTGAGATCGCCGGCGACGCTGTCCGTACGGGATATCTCCTTGCGCAGCAGGCGCACCTGCTTCTCGGTCTCTTCGAGCAGTTGGTTGCGGGAGTCGAGCTGGCGCGCCAGGCGGCGAACCCGTTCCTCGGTGGCGGCGCGGCCTTCCTGTATCTTCGAGATCGCGCGTTCCTCGTCGGCAATCCTCTTTTCCAGGGCGGCGATGACCCGTTTCTGCTCTTCGATGGCATCGCGGCCCCCCTGCGCCGCAGCGGTAAAGGCGGCGAACAGGAAAAGGAGGGTCAGTATGCGGGCGGGCTTCATCACGGTCACTCTTTTTCGGCTTTGCCCTGTTCCATGCGGCGGGTGATCTGGTCAGCGTCGTAGCCCTTTTCGAGTCCCTTGCGCCAGTATATTTCGGCCATGAACTGTTCGCCCATGGCATGCAGGATATCCCCGTAATGAACCAGCAGCGCCGCACTCTCCTGCCCGTCGAGGGCGATGGCCTGCTGCATCACCTTCTTGGCCTCGGCCGTGCGTCCCAGCTTGAAGAGCACCCAGGCATGGGTGTCCAGGTAGGTGGGGTTGTTGTCCGTGAGGGCGATGGCGCGGCTCGACATCGTGAGCGCCTTTTCGAGTTCACGCCCTTCGAGCGAGAGGAAATAGGCGTAGTTGTTGAGTACCATGGCGTTATCCGGATCGTAGCGCAGGCTGTGGTCGTAGGCTTTGTAGCACTGCTTCATATCCGCCCGGAACGAACCTTTTCGGACAGCCCGGGCGAAATTGTTGTCGATGTCCTGTTCGCCGGCGGTGGCTTTCTGGTGCCAGGTGTCGCCGATAAATCCCCAGATCACGCTGCGCAGCGAATCTGTCCGGGCATAGCCCAGCGATTGTTTGTAGGCTTTGATCGCCTGGGGATATTGTTTGGAATAATTCAGCGTATGCCCTTTCGAGAGGTGGAAATCGACCTGTCCGGGAAAGAGCTCCAGGGCGCGCCCGATATAGCGGTTCACCGAATCGGGATGCTGAAGATAGCTCTCGATGTCTATCACCGAACGGAAATACTCCTCGACGGGCGGCTGGTCGTCGAGGTGGAGTTTGTAGAGCGCGAGCGCCTGTTCCAGCTCGCCCGAGGCGATCAGGTGTTTGGCATAAAGTTCCACGACGCGCCTGTCCTGCGGGTAGCGGACGGCAAGCGTCGAGGCCAGCGTATTGAGCTGGGGGTAATATTCGCGGTAGAAACGCATGTCGGAGGTGAAGATCCCGAAACGTTTGATCTTCGTGTCGAGCGGCATCTTGTCCGACTCGAAAAGCCGCTGCGTAACGTCCAGCACCGCCCGGTAATCGTGGCGGCCGTTGTAGAAATCGGCCAGCGACATGAGCGTTCCCACGTCGGTCGAGTCGATCTGCAATGCCCGGTCGTATTCGGCCTTGGCCAGCGAATCCTTGCCCAGAATGCCGTAGAGGTCGGCCAGCACGACGTGGTGTTCGGCCTCGTAAGGCACCGCTTCGACCATGGCCTCGGCCTCTTCGACGGCCTTGTCCATCTGGCGCGTAGCGACCAGCAGCTGCCGTTTCATGGTGCTCAGCACCGGGATGCGGCCGAAGCGCACTTCGGCCGAGTCGAGCGTGGCGATGGCCGAGAAGGGCTGCTGCGCCTGCTCGTAGAGGGCGGCCAGAATCCGGTAGTTGTCGGGGTTCTGCGGCTCGTCGCTGCGCAGGCGGCGGTAGACGGCCAGCGCCTCGTCGTAACGGCGGGCATAGATGAGTGCCTGCCCGAGGAACTGGTGGTACCACTTGTTGGCGGTGTCGAGCCGGAAGGCCGTGCGTGCCAGATTCACCGCCTCGTCGGGCGTGGAATACATGCCGTTGGCGGCCATTTCGTAATAGGCCGGTGCGAAGGTCGAGTCGTTGCGGATGGCCTCGGCGAAGAATTCCCGCGCCCGGACGGTGTCTCGGGCAATGGCATTCTGTTTGATGCCTTCGGTATACAGCCATACGCTGCGCAGCGAATCGGGATAGCCGGGCACGCCGGCGGGGCCTTTCCCGGCGGCGAAGGCCGAAAGGAAGAGCACGCACAGTACCGTGATCGCTGTCAGACGTTTCATGGGCCCGGTGTTTTAGAGTGCCGTGTCGAACTGGTGGAGGAAACGCACGTCGTTCTCGAAATAGAGGCGCAGGTCTTTCACGCCGTATTTGAGCATTGCGATGCGTTCAATACCCATGCCGAAGGCGAAGCCCGAGTATTTTTCGGGGTCTATGCCGTTTGCCTGGAGTACGTTGGGGTCTACCATGCCGCAGCCCATGATTTCGAGCCAGCCGGTACCCTTGCACACCGGGCAGCCCTTGCCCCCGCAGAGGTTGCACGATACGTCGACCTCGGCCGAAGGTTCGGTGAAGGGGAAATACGACGGGCGCATGCGGATGACGGCCTGCTCGCCGAAAACCTCCTTGGCGAAGTAGAGCAGCGACTGTTTCATGTCGGCGAACGACACCCCTTCGTCAATGTAGAGGCCCTCGATCTGGTGGAAGATGCAGTGCGCGCGGTACGAAATGGCTTCGTTGCGGAACACGCGGCCGGGGCAGATGACGCGGATGGGCGGTTTCTGGCGCTCCATGGTGCGTACCTGGATCGACGAGGTATGCGTGCGCAGCAGGATGTCGGGATCCTTTTCGATGAAGAACGTGTCCTGCATGTCGCGCGCCGGATGTTCGGGCGGGAAGTTGAGCGCCGAGAAAACGTGCCAGTCATCCTCGATCTCGGGCCCGTCGGCGACGGTGTAGCCCAGCCGCGAGAAGACCTCGACGATCTGGTTCTTGACGATCGAGATCGGGTGGCGCGACCCCAACTGCTCGGCCGAACCGGGACGGGTCATGTCTTCGGTCGCAGCGCCGTCGTCGGCGATTGCGTCCTGAAGTTGCTCGCGCAGGGCGTTTATGCGGTCGAGGGCCGTGACCTTGAGTTTGTTGAGCTGCTGCCCCATTTCGCGCTTGAGCTCCGGGGCCACCGTCTTGAACTCTTCCATCAGGGCGTTCAGTTCGCCCTTCTTGCCGAGCACTTTGATGCGGAACTCCTCGATCTCGGCCGCTGCCTTCGGTTTGAACTCTTCGACACGTCGGAGAAGTTCATTGATTTTGTCGGTCATATTTTGATTGTTTACGCTTTTTCCGTATTTTTACCCGTCTTATTACGTTAAGTATAACGTGCAAAGTTATAAAAAAATTGAGATATGTTGCGTAAAACCCTCTCATTTATCTCGGTGCTGTTGCTCGCTGCGACGGTCGCCGGGGCGCAGAACCCCGACGACGGGACTGCACGTCCCCGCTCGGTGGGCGTCGTGATGAGCGGCGGCGGCGCAAAGGGACTCTACCATATAGGCGTGCTCGAAGCCCTCGAGGAGAACGGCGTGCCGATCGATTACGTGGCGGGCACCTCGATGGGCTCGATCATCGCGGCCATGTATGCCGCGGGCTACTCCCCTGCCCAGATGCGGGAGATCGTCGCTTCGGGCGTGGTCAAGGAGTGGGTGTCGGGGCGTATCGACCCCCGCTATACCCCCTACTACCAGCAGATCGGCCACAACCCGTCGTTTATCAGCGTGCGCCTGAACCTGGGTAATTCGGGCAAGCGTTTCCGTGTGACGAACCTGATTTCTTCGACGCCGATCGAGATGGCGCTTACGGAGCTGTTCGCGCCGGCCTCGGCGGCTGCCGGCGGCGACTTCGACCGTCTGATGGTGCCTTTCCTCTGCGTGTCGAGCGATATGAACGCCCGCGAGCCGGTGGTGATGCGCAACGGCGACCTGTGCGAAGCCGTGCGCTCGTCGATGTCCATCCCGCTGGTGTTCAAACCGATGAAAGTCGATTCGATGCTGCTCTACGACGGCGGTATTTACGACAACTTCCCGTGGCGTCCGCTCGACGTGGGGTTCCGTCCCGACCTGATCGTGGGCAGTATCTGCACGGCGGGCAATACCCCGCCGGGCGAGGACATCAACATCCTCGACCAGGCTTTCATGCTGGCGATGCACGATACGGATTACGACCTGCCCAAAGGGCGCAGCGTCACGGTTCGCCGTGCCGTGGATGTCAACATGCTCGATTTCGACAGCGCCGTGGCCGTGATGGATGCCGGTTATGAAGATGCGATGGCCGTCATGCCGCAGATCCTGGAGCGGGTTTCCGAACGCTGGTCACCCCGGCGCTATGCCGAGCGGCGCGAGGAGTTCCGCGCCAAATGCCCGCCGCTGGTCTTCAACGACTATAAGCTCGAAGGGCTCTCCTCGGCGCCCGAGGCCTATATCCGCGACTTCGTGAAGGTAGACCGCCGAACCCCCGGGCGCCAGCGCCCGATGGGTTTTTCCGAATTGCGCGACAACCTCTACGCGGTGCTTGCGGACGGCGATTTCACGATGGATTTCCCGCACGTGACATACGACACCGTGACGGAGCGCTATTCGTTCCGGGCAAAGTTCCATACCAAACCCAACTTCAAGATCACGATCGGCGGCAACGTCTCCTCGACGGCCTTCAACCAGGCCTACATCGGCGTCAATTACCAGACGATCGGCCGTGTGGGGCAGCAGTTGGGCGCCGACCTCTACCTCGGGCCGATCTATACGTGGGGTACGATCGGAGGGCGCACGGATTTCTACATGTGGAAACCCGTGTTCCTGGATTACTCCTACAATTTCGCCGTGCGGAATTTCCGCCACGGTTCATTCGGCAACATCACCAAAATCGACAACACGCGGCAGGTCAAGAACAGCGAAAGTTTCTTCTCGGTGGCCGCCGGAATGCCCCTCGCCCACCGCGGCGTCTTCCTGATCCGCGCCAACGGCGGGCATGTCAATTACCGGTACGATTCCGACGAGCTTTTCGCCGACGATACCGACCATTCGCGCTATTCGTTCTTCGGGATCAAGGCCGAGCTGGCGCGTAATACGCTCGACAAGTTCCTCTATCCCCGCCGGGGTTCCGACCTGAAACTGTCGGGCATCTTCGTCACGGGGCGCGATAAATACGAGCCGTTCGATGCCGAAAAGTTCCTGTCGCGGACGTCCCGCCAGTGGGTCGGGGCGCGGCTTACGTGGGACAAGTATTTCGACATGCCGGGCTGCAGCTGGTTTTCGCTGGGGCTGAACGTCGACGGCGTGATCACGAACCATCCCGAGTTCACGACCGAGGGGGCCACGGTGATGTCGATGCCGGCTTACGAGCCGGTGCCTCACGCGCAGATGATTTACATGCCCGACTTCCGGGGCAAGCGGTTCGCGGCGGGCGGCGTGATGCCGACTTTCGACCTGATGCCCAACTTCTTCCTGCGCACGGGTTTCTACGCCATGTTCCGCGAGAAACGCAGTTTCGTACCCGGGGTGTCAGGCCCGGTGGAAGATAAGCGCTGGCACTATATCGCCGAGGCGTCGCTGGTCTACCATACGCCGATCGGCCCGGTCAGCCTGGCCCTGACCAAATACGACCTGCGCAACTGGAAGAACATGTACCTGACGTTCAATTTCGGGTACGCGATCTTCGCGCCCAAGGGGACGTTCTATTAGCGTGCCGTGGCGCCGGGCGCATTATTTTTTCTGTTATCGGAATAACACTTTTTTAAATTATTTTCATAAATTTGCCCCGGTAATGCGTATTTGAAAGATCAATTCAACAAAATAATTCAAAATCAAAGAGCTATGTTCGCAATCGACAATTACGATTTCAAAGGCAAGCGCGCGATCATCCGCGTGGATTTCAACGTGCCCCTCAACGAGAAGGGCGAGGTAACGGACGATACCCGCATCCGTGCGGCGATCCCCACCATCAAGAAGGTGCTCGAAAAGGGCGGCTCGGTCATCCTGATGTCGCACCTGGGGCGTCCCAAGAAGAATCCCGATCCCAAGTTCTCGCTGGAGCAGATCGTCCCCGCCATCGAGAAACGCCTGGGCGTGAAGGTGATGTTTGCCGGCGACTGCATGGGCGAGAAGGCCGCCGAGATGGCTGCAAACCTCAAGCCCGGCGAGGTGATGCTGCTCGAAAACCTGCGTTTCTATGCCGAGGAGGAGGGCAAGCCCCGCGGCCTGGCCGAAGACGCTACCGACGAGGAGAAGAAGGCTGCCAAGAAGGCGCTCAAAGAGGGCCCGCAGAAAGAGTTCGTCAAGCGGCTCGCTTCGTATGCCGATTGCTACATCAACGATGCGTTCGGTACGGCGCACCGCGCACACGCTTCGACGGCGCTGATCGCCGATTATTTCCCCAACGACAAGATGTTCGGCTATGTGATGGAGAACGAGCTGAAGGCCATCGACGGCATTATGCTCAACCCGCAGCGCCCGTTCTGCGCCATCCTGGGCGGTTCGAAGGTCTCGACCAAGATCACCATCATCGAGAATCTCCTGGAGAAGGTGGACGTCCTCATCCTGGGCGGCGGTATGACCTATACCTTCGCGGCTGTGGAGGGCGGTAAGGTCGGCAATTCGATTTGTGAGCCCGACCAGTTCCAGACGGCACTCGATATCCTGGCCAAAGCCAAGCAGAAGGGTGTGAAGGTCGTGATGTCGCCCGACGCGCTGATCGCCGACGCATTCTCGGCCGATGCCAACACCGATGTGGCTCCCGCCAACAATATTCCCGACGGCTGGGAAGGCGTCGACATCGCCGAGGAAGGCAAGAAGGTGTTCCGCGAGGAGATCCTCAAGTGCAAGACGATCCTCTGGAACGGCCCCGTGGGCGTGTTCGAGATTGACAAGTTCGCAACCGGTTCGCGCGCCGTGGCCGAGGCTATCGCCGAGGCTACCTCGAAGGGTGCCTACTCGCTCATCGGCGGCGGCGATTCGGTGGCGTGCATCAACAAGTTCGGCCTGGCGGACAAGGTTTCGTATGTTTCGACCGGCGGCGGCGCCCTGCTCGAATACATGGAAGGCAAGGTGCTTCCGGGTGTGGCGGCGATCCGCAAATAAGCCGACATTCCGATCCAGATCCGAAATAAAGACAAGGGGTGTTCCGGCATGGTCGGACACCCCTGTCGTCACTAAAAAACCCGAACACAATGAAAAAAATCATTCTTTTCGCTGCAACAATAGCTTGTATGGCAAGTTGTCAGAATACATCCAAAACCCCGGCCATCGACCTGGCCAACTTCGACCTTTCGGTAGCCCCGAACGCCGATTTCTACGAGTACGCCACGGGCGGCTGGCAGAAGAACAACCCCCTCAAACCGGAATATTCGCGCTACGGTTCGTTCGATATCCTGCGCGACAACAACGAAAAGCGTATCAACGAGCTTTTCTCGGAGATGACCAAGATGAAGGCCGAGCCCGGCAGCATCGAGCAGAAGATTTCCGACCTCTATAAGATGGGGCTCGATTCGGTGCGCCTGAACGCCGAGGGTGTAGCCCCGGTGAAGGACGCCGTCGGGGAGATCCTCGCCATCGGCGACCGTGCACAGCTGACCGGTGCCATTGCCGGACTCCACACGGCGATCGCCAACCCCTTCTTTTCCGTGGGTGTGCAGGCTGACTTGATGAACAGCGATATCAATGCCCTTTATATCTCGCAGTCGGGCCTCACGATGGGCGACCGCGATTACTACCTCGACCCCGAGAACGAGAATATCCGGACGGCCTACAAGGAGTATCTGGGCAAGCTTTTCCGTCTTGCAGGCATTCCTGAGGCAGACATCGAGAAAGCCGTGGCCGGTGTGATGAACATCGAGACGAAACTGGCCGAGAAGTCTTGGTCGAACACCGAGTTGCGCGACATACCGGCACAGTACAACCCCACGGCGAAGGCCGAGTTCGAGAAGACCTACGATGCCATAGACTGGCCCGCTTACTATAAAGCCATGGGCATCGGCGACTTCGACACGATCATCGTGACGACGAAATCGTCGATCGCCAACGCCAACGACCTGATGAAGAACGCTCCGCTGGAGGATATCCGTTACTACCTTGCGGCGCAGTACCTGGACGATGCCGCGTCGTACCTGAGCGACGATTTCCAGCAGGCATCGTTCGATTTCTACGGCAAGGCGATGGCCGGCCAGCAGGAGATGAAACCCCGCTGGAAGCGAGCCATGTCGGTGCCCAACGGCATCCTTTCCGAGGCCGTGGGCGAGATGTATGTCGCCAAATATTTCCCCGCAAAGGACAAGGAGCGTATGCTCGGGCTGGTGAAGAACCTGCAGACGGCGCTCGGGCAGCATATCGCGGCGCTGGACTGGATGTCGGACGCCACGAAGGCCAAGGCTCAGGAAAAACTGGCGGCCTTCACGGTGAAGATCGGTTACCCGGACAAGTGGAAGGACTATTCGACGCTGGCGATCGACCCCTCGAAGAGCTATTTCGAGAACATCGTGAATGCCAGCCTCTGGTATACGGCCGACAATATTTCGAAGCTCGGCAAGCCTGTCGATAAGGACGAGTGGCACATGTCGCCCCAGACGGTGAACGCCTACTACAACCCGACGACCAACGAGATCTGCTTCCCGGCAGCCATCCTCCAGCCGCCGTTCTACAACCCCGAGGCTGACGACGCCGTGAACTACGGTGCCATCGGCGTGGTGATCGGCCACGAGATGACCCACGGGTTCGACGACCAGGGCCGCAACTTCGACAAGGACGGCAACATGAACAACTGGTGGACGGAGGAGGACGCTGCTGCGTTCAAGGCCAAGACCGACATCCTCGTAAAGCAGTTCGACGCGATCGAGGTGCTGCCCGCCAAGGACGGCCAGCCTGCGATTATGGCCAACGGCTCCCTCAGCCTGGGCGAGAACATCGCCGACCAGGGCGGCCTGCGCGTTTCCCATACGGCGTTCCGTAACTCGCTGAACGGCACCGAGCCCGCGCCGATCGACGGATTCACCGCCGACCAGCGGTTCTACCTGGCTTACGCTACGCTGTGGGCGCAGAATATCCGCGACGAGGAGATCGCACGTCTTACGAAGCTCGACGTACACTCGCTGGGCAAATGGCGTGTGAACGCCACGCTGCGTAATCTGCAGGATTTCTACGATGCGTTCAGTATGACCGACGGGGAGATGTTCATGCCCGAGGAGGAGCGCGTGGTTATCTGGTAGGCGGGTGCCGCCCCGATCGATATGCCGGCGGCAGGGTAATCCCTGCCGCCTTTTTGTTTCCCTGCCGGGCGGGTTGCTATGTTGATTATATCGAAAAACGATAAATATTTTTTGATATTCAAAAATTGTTGTTATATTTGTCGCCGAACAAACCCTAAAAATAACTCTCAGCGACCATGGATTTACTCACAGTAGAACATGTCACCAAGCAATACGCCGGGCACAAGGCCCTCGACGACGTATCGCTCGCAATCCCCCGAGGTTCGGTCTACGGGTTGCTTGGCCCCAACGGGGCCGGCAAGACGACGCTGATCCGCATCATCAACCGCATCACGGCGCCCGACAGCGGCCGCGTGTTGTTCGGTGACCGCGAGATCACGCCTGCGGATGTTTACCGTATCGGTTACCTGCCCGAGGAACGTGGCCTTTACAAGAAGATGAAGGTCGGCGAACAGGCCGTTTTCTTCGCACGCCTGAAAGGGCTTTCGCGCCGCGAAGCCGTCGTGCGGCTCAAGCAGTGGTTCGTGAAGTTCGGTATCCAGGACTGGTGGGACAAGAAGATCGAGGAGCTCTCGAAGGGCATGGCCCAGAAGGTGCAGTTTATCGTCACGGTGCTGCACGAACCCGAACTGCTGATCTTCGACGAGCCTTTCTCGGGCTTCGACCCGATCAATGCCAACCTCCTGAAGGAGGAGATCCTCGCCCTGCGCGACAAGGGCTCCACGATCATCTTCTCGACGCACAACATGTCGTCCGTGGAGGAGATCTGCGACCACATCACGCTGATCAACAAGTCGCGCAACATCCTCTCGGGGTGTGTCGACGACATACGCCGCAGGCACGGGGCAAACATCTTCGAAGTGGCCTACCGGGGCGATGAGGCGGCGCTGCGCCGTGCCGTCGAAGGCCGCTGCGAGATACTCGAAGGTTCGCAGGACAAGTCGGTATACGCTACGCTCAAACTCCATGTCGGGCGCGACGAGGAGGTGCGCGCAGTGATCGCCGCCGTGAACGACGCCGTCGAGCTGCGCTCGTTCCAGGAGATCATCCCGTCGATGAACGACATATTCATCCGCGCCGTCAGCGGGAACCTTTAGCCGGCCATGAACAGCAAGATCGTCAGCTCCGTCTTCGTCGTCGCGGCACTGGGCATCCTCTTTTACGACGTCTGTGCCGGGGAGCGGGTTGCGCCGCGGGCCTACATCTGCGTGGGGCTGCTCGTCGCGGCGCAGCTAATCAATCTCTTCGGGAACAAAACTCATAAAAACAAGTAAAACCATGTCACAAGTAGGTATCATCATAGGACGCGAATTCAACGAGCGCGTCCGTAAAAAATCCTTCATCATCACCACGCTGCTGATGCCGCTGCTGATGGTCGGCCTGATGTTCGCCCCGATGCTCATCATGAAGTATTCGGGCGGCGACGAGAAACATATCGCCGTGATCGACGAGAGCGGGCTGATAGCCCCCAGGCTGCAAAGCGGCAAGGAGCTGATATTCGAGCCCACCGACCTTTCGACCGAGGCCGCGCGTAAGGAATTGACCGACAAGTTCGGCGTGCTCTACATCGGTTCGGACATCCTCACCAACCCCAACAACGTGAAACTGTATGCCAATTCGTCGTCGTCGCTGTCGGTCGAAAGCAACATCACGGGGCAGATCGAGGATATCATCGAGGCCGAGAAACTCAAGTCATACAACATCGAAAACCTGTCGCAGATACTTCAGGAGGTGAAGACCCGCGTCGGTATGCAGACTTTCCGCAACGACGAGTCGCAGGAAGAGGAGGCGCACGCCAAATCGTCGGTGGTAGCCACGGGGATGGGCTTCGTGCTGGGCATGATCCTTTACATGTTCCTGCTGATCTACGGTTCGATGGTTATGCAGTCCGTGATCGAGGAGAAGAACAGCCGCGTGCTGGAGGTGATGGTTTCGTCGGTGAGGCCTTTCGACCTGATGCTGGGCAAGATACTCGGCGTGGCGTCGGTTGCCGTCGTGCAGGTGCTGATCTGGGGCGCGCTGTGCGTCGTAGGGGCGCTTGCGGTGGCGCAGATGATGCCGCCCGAAATGATGGAGGGCGTGCAGGCCATGCAGCAGGGGGTTCCCGGCGCAGCGGCTGCGATCGACGTGAACCCGGAGATGTTGCAGGTGATAGCGGCCGTTACGGACTTCGGCTTTATCCTCCGCATCTTCGCCTACCTGCTGCTGTTCGTCTTCGGCGGTTACCTGTTCTATTCGGCGATGTTCGCCGCGGTGGGTTCGGCCGTGGACAGCATCCAGGATGCGCAGCAGTTGCAGACGCCGATCACGATTCCGATCATCCTCGCCCTGCTGGTGATGATATCGGTCGTGAACGACCCCAACTCGCAGATGGCCTTCTGGTTCTCGATGATCCCCTTCACGTCGCCCGTGGTGATGATGGCGCGTATCCCTTACGGCATCCCCCTGTGGGAGATAATCCTCTCGCTGGTGATCCTCTACGCCTCGTTTACGGCGATGGTGTGGTTTGCGGCGAAGATCTATCGCGTGGGTATCTTCATGTACGGCAAAAAGCCGACGTTCAAGGAGCTGTACAAGTGGATGCGGTATTAAGTATTAGTCCGCACCGCGAAACGCGGAATAATCGGGCCGTACGTTGTCGTGCGGCCCGGTTTGTTTTCGTGCTGCCGGGCCGTCCGCCCCGTGCGAAATCGGCGGGTGCCGGGATTTTCCCGGTTTTTACTATCTTTGGGGGTATGAAAGAGTCGAAATTCGTCAAAACCAAGATCGTCGCGGGCTATGTCATCCTGATTGCCGTATGCGTCCTTTCAGTCGGGTATGTTTACCGTGCGGTGGTGCGTTTTTCGACCTCCGACGGCAGTTATTCGCTGCTGCACACCAAGCGCAATGTCGTGGGACAAACCCTCTACCACCTCTACCAGGCCGAGAGTTACGGCCAGCTGATGATCGCCGGATACAAGTCTTACGAGGCGCGGTACAAACGTGAATTGCGCACCGTGCGCGGCTATATCGACTCGTTGCGCAACCTGGCCGGGGAGCAGGATTCGCTCCAGACGATGCGCCTGGACAGCATTGTGAGGCTGCTGGGCGACAAGGAGCGGCGGACGATGAACCTGCGGCGGACGATCCGTTCGGCGGCTACGGCCAGCCTGCTGGACAAGAATATCCGCGAGCTGATCGGCCCGGCGGACAGTGTGGACAGCGTGGGGGTTCTGCGCGACAGCGTGTCGGTGCGTACGGTGGTGCAGGATACGCTGTCCGTGGCGGTGCCGCGGCGCAAGCGCAATTTCTTCCGCCGTTTCGCCGACCTGTTCAGTCCTCCCAAAGAGGATTCGAGCATCGTGATCTCCCACCGTGAGCGGGTCGTCGATTCGCTCCCCGCGACGGCCGTGAAGGATACGATCGCCATCGTCCTCAGGACGTTGCAGGATCGGGTGACCAGCGACCGCATCGGCATTTACGACCGGGCGTGGGACGAAGGGATGCGCCTCCGCTACAGCAACGAACTGGTGAATACGAAGATTTACCGCCTCATCATGGATTTCGAAGCCGAGGATACGGCGTTCCTGCTGGGCAAGATCGACCAGACGGAGGCTATCCGTCGCCGGTCGTCGTACGTGCTGGGCGGTATCGCCGCCGTCGCCGTCGTGCTGATGCTGTTGTTCGTGGGTATCCTGCTGCGGGATATCAACCGCAGCAACCGTTACCGGAGGGCGCTCGAACGGGCCAACCGCGACAACGAGGCGCTGCTGGCGGCGCGTGAGAAACTGATGCTGGCCATCACGCACGACATCAAGGCGCCGCTGGGGTCGGTGATGGGGTATATCGATCTGCTTTCGCGCCTCACCACGGGCAAACGAGAGGGACTTTACCTGCACAATATGAAGGAGTCGTCGGAGCACCTGCTGGCGCTGGTCAACAGCCTGTTGGACTTCTACCGGCTCGATATCAACAAGGTCGACGTCGACAACGTGGCGTTCTGCCCGGCACAACTGTTCGAGACGATCCGCGAGGGGTTTGCGGCCATGGCCCAGGCAAAGGGCATCGCCCTGGTGCTCGAAGCCGGGCCGGGGGCCGGGGACGAGGTGATGGGCGATCCTTTCCGGATCCGCCAGGTTGCCGATAACCTGATATCCAATGCGCTGAAATTTACGGACGAGGGCAGTGTGACGATCCGGGCCGACGTCGTGGAAGGACGGCTGGTATTCTCCGTGCGCGACACCGGGCGGGGCATCGGCCGCGAGGAGAAAGAACGCATTTTCCAGGAGTTCGTACGCCTGCGTTCGGCGCAGGGCGTCGACGGGTTCGGTCTGGGGCTTTCGATCGTCGACCGTCTGGTAAAACTGCTCGGCGGCAGCATCTCGCTCGAAAGCCGCCTGGGCGAGGGCAGTAAGTTCATCGTCTCGGTACCGGTAGGCCGCAGCAGCGGGAAGAAACCCGACGGCCCGCAGCAGCCTGCCCGCACGGCCGCCCGCCCGGACTTGAAGGTACTGCTGATCGACGACGACCCGCTGCAACTGGAGATGACTGCCGGGATGTGCCGCCAGGCCGGGGTGGCTGCCGAGTGCTGCCAGTATCCCGAATATGCCGCCAAACTGGTGGCCGAAGGGGTGTTCGACGCTGTTTTTACCGATATACAGATGCCGTCGGCCGACGGGTTTAGCGTATTGGCCGCGGTGCGCGGGGTCGACTCTGCAATTCCCGTGGTGGCCGTTTCGGCGCGCGGGGAGATGGATGCCGGGGATTTCTCGGCACGCGGGTTCGCGGGATGCCTGCGCAAGCCGTTTACGGCGAATGAACTGGTTGCCGTGCTGAACACCGTCTGCGGCGCGGATGCCGCGGTGGCGCCCGTCGGGTGCGGGGTTGCCGCGGCCGGGGCGGAACAGGCGGACGGAGTGGATTTCAGCGCTCTGACGGCCTATGCGGGTGACGACACGGCGGCGGCACGGGGAATTCTGGAATCCTTCGCAGAGCAGGGCGCGGCCAACTGTGCCCTGCTGGAGCGGGCGTTGGACGAAGGCGATACGGCGGCACTGAAAGCCGTGGCGCACAAGATGACGCCGATCTTCACGATGCTCGGGGCCGTGCAGGTGGCGGCGGCGCTGCGGACGGCGGAAAGCTGGGAAGGCCCCCTGACCGACACGTTATGCCGGGAGGTACGCACGGCGGCAGAAAATATCCGTGCGATTATCGCGGAAGCGCAAAAAAAGGTATCTTTGTCGTGAATATGGAACGGATTCTGATCGTAGACGACGACATCACCTTCGGCCTGATGCTCAAGACCTGGCTCTCGAAAAAAGGGTTCGGGACACAGACCGCAGCCAGTGCGGCGGCAGCCCGGACGGCTCTTGCGGAAGGAGGGTTCTCGCTCGTGCTGAGCGATATGCGGTTGCCCGACGAGGACGGAATCGCCCTTTTGCAGTGGATGTCGGGGCAGCGGATCGAAGTGCCCGTGATCGTAATGACGAGCTATGCCGAGATCCAGAACGCCGTGCGCTGCATGAAACTCGGCGCCCGCGACTACGTCGCCAAACCCGTCAATCCCGACGAATTGCTGAAAAAGATCCGCGAGGCGCTTGATGCCCCGGCGCCCGTGGGCGATGTCCCCCCGGTAACGCCGGAAAAGGCGCCGGAGACTTCCCGGGCTGCGGGCGGGGATATACCCAACTATATCGAGGGGCAGAGCGATGCCGCGCGGCAGCTCTACGAATATGTGCGGCTCGTCGCGCCGACGAACATGTCGGTCTTGGTGAACGGCGCCAGCGGCACGGGCAAGGAACATGTGGCGCAGCTGATCCACCGCCAGAGCAAGCGCGCCGGAAAGCCGTTCGTGGCGGTCGATTGCGGCGCCATTCCGCGCGACCTGGCTGCTTCGGAGTTCTTCGGCCATGTCAAGGGGTCGTTCACGGGGGCTGTCGGCGATAAGACGGGCGCCTTCGAAGCGGCCAGCGGCGGCACGCTCTTTCTGGACGAGGTGGGGAACCTTACCTATGAAACCCAGGTGCAATTGTTGCGGGCCTTGCAGGAGCGCCGCATCCGTCCCGTGGGCAGTAACCGTGAAGTTGCGGTCGACATCCGGCTGGTCGCTGCGACCAACGAAGACCTTGAAGCGGCAATTGCGCGCGGGACGTTCCGGGCCGACCTCTACCACCGGATCAACGAATTTACGCTCCGTATGCCCGAAGTGAGGCAGATGCGCGAGGATATCATGCTGTATGCCGATTTTTTCCTCGACCAGGCCAACCGCCAGCTGGACAAGCATATCGTCGGGTTCGACGGCGAAGCCGCTGCGGCCATGGTGCGTTATGACTGGCCGGGAAACCTGCGGCAGATGAAAAACACGGTGATGTCGGCGACGCTGCTCTGCCGGGGCGATTATATCTCCTGCCGCGAACTGCCGGCCGAAATCGCCGGGGTTTCCGGTGCGGTTGCGGTGCCGTTGCGCAACCCGGCCGGCGAGGAGGAGCAGATACGCCGTGCCCTGGCTCTGGCCGGGGGGAACAAGTCGCAGGCCGCCAAACTGCTCGGCATCGACCGCAAGACCCTTTACAACAAATTGCACCTCTACGGGATCGAGTGATGCGCCTGCGTGTGGAATTTTTCCACATACCTGTGGCGCGATTCCACACTTTTCCACATACCGCCGATTGTGGCACGTTTTGTTAACTGCTGTAATTCAGTGGTTTTCCGTTTTCTGTCCGCATGGCACGCCTCTTGGACTTTCCAAAGTCAGAAAGGTCGACGGGACAAATTACGAACCTGAAGAAATGAAGTGGAACCTTAAATCATTAAGAGCTATGAAAAAGACAATTGTAACGATGGCAGCTTTGATGCTGATGGCTGGGAGCGCATTCGCATGCGCACAGCAACCCGAGAAGAAGGACGCCTCCGCGGCGACCGAAGCTGCGGCTCCCGCAACGGAGTCCCCGGCTACCGATGGACAGGAGAAATCGGAGTCCGGCGATGCGGATAAGACTGATTCGACTGCCGGAGAATCAGCCAAGGAGGAGAACAAGGTTGAGAGTACAAGCACAAGTGAGGGCAACTCCTCCTCCGCATCGGAAGCTTCGGCTACCTCTAAGTAAGCTTCCGGGATAATCATCAGTTAAACGATTGTTTGCCGGGTACCCCGCCTGTATGGGCGGGGTACTTTCTTTGTGCCGCCGGGGCCGGGGGAACAGCGGCCTGTGCCCCGGCATGTACGGACGCAAAAGCGGAAGCCGGGATTCCCGGCCTCCGCCTTTGCGAAAGGGTCGTCGTGCGGACTACTCCTCGATAAAGTCGATGTTCACCTGGCGCTGGAACGCCTCCTGCAACGAGATCTGCGTCTCGGTCGAGGCGACGCCCTGGATACGCAGGATACCGTCGAAAATCGTACGCATGAGGTGCTCGTTGTCCACGCAGTAGAGTTTCACGAGGATGTTGCCCGATCCGGTGATGAAATGTGCCTCCACGATTTCGGGGATCTCCTTGAGCTGTTCCACGGTCTGCTTGAGCAGCTGCGGGTCTTTGAGCGTGATGCTGATGTGGGCGCAGACGTCGAAGCCCATCATCTTGGGGTCTACGATCAGGCGGCTGCCCAGGATCACGCCCGAATCGTCGAGCTTGCGGATGCGCTGGTGGATCGCAGCACCCGAAATACCGCATTCGCGGGCGATCTCGAGAAAGGGCATGCGCGCATTTTTGATCAGGTATTTGAGGATCTTGCGGTCGATTGCGTCTAATGAGGTCTTAGGCATATGAGGATTGGTTATTTAATGACATTCAATTCTTTGCCGACCTTGGTGAAGGCTGCGATGCAACGATCCAGCTGGTCGGTGGTATGGCCTGCCGATACCTGTACGCGGATGCGGGCCTGGCCTTTCGGCACGACGGGATAGTAGAATCCCGTGACGAATACGCCCTCGTCCTGCAGCCTGGCGGCGAAGTCCTGCGACAGCTTGGCGTCGTAGAGCATCACGGCGCAGATGGCCGACTGGGTGGGTTTGATGTCGA
>ERZ857750.1852-NODE-1852-length-21983-cov-13.545969_pt1 | contig 21983 bp, 20 predicted proteins | sample MGYA00519915_ERZ857750 | MGnify/ENA primary metagenome ERZ857750 (study PRJEB31778, sample SAMEA3449358) | human gut metagenome | biome: human gut; feature: human-associated habitat; material: faeces | place: United Kingdom | collected 2010/2012 ... | reverse complement strand
TCCATATCACTGCTCCCAATGATGCCATGATCTATATGAATTCTTTTTCGCTGAATCAAAAGGGATACAAAACTTCCTCCAAGGGAGCACCCATACGCTGCTTTAATTCTTCCATCATACTTTTTCTTGATTTCCTGCTCAATCTTTTCGCATTCATCTTCCATTGAATAAAATTCTGTTTTCTCATTTGGATCAAATCCATCATAAGAAACTGTTACCGTGTAAAAATAAGAATGTAATCCATCCAGTATATGATCAAAGCTACTATACAGGCAACAGGTACCAGGAAATAAAAATATCACTGGTTTACTACTGTCTCCACTTTCATAAAATTTCATATCTGGCCTCCTTTAGTTTTTTCATATAAGCATAAAATTGCTTATGCAGCTCCCTCATTTCATCTGGTGCCTTCCTGGCATGTTGATACATAAATTTATCTCCAAAGCTACTTTCAAATGTAACAGCAAGCATAATCGTCATAATTGGCAGTGGTAAAAAACGAAAAATATTCATTTTACAAGGTGACAGCCTACCTGCCTGTTTTCGCAAAAAGCTAAAATTTCTTTTCAATTTTTTTGCTGTTTTCTTCATAATCTTCCAGTCTTTTCCCGCTCTTTCCGGGCAATCTGCTTCGTAATATGCATCTGCAATCGGCACCACCATGGCAAGATGACATAATTGCCACATATGCATATCCACTACTTTCTGATATGGTATATGAGAATGCCTCAATATCTTTGAAAACTGCTTTGTCTTTTCGGATTTATTTCCTGATATTTCTGCAAATGTTGTCGGCTGAATCATTCTTGGAGTGAGTGCTGCATCAAGGATACCATCATTATTTATACTTCCGCCCGCTCCTGGAAAAGCAGGCAATATTCTCCCTTTTCCAACAATATCTTCCCATTTTTTATAACTGTCCAATGAATTTACCATTGTAACAATTATATTGCTTTTATTATTTTTTAATTCAGCAAGTGCTTCATATAGCTGATTTTCCCTGACAGTTAGCAAAATAAAATCGTAAGCATCATTATCTGACAATTCTCCAAGAATCGTGGCTTCTGCCCGCCTTATGTTCTGGTTTTTCTTATAAAGCAGTCCATTTTTCTTTAAAAACTCAAGTCTTTTACCTCTGGCATAAATACTCGTATCATAACCAGTTTCTGCAAATAAGACCGCATACAAGGATCCAATCACACCTGCACCATAAATCAATATTCTCATAGAAATCCGTCCTCTTTTTCATTTTCAAAAAAACTGCCAGTGTTCATGTTAGTGATATCTAACTCTCATTTTCTAAAAAACCGTGTGAAAACAAAACTGTAATTCCACACGGTTTCTTTTCTTATGCATTCAGTATATCACTTTTACCTGGTTAATCAACCAAATTTTGTCTTCATAATATTTAAAATTTCATGTTCATGCGCATTATATTCACTGCACTTGGAATGCAATTTATCCCCTCATCTGGTCAATAAAATAATAATTTACATCCTCTTCCGAAGATATATTCTAACAGTATGATTGCCATATTGACAAACACAAATAACACAATTAAATGCAAAGCAGCATCACATAACAGTTTACCAAACTCATCCTTTTTACATCCCAGAAGTGCTGCAACTCTCTCTGCTTGCAAGTAAACCGATCAAAACCTTTGCTCCTTTATGATTCTTAATATTATGGAACAGCATTGCCGGGCCATCAATTTTAGTCGGTCGCATAACTGTTCCGCCTGCTCCTACATGTCGGTAAACACCTGCCAATTCTGCTGTTGGATCAACTTCTATATTTGTTTCTACCAACTGTCCTTCCATCTTCTTTAAAAGTTCTAATCAAGTTCTTAAATCTTTTGCTTCCTGTAGACTTTTCAATTCTTTCAAATTTATTATAAAAAAAATAAATGAATAGAAAAATTCAAATTCACATAGTTATTAATTCACATTGTGACTTAATCGTAAAAAATACTTTGCATCTCACAATAGCACTTCATCGAACTAATCCCATTTTTTAAGACTTCATCTAAAGCTTTTTTCATTTCAGAAATTTTTTCTATCATTATTATTGTCCTCCTGCTTCACTGCCCACTCTCATATTTCCTACAAATGCCATGGCTGGTATGCATTCTGGATTGCAGAAATCGTTGCTTGCGTTTACAGCTATTACATGTCACACAAATTACTAAAAAGGGTATGAATCCATTAATAGATTCACGCCCTCTTATTCCTTTAATTTTCCTGTTTGCTCTGGTTAATATAATTAATAATCGTTTTGCATATTTCCTCTTTTGGTTTTCCAAGTGCTACTCCCAATTCCATATACAATAAATTTTCTGCCATCTGGAAATATCTTGCATCCGTGGTAGTACACTTTTTGCCTTGAGAAAGTCTTTTCTGTTTCCTCTCATATATCATTTTTATAATAGCAACCAAGGTTTCTGGATCATTTGCTTTTATTGCCGCTTTATAATTTTGCTCTCTCATTTTTTCATTATTCGTCCAGGCTGTCGGAATCTCTGGAATTCTTTTGATCAAATTCCATGCTTTTTCTTTTGTCATGCACAATCTCAACCTTGAATCTGAATTTGAAACCGGAACATATATTTTTTCTTTTTTATCTTCGATTGGTTTCATCAGATAATACAATATATTATTTCTTTCGTCCTGCGGATTCAAATATAAAATATCCTCTATTTTACAAATACCTGTAACTGGTTTACTGACAAAGTCCCCAATTTCATACTTCACAAACTTCTCTCCTTACTAATCAGCACCTTTATTCCGTAAAAGTATAACGTACAAAAGAGCCTTGATTATCTCCTGTTACTATTACAACATCTCCGCTTTCATTATGTGTGGATTCCAAAACCGGAAATCTTCCATATTCCTTTACATAAGCTTCCGGACTGTCTGCTTCCGCCTCAATCAAAGTTTTTTTACTGTATTTTTCTCCTCCACACGGATTTATTTCTTCAATAAAGATTTCATATTCATGCATGTATGGTTCCTCCTCAGATTCATTTTATAAAAGTGAGTAGCATATATGTTGCTTTCCCGCATCACCACATTGCTCTCCGTTATTTTTATTATAAAACTATTTCGTTTTTATTTCAAAAGCGGTTTTTACTAAAAATGTATCTTCTGTTTTTAGATATTATTACCATGCGTTTGCCAGGTTACTCCACCTGCTCACCGGATTTATAAGTGAGATTCGGAATCAGGTATCCATTTACATTCGTGTACTTTAATTTCATTTTATTAGTGCTCTCCATTTCTCATCATTTTTTGACCACAAATTTACGATATTTACGACAGATCTGACACTGTTTTTCAATACCAGACAAAATGACTGATACCCCGGAAAGCCTGTAAAACAGCCACTTTGGGGATACACAAGACAGGACAAAAATCGACTTCCATTATCAATCCGGTTGTGAAGCTGTTACTTTCGTGATAAGATATCTGCATACATTATTTATGAGGGGGAAGGTTCATGAAAAAATGTTCAAGCTGCGGTGCGACTTATAATGACAGCACAAATTTTTGCAGTTCCTGCGGCACACGGCTGACTGCTGTGTCAGCACAAAGCTCCAGACATCCCGGGCATAAAAAGAAGCAGCACAGGCTTGTTGGCCGTCTGGCTGTTCCCGCTGTCGTTCTTATTCTTGTTTTATCCACCGTTTTTATTTTCTTCTATCGAAAGGAGTATAAGCCTTTGATCGTTGATCATAATCCATCTGTCTATACCTACGAAGATCTGGTTTCAGATACTGATCTGTTAAAATCCCGTTATTCCTCTGTTTTCTCTGCGGACAGTCTCGGAGAAACTGCAGATGGGCGGCAGATTCTCCATTTTATTATCGGAAATGAAGATGCTTCCAGAAAAATACTGGTCAACGGCGGTATTCACGCCCGGGAATATATCACCTGTCAGCTTGTCATGAAACAGACAGTCTCTTTCCTTAAACATATAAAAAGCGGAGATTCCTACGGAGATATTTCCTATAAAGATCTGCTTCAGGATACAGCGATCCATGTGATCTGCATGGTAAATCCAGATGGTGTTTCCATCAGTCAACAGGGACTGGACGGTGTTCAGACCGATACAGTCCGGAAGAATCTGGAACAGATCTCACAGATGGATGGGGCTTCTCTTTCAGATAATGATTATCTCGAACAATGGAAATCCAATGCAAACGGTGTGGATCTGAACCGAAACTTTGATGCTTTATGGGACAGTTACGCGGATCCTGCCGGACACCCATCTGCCGATCATTACAAAGGAACGGCACCCGGATGTGAAGCAGAAAGTAATGCTCTTATTCAGCTTACTCTACAGGAACACTTTTCCCGTACGATCAGCTATCACACACAGGGAGATGTCATTTACTGGTATTTTGGCCAGGAAGGCAGTCTCTACGACCAGACTCTCTCTTTTGCCAACACGATCGCTGCTGCAACAGGCTATCCACTGGACGCTGATTATCAGGCTCTCGATCCCGCCGGGTATAAGGACTGGGCGATCCTGAGTCAGGGGATTCCCAGTCTGACCATCGAAGTCGGCACCGGAGATACCCCTGTTTCACCTGATCAGTTTGAAACTATCTGGAAGGAAAATCAGTTTGTGTGGGAGGAAATGCTTAAAACGTTATAATTATACATAAAAGACAGCCATACAGGAGTAAATCTTTGTCTTCCTCTGTATGACTGTCTTTTTCGATTATTTGCTTATAGATTTGTATTTCTCAGATCCAGCAGTCATCTCCACCGGTGATCGCCAGGCTCAGCAGGGCATCCATTTTTTCTACTTCTTCCACACCTTCTATTTTTTCGATCAGTTCTGCGGTATCAAGAACATCTTCCAGGGACTCATCCGGACCGATTTCATAGTCAATCTCGGCTTCGCAGTCCGGGCATGGGATTCTTTTCATCGTCTGCAGGGATAGGAATCGATTGCCGCATTTTTTACATTCATAAAATCCGCACTCTTTGGTGCCGTCTGGTACGTAATACATTATTTTATACTCCTCTTTTCTTTCTGAGAATAAGCAAAAAAGTCATCTGCTTTCTTATCAATTTTACCATTCCCACAACCGGATAGCAAGTATCACGACTGCCTGCTTTATTTTCATCTTGCTATTTTCCCCTGGAACAGATACAATAAGTACAGATCTTTTCCATCCTGTGGCTAGGGGTAAATCAATTTTTATACAGGGAGAATTTTTATTATGATACGTTTTAATAATGATTACAATCACGGTGCCCATCCTGAGATTCTGGAGGCGTTGAGTGCTGTCAATGATAATAGTTTTGGAGGGTACGGTGAAGATGAATGGTGTAAAAAAGCAGCCGACCTGATCCGAGAAAGAGTTCATTGCCCGGATGCAGCCATTCACTTTTTCCCGGGTGCTACGCAGGCAAACTTTATCGTGATCGCCAGTGCGCTTTCTTCTGTTCAGAGTGTGATCGCTGCAGATACAGGACATATTAACTGTCACGAGGCAGCTTCCGTGGAAAATACAAACCACAAGATTCAGACAATTCCAAATACAGACGGAAAAATCACCGCCACACAGATTGACGCATGCGCCGGTGCTTATTATGAGGAAAACGAACCGGAATATTATACAGAACCTAAGATGGTTTATTTGTCTTTTCCTACCGAACAGGGCACTTTGTATTCACTGGAAGAGTTAAAAGCAATCCGTAAGGTTTGTGATAAATATGGAATGTATTTGTTTGTGGACGGCGCACGTCTTGGATATGGACTTGGTGCTGTGGAAAATGATATCAGCGTTGAGGATTTTGCAGCTCTTACGGATGTTTTTTATTTTGGCGGAACAAAATGCGGCGCTTTGTTTGGTGAGGCTGTGGTTATCACTTCGAATGATCTGAAACGGAGATTTAAAGCTTTTATGAAGCAAAACGGAGCAGTTCTGGCAAAGGGATGGCTTCTGGGACTGCAGTTTTATACGTTGCTGGAGAATGATCTTTATTTTGAAATCACGAAAAAAGCGGATGTGCTGGCTATGAAAATCCGGGATGCTTTTGCAAAGAAAGGGATTCCTTTCTGGGTAGAGAGTCCTACGAATCAGCAGTTTGTGATTTTAAATGAAAATCAGCAGGAAGTGCTTGGACAGAATTATACATTTGAAGAAACCGGAAGTACACCGGACGGGGTTATTGCGAGATTTTGTACGAGTTGGGCTACCACAGAGGGGGAAGTGGATCAGTTGATCGAGGATATTGAGAAATTGTAACTTGTCTGTTGTTCGTTCGAAGAGGGAGCTTCAGGACTTCAGGACGGACGAAAGGGAGTGCATGCCCGGTGGGGGCGGACAACCGCTGGTAACGCAAATCTGAGCTAATCGTCACCTCCGACTATGTTCACGAGGGTCGGCTGACCCTCGTGAAAGTCTGCGTAGACGCTGGATCTCATCTTTGCTAAAAACACCAGCAAAAGGCTGTCCGCCCCCACCGGGCATGCACTCCCTTTCTGGGTATCGGCTGTAAACTAACACGTCCTTTCGTCCGTTTTGCGTCCTCTACCCAAAAACTCTATCTTTTATTGTAACTATTCAGCAGCCATTATCCCGCGAGGTGTTTTGGCATATTTATGCCAAAATCCCGAGACATACAAGCAAAAATGCCATCACCGAAGGTGATTTTAAATGCGTTTTTGCTCGTAACTGTGAAGGTACTGAATAGTTACCTTTTATTTTTATATTTTCGGGCAATCTCCTGCATTTTCTCCCATTTCTGTTCCATGTCCCACACCAGTTTCAGCTGTGTTCTCGTACGATCCAGATTGTGGGTCGGATAATCAACCTTAAAGTATGTATCCCCGGAGAGATAATCTGTCAGGAATCTCATACCACACTCATAAGTCATTACCTTCGCCCCGATCGGCAGACACTCAATCTCCATATCGGTCAACGCACCACCGCATCCTTCTACGAAACCTTTTGCATAAATATCATACAGTTCCATATCACAGGAGATCCTGGAAAGATCTTTCTCATCCTCTGCGCCTGTGCTTGCACCAAAGCGGATGGAATCACCAAAATCATTCACTGCCAGCCCCGGCATAACAGTATCCAGATCGATCACACAAAGACCTTTTCCGGTAGTATTATCCATCAGAACATTGTTGGACTTGGTGTCATTATGTGTTACACGAAGCGGAAGTTCTCCTGCCTCTAACAGATCACCCAGCACACAGGCGACATCGTATCGATCCTTTATAAACCGAATCTCCTGCTGTACTCCTGCGGCTCTTCCGCATACATCTTCTTCGACCGCTTTTTCAAATGCTGCAAACCGCGCCTTGGTATCATGGAATCCGGCAATGGTCTCTGTCAGAGTATCTGCCGGAAAATCTGCCAGCATTCTCTGGAAATTACCGAAAGCCACTGCACTCTGATAAAAGTCCTGTGGATCTTTTACTTCTTCCAGTGCATATGCATCTTCTACAAAATGATATGCTCTCCAGTACTCTCCAAAACTGTCTATAAAATACGGTTCACCTGACTTTGCACATACAAAATCAAGTGTCTCTCTCTGTGGATCTCCTCCCTGTGCCCTGATCTGTTCTTTCAGATAGTCTGTCACATGGAGAATATTATTCATCAGCGAAACCGGATCCCTAAATACGGACCGGTTCATGTGCTGCAGTGAATACCGATGTGTTTCGCCGTCTCTGTCAAATGATATCATAAAAGTATCGTTAATATGACCATTTCCACAAGGTGTACACTCCAGAAATGTTCCATCAATATCAAATCCCCGGATTGCCTCCTGTCTTCCTGTCTGTAAGTTCTCCCGATTCATAGTTCTATATCCTTTCATATCTCCGGTATATTCGATCGGTATTACCTTTCCAAAGCCAAATTTCCATACCGGTATTTCTAATTTGTTTTTTCATACGGATGCCGGTCATATCGTAATCTCAGTCTGTTTTCTGCTCCGTATCATATGTGTCATAATATCCAGTATACCATATTGTCAGAAAAACTCAACTTAAAATTCTGTATTTCTATATCTGTATTGTAGAGTCGGTATTGATACAAAATCTTCTGCTTTTCAACTGCCTTACGACAGATTTTTACCCCTTAACTTCCGCTAAACCAGCTATAACTGCCTCAATCGTTTTCAGATCTACTCCAAGGAAATCAGCAATCATTTCTTTCGAATATCCTTTTTTTACATTTGCACGAATCTGTTCTTCCAGTAACTCCTGGCGTCCTTCTTCTCGTCCTTCTTCTCGTCCTTCCTCCCGGTCAAACTCCCTTTGCTTTTCTTCGTCATACTCATAAAGACACATCTTCACAACCTCCGCCCTGTTCCTTTTCAGGAAATCAGCCATCACGTCTTCTTCCATACACTCCCGGATTGTCCGTTCCACTGCGTCTTCCAACGGTTGTTCCTGTGAATACCTTCTTACCTTATCCACAAAAATCATATAATCCCGCATCGGTCTGCATTTTTCGAAAAGTTCCCGGCTGTTTCCCATATTGATATTTTTCACTTTTACGATCACTTCCAGATTCGGATTCTCCTGCTTTTTTACAAAGGCATCCGAAAGTCTCAATTCCCCTTCCTCATCCATCTTCTGTTTTCCATTATAAAACACTACAAACGTAGGCGATGGAAGCGGAAGCATCTTCGTACCATAAATATTCTTGTCCTTCACCAATACCGAATACGTGTCACTTGCATAAAACAGACAGCGTAACGGCATATTTGCATTTTTTGTAGACTGCTGCTCATACAAAAACAACTCATCATGCAGCACATAAGCCACGTCATTTTTCATTGAGAGATAGATCGCATTCTCCAGCGTCACCACCTGAAGTTCACTGGCATCTTTATAATCCGAACCATTCATCGCATTATAAAGCTCTAATAATTTCTCCTTGTCATTAAAGATCATCCGAAATAAGCGATCTTTGTAATCCTTCGCTACTTTTACATTACTCATATAAAATCCCCCTGTCTTTCGAGAGAAGGATCCTCTGCTTCGCTTCCTCAGAACCCTCCTCTGACCCTCTCTTATTTAATTTGCATTGGAAATTTCTAAGTCCGCGAACGCGGTTTGAATCAAATAGATACGGCTGAGTGCCGTAAAGAAAATATAAAATGCTTATAATTATCATACCCTAAAAGTTATGTTTCGTCAAATACAATTTGTTTTACAGTCTGATATTTTCAATATTATCAATATTCGTAGACATACATTTATGCACCCATGTCTGGTCCCTACATTTTCTTTTGACAATTATCCAGGAGATGCCACTTCTTTTTGAGCCTTCTTCAGAGCAGAAAGCTTCATCATATTCACAATAGATAATTGTATGAATTTTGTCTATAATACTTTTCTCACATCTTCGCCGACCATTGAATTCCTGATTCTCAGATCGTTGCCTGCTGCTCACCACGAAGAGGTGTGTGATTATCAGAGCAGCGCAGGGAGCTACCGCTCCCAGCATATCATATTCCGGATAACGCTTATCTCCCATAGAAACAATTATTTGTATTTCCGGGTGCTGCATTACCTTTAGTAACCAACCTCACTTCCATCGCTTCCATTCGCCTTGAATAGCCTTCACTTCCGGCCTTCTCTCCGTTTTTTGCCCAGCCAAGCCAGCCATAATCCTGGCAGTGCACACGATAATATATATCATATTTTTCTGCTGCTTCCCCTGTCAGTCGGATCCGGATCGCCTCCAGCCGTCTTGTTCCGTCCGGCTTTCCGTTTATCTCACCATTTTCCGACCAGGCTTCCCATCCATCATTTTCAGTATGTTCTATACCGCACGGTTCCATCAATACCGGAAGACAACCTTACGCTGATACCTTCCAGTTTCTTTGATTCTCCTACTGTACCACTTGGTTTTCCATCTGTAACATAGTTTTTCCAGCCTTGTTTTTCCACATATGTTCTATAATAGATGAGTTTGGAGTTTGGATTTACGTAAACGCAAAATGTCAAGATACTCGCTATTTTGCGTTTACATCTGTGTGTACCAAACATGGATTTCGGATGTGAACTTTCCCACTTTTCAGATACCTTTTGGAATGCTGAGAGGATCCGACAGCATCTCGACAATCCGGTCGATGTGGAAAGCCTTGTCTGTGGAATAAAAGCACTTTCCCTATTTGATGAAGTTATTTGATTTTCTATGTTCAAGGTCACGATCTGTTCGTGGCCTTATTTCAATCCGGCTTCTGCTGAACTGAAATAAGCCCGCGATAATCTGCAGTTTGACCCGATATAATGTGCATCCGCATCATTAACCGCAGAATGTGGCAGGTGTTTTCGCCTTAAATAATCTGCGGAAATCGCCTGAGATAATCTGCGGTTTGACACTTAGATAATACCCATGAACAAAATATAATCCCATCCATGCTGGATGTCCTCCTGTATTTTTATTTCAGCCACGCTATAACTTCATTAAAATTGTTTACATATAACTTTTCGAAACTCTTACCATTTTCATCAGACAGAAAGTCCAGAAACTCACTCATATCTTTACGGAATATCTGCCCTATTATTTTTAAATCCACGGAAGCTTTACTAACCGCCTCAAGATCATTGATTTCTCTCATTCTCTTTTCTAAATTATCATAGCATCTCTTCCAATAATCGACATATTCCAATCGTTCTTCTGGTCCTTTATAAATAGCTGGTCCTATCTTTTCTGGTGCATCCTCACCATAATATTTTCGTTCTTTTTCACTCAGCACAACAAATAATAGCCTGTCTTTATAATGATGGTCCTTAATAATCTCTCCAACTTCATACATACATGCCTGACGTCTCAAATATGTATCACTAACAACAGTCAATACAAAGTCATGATCCTGTATCGTGTTCATAAATGCCATAAAACTGTCTTTGTACTGCAACTCTGTATATCTGGATATCCTAATCCTGTCTTTTAGTCTTTCCTTTATCTTATTTTCAATGATATCCACAATTGGTGCATCACACTCCGTATAAGAGATAAATAATGTTATAGGTTCATCATTCTGATTCACAACCTTTTCCTCAACGTCATTGTTTTCATATACAAAGTACTTTCCTTCCAGCCAAATCTTTTTGTCACTTTCCGCAACTTCAATAGCAAATATATCAACACCACCTACCGATACAAAGCCATAATTCATGAATATTTCATTATCTAGCTGAGCTTTTACCATTTCTATTACACCATCCACAATAAAAGTTTTTTGACACCCTACCTTCTTCATGCATCCATTTTGTTTTTCAACTCCAAGAAAAATGTATCCTCCAGTATTATTGGTCAGACCACAAATATATTTTGCAAGTTCTGTCGGGCGAAGCTCCAAAGCTCTGCAAATCACATTATCCAGTACATTATTTTCGACTATATAGGACACTCTATCCTCATTAACACCCATATTTTTCACATTCCTTTCAACGGTATTCTGTTAAGACCAGTTAATTTAATGATTTTACCGAAAGTAATCTTTTGTGGTTCCTTTTTTCCATCTTCCACCCAAAGTTCCCAGTCCATAGAATAGTCTAAAATATCCATTTCTGTTCGGTAATAAATTCTGACTTCTCCACCATCGGATGGTCTTGTCAACACATATATCTGCTTTCCATTCTTTTTTACAACAAATATTGTGTCAGCAATCTTCTGTATATCCGAAAGGTCATATTCCTCCTGCTCATCCAGAAATGAAAGAACATTTTTCTGAGCTCTCTCCAGAATTTTCTTTACATACTCATATGTGCTTATTTCATGCCTAGATTCCCTAATAAATTGGCTTGCAAACTCTGAATTGGAAAACGCCATATCTAATGCTTCTTGCGAATCGATTCCATATTGCAACAGAACTTCCTCCGTGACAGCTTCCTTTGACAAAGCCGTATCGACCACAGCACCCTTAGTGCCTTGCATGATAATTGCTTCCAACTGTTCAGGGGAATCAATATCATACTTACTCATTATATTTGTAAATGTTTCTGCTTGCCTAATATTATTAGCAATGTCGTCGTCATCATACAAATAGTGTTTATTTGCATAAAGAATTGGTAAAATATTTTCCGCCTCACTTTGATGATCCTTTATCCAAAGCAAAAGTTTATGGAAAGCATTACGTATTTCCGGTTCCTTTGTATTTCTATTATCTTGCACAAATTCGGTAATATAGCCGGCTATATCCTTATTTGTTTTCTGACGATTCTCTGGAAGTTCCAAATATATCTCTTTCATCAACAATTCTTCTTTAATATCATATCCAGCAATACAGGCTATCTCCTTTAATGTTTCATCCATTTCATTATCAAGAAAGATTTTTTCCTTAATTGTAAAATTACCATTCTGATTTGGAAGTATTGGTTTTGTGACCTTATTAATAAGATTATCCCATCCCTGCTTAACTACAAATTCTATAAAATTTGTCAAATACATAGCAGCTTCTTCCTTAGAAGTATTCAAATGTTCAGCCAGTCCAACCACAGTACTGTATTCGCTTATTCTATCTGCAACCATAGTTATCGTGTATTTTAAAGCTTCATGCAACAGTTTTTCAGAAATTGCTTTAACCTCATGCATCTCCAACTCTAATTCCAATACACTACTCGCATAATTGCATATCTTTTTCTGTGAATCCAAACCGTCGAAAGAATCGTTATACATAAAAGTTATTTTTTGATAAACACGTTCTTTTTCTTCTTTTTCCGCCTGTTCTAACTGTTTTTCAATCAGTTCTAACATTTGACCATTATTGATCTCTGCACAATGAAACCATTCACTACGCTCAAAATCCAAATGTAATAACTTTGCTTTTATGTCTTTTCCTAAATCCATTAGAATATCTTTGTATTCTTCCAGAACATCAACGTCAAAACATAGACTAGCTACACTACAGAAGTCTCCTCTCTGATTTGGCAGAATACGTAGCTGATTATTTTTTACATATGTCTGCCATTTTTCATTTTCATCAATAAGAACATAGTATTCATCTAACCAATCCCTCCAATCAACATGATCCAATTTGGTCACTAATGTATCTACATTTTCGAAATTACTCACTTGTTCCGATAATGTTTCAAATGTATAACTGTTGCATCCTGACCATAAGGAATGATACCATTCATGCAAATCTTCTTTCTGAGGGATCATATCCGGAACCATATGACTTAATAGTTCCCATATTTTTTCACGTGTTTCTGTATTTCTATCGGAAATAATAAACAACTGTTGATTATCCCAATCATCTAACAATGCTTTCATATCTCCACATGCTGTGTGAACAATCGGGATATGCAGTATTACATCTTTACACTTTGTAATTATTTCTTCCAACCATTCTTCGTCATACCATTCTTTCTTACTGTAAGAAGTCACTTTGGTGATATTATAAATTCCGTCCCATTTTTTCTCTGCTGCATATTTCAACAGTTTCTTATACAAACCACATGCCTTCTCTACAATATTACGATTAGCTTCTATTTCTTCATCAATTCTCGCCATATTTTTACATGTCAAAAACACCCCATCTCTTGGTTCTGTGGGATTAAAATCTGGAGAACTAATTAAAACTGGAAAAGGGAAATCCTCTGTTCCAATCAAAGGGAAATCACAAAACAATTTGGATTGATTCTCAGAAAATGGAAAAATCTTCATATTATCATCCATATGCTCCAATGCTATATAAATAGAAACATTGCCCTCTGTCATTCCTAATACATATTTATTACAACAATGACCTTGCTGCTCCACTTCAATTTCAGATACAGTTGCATTTTCTAATCCACATTTCACTTCTCTCTTATACCGAAACTTCTCTCCAGTATTTTCAACAGTAATTTCCTCAATATCAGGAAGCATAGCAAGAACATATGCTGCTGATACTCTCAAACTCTCCAATCCATCTCGTGCCGTCTTCATCCCGTACTCGTCTAGCTCATACTCGAATACAGTATTATATTCGTCTTCATCAAGATCTAAGAAATCAACAGGTGTACAACTTCCCAAATCACCAACAGCCTTCTCCATAGCTGCTATAATTTCATTTTTTTCCTTTCCTGTGCGGTCTAAAGAAATAGTAAACTTAGAATATTCGTCACCAATTTCTAAAAGTCCGGAAATATTAACTACTTCTGATAACAGATGTGTAGTAATAAATCCCGTTCCAAACTTTCCGCTTTTTCTCTCACTACCATCATTACGCTCCTTAGAAGAAGCCTGATTGATAAGCGATAATATATTATCCATTGAAAAAGCCTTACCATTGTGTCGAAAAAACACTTTTCTCTGCATTTCATCATAATTAATGCTTATTTTTACTTTTCCTGTAGAATTACAGACATCTTTGGCATTCTGGCATAACTCCCATATCCATCTTTTCGCACTATTCTCATTATTACTGTAGCGAAGTTTCTGCAAGAGCTGTACAATTCTGTTTGCAGCACCAATTCTCAAAGAATTATTGTCTGCTGCTTGTATATCCATATCAAATTGTTGCTTATTCATCCGTACCTTCTCCCCCATTCTTCTTATCAAATTTCTTTAATAATTATGTCGGTATATTAACATGTGTTTTTATATAATCAGCAACATCATCTATTTCCGGATAAATCTTTGCTTTGTTTATCCCCAAACTTTCCAACTCATTTAGTAACTCAGCTTTTTTATCAATAATGCAAATTGTAATCTTTTTATTATCCAACTTTAATCGCAAATTTGATAATGTATTATACTTTTTACCACCATATGTTTCCTCAAGCAGTCCACAAACAATAAATGCACCTTCTTGATTATCAATTCTTCTATTCTTCCTTGCAGGAATGCAAACAACAACATCTCTTATATCCTCTGCTCTTATTTCCGATTTAAAACCAGGACGTTCCATTCTCACCTCGTGAACAAGGCGTTCAACTTTATCATTAAAATCATTCACATTTGAAGACTTGACAAAACTTGAATGGTAAAATTGCATTTGCTCATCTTTAGTAAGCAAAGGAAGGGATGCTAGCATTGCAACAGTATCACTTTGAAAATATTTTATAGAATCTAAACTCTGTGAAAAAATTATTATTTCGCCATAATACGAATGCTGGGATTCACATGCAAAATAGAGTGCAACCAATGGATTCTGAGTGACATCTAACAATCTTGTAGGCAAACCGTAGTGTTGCATTTCTGCCAGTTTTTCTATATGTGATTCTAATCGTTCGAATTCCAAAGGACATTTCGCCATTAATTCTAAATACATTTTCTTTTCATTTGATAACCATTCTTCTTTTCGAAATAAAGACGGTTTCAAATCATAAGAAACTTTACTGTGTCCTCGAAAAAACAGTTTCCCCTCTTTTTTTCTAATTTGTCCCAAAAAATCTACGTACTGATTAATTGAAGATATAAAATTCACCTCAACCTTAGCCGCATCAAAAACTATTCCGTTTGACATCCTGATATCATACTCATACTCGTGCTCATTCCAAGTTGTGTATAACTCTTTTACACAATCAAGCTTCTTATCAACAGATTTGTACATTTGAAAGATAAAATAAATAATGGCAAAGTAGTTGTATTCATCAAAAGAACTTTTATTTTTTGATAGTTTTTCTTCCAGTTCTTTAAGTACCGGTAGCATTATTTCTTCGAGTTCCTCAGTATTTGTAGCATACTTTCCTGCAAAAACTTTAGCCAATGGAGAATCTAATTTCTTTAAATTATTTTCTATTTCAGATTTAGAGGTTCTCGGTCTCCCTATTAGTGGATTAATATCACAATATCCTTCCGACTGCAATTTTTCGAACATCATCTTTTCAAAAGCGCTTTTTACAATGGCATTATGTTCTAGTTCGCCTATTTCGCTATAAATGAAAAAAAACATTTTATGCTCCTCCTTCGTATATGTCACAGTTTATTGCTGTTATAATTCACTTAATCTACAACACTCTTGTCAAATTATAGATAATTTTCCACGCCTTCAATATTTGTTTTTTCATCATAATCAAAAACAATTCCCACACTATATCTTGCTCTTGTTATTGCAACATAAAATTGAGACCTTGTTTTGGGTTGCAATTTTTTTGAATGATCCCTCATCCAGTTCCTCATTGTACTGGTTGGATAAATTAGGACTCTATCATATGTCAATCCTTTAGTCTCACCCATATTTATTACTGCATATGCGTCATTCACTTTTACTGTTCTCTTCTCCCTTAGTTGCATTGGTTTAAATTGTTCTAAATATGCATCAATATCATCTGGTCTTACTAAAAAAACTCCGTCATGTCCAGTAACCTCAAATTGCTTTGTTCCAGTTTCGCCATATTCTTCATACAACTGCGATGAATATGAACATATACTTTGGTTATTTCTGTAAGAATCATTCAAAGTCTCTTTATCAATAATGCAATCTATTTTTTTACACTCACTTCTAATAAATTCTTCTATCTTACCATCTGCATACTTCTTATACTTTGCTTCATTATGCGTATGATATGTTACCTGTCTGGGATCTCCTACCATTGTCACATCACAATCCGCTTGCAACATACTTTTTATGATGTCTAAATCATATCCCGCCAAATCTTGAATTTCATCTATATATATCTTAGGATAAATTCTGCTAATTCTTTGCGAAACCCTTCCTTTAGTCTCCTTTTCACAACGACATACAAATTTTGCAATCTTATCAGAATACATTTTCATTCCATCCGTGAAATAAAAATTTCTATAGTCCTCTTCTGCATAATATACCGGACCATATTTCCCATTATATTTTTTTCCAGACTTTTCATTGACTAATATCATACCATTAATCTTATCATCTAAGACCACTCCCTGAAATGGTCGAACCCCATGCTGTAAAAGAAATGAGTACCATGTTTGTATGGTAACATTATGCGGAACACAACCATTAAGTTCTACAAATTTTTTACGGATTTCCAGTTCATTAGCAATAGTGTATGTTGTTATTAACACACTGTCCGATTGTTGCATCGCCTGTCTAACCAAATATGTAGTTTTACCAGATCCTGCTGCCGCAATTATCAATCTATTTACCATTTGATAGCCTCCAAAATATATTCCGGTATTTCTATCTGTTCAGAAGATTCGAAGATTTTCAATCCGCATTCCGTTTTGTTATGCTTCATAAATTTCCTCAAATCGTCCTCATCCGTATAATCAGTACCAAAAATACGATTTAACTTATCTAAACCATTAGCTTTCAGAAGTTTCGGTTCTAAAGTGTTGTAATTATAATCACTCTTGCCAATCTTAAGTGTCCCTGTGTCCACAACACCATCAACACATATCTTTATATAATCTTTCTGATTTGCACCTATATAATTTTCATACTTTTTGTTTATAGCTGCCAAATCCCCATCGTTATCTGTAACAACCGCAATTTTTGTCTGAATACAATCTGCAATCTCAAGGAAACGTAAAAATGATACACCTACGGAAATCACTTCTATACCATCCTCTATCGGCAACCTCCCATCATTAAGTTGCATATATGCTTTTTGAATCACCAGCTCGTCCGAATCTCCTTCACACAAAATAGCTTTTTTACATAAAATCATTCGCAACGTATCATACCCAGCCACCTTCTTAAAGAAATTATATGTATCTTCCGATAGTTCAGAAAATTTTGTTATCCTTAAGTTATCAAGCAGCATCACTTTCCCCAACCCTAACTTATTTGCAACAAAACTACTATGTGTTGAAATAAGTATCTGTTTTTCTGCATATTGTTCCGAAATACATTTAATTAATTGATTCAATCTTGTATGTGATAAATGATTTTCTGGTTCTTCTAGCAAAATGATACTTGCATTTTGCGAAGTACGTTTTGCTAATGCAAGTTCCGTCTTAACAACACATTGCTCTCCCTTTCCCACATAATGAAACGGTATTTCATCCAATTGTGTAACAAGGCTATTCTCCCATGCATTCTTAGTAACCAGTTCTACTGATAATGCTATTTTTTTATCTGTCAAACTAGCGTCCTGATTTATTTTGTTGTTAATGGCTTCTATTGATGGATCATTAATAAATGTATCCCTCATTTTTCTATGTGCCTGTGCAATAGATGTTATATCTTCCGGTTCCAATGACCCCTTTATAATTCTCGACAAATACAAATCATTTCCACTTTGATATCTATATTCAGACGAATCAATCAAACTTGATTTATAAGGTATACTACGTGTTGTGATTACATCTCTGGCAAAGGTTGTCCAAGTAATATCATAATATTCAATCGGTAAGCTTTTAACATCTCCCTGTTGCACTAATGCCTCATATTCATCTGCATATTTGTCATTAAATGCAATTTTGAAACAAAATCCTTCCGCACTGTTATCTCTATCCGAATTTGCATCACCATTCATCAAAGGATTTTCATCCCCGCCAAAAAAGATTTCTATTGTTATGTATGGAAGTGCTATAGGTGCTGTACCTAACGAAACAATATACTCATCTACTGCCTCTTTATTAAAAATATACTGTGAAATTTCATTCCAAATACTCTTTCCGCTAATAATTCCGGTTAGTGCCAGATTTATAGCTTCTAGTATTGTAGACTTTCCCGCTTCATTATCTCCAACAACAATATTTAAACCTTCTTCAAGAGTAATTTCAAAATCTTTATAACATTTAAAATTATGAATTTTAACTTTTCTAATATACATTCTATAACTCCTCATATTGCTCATATGTATTTCTGCCCAAAACAACCTTTTTTCCCATCATGAGAAATATACTATATTATTTCTATACACTTACGTATAAATCCAAGATTTCATCTCTATTTTTTCTTCTAAGATAATATTTCTGCTTTCCTTCCCATAGCCACCGACTTCATATACCACCATATGTATATACTGCTTGTGCTCTTTCTTTTGATATTTTGTCAAATATATGCCTAAATTGTAACCTCCACTTACCTTTCTCTTTATTTCCTTATCCAAAATCTCAAAGTACTTACTATTATTATTTATTTTCTCTTTTACAATTTCGCTCATTGGAGATCAAACAAAAAAGTGTGATAAATTGATATTGTTTCCTGATATCTAAGCATAGCATATGGTATATTGTATTTATTTACTGCTTTATAACTATACGCATGAGATTCCATAAAAACTTCATACATATGTTCCATTACAGAATTCGGTATATTAACTCCTACAATACCTCTAATATTCTGCTTTATCCTTCTCCAATTCTTTTCAATAATTTCTTTTATTTCCTCGGACTCTTCTGTTTTTGTTCTTATTTCCGTGTTCCCCAATGGTGATGGCTTATATAATGAGCAGTTTTTCATCTCAGCCTCATTCCAATACGGAAAGCCTTCTACCGCTCGACCTGTATGTTTCCCATAAAGAGTTCCTTTATGGGTTACATTCTGCATCATTTCTTCCCCATACATATTGACAATCTGAATTGGATTTCCACATTCAGGACAAATCACATACAAAGAAAGTCGTTTATCCTTATTAGTTCTGTATTAAGGATAATCATGGCATGTCTGTTTTTCAAATTCATCTACTGAAAGTTTCAGTGCCTTTCCTTTTTCTATTGCAAAAACATCCATATCATCAAACCTCCCGATTCAATCTATTTTTCTTTTCTGCTCTTTACCATTTTGAAAAATCTATTAAGTATTCCTATCCCATCCCAAGGACCAATCGAACATAAAAATCCGGGATTCTCCCGATCTGCTTCCATACGTATCTTATCAATCAGTAAAATATTTTCAACCTGAAGCTTTGATAAACATTCAACATCTCTTCTACGCTGATTTCGCTTGTTGAATCAATTCGTTAATCTCTCCCTGAGTGCCACCAGACACATCTCCATACTTTACCTGCACTCCATAATACTCATAATCATCAAATTCTGTTCTGCGTGCAAATGTAATATCTTTTCCAAATTCCTTGTTTCCATGATTATATTTTACATTCGCAAATCCCAACTTACGAAACAATGAAAGTAATATCTTAATTGTAAATTCATTTTCTTTTGCACAATCATCTATTTTAGAAAACGGAGAACCTAAAGTAATGTCTGTTGCACCTTCTATTTCACCATATATCTGTTCCATATTACTCAGCAATTCACTCATATCATCCGTATAAATTTTTGTACTATATGCCAAATGGATATAAGCTCCATCATCATCATAGTTTTCTAAATGGACATCCCCTACCTCTTTTGAACGCTCTTCTATTACATCCCTTTTTGTCTCCATATATAGTTTAAGTCCTATTGGGCCATCCCAATATTTTCTAGTAATAAGTTCATCATAAATAACCTGAAACTCATTTTTACCAACTTTTACAAAAGTCATAGGAACAGATACCATTATTACTGAAGAATCTTTTGACTCACATACTTCAATTTGAAAATTATCTGGAATATCCTCAACTCTTATTTGTTTTAATACAGCTTTGGGGATAATTGCCCTTTCTTCATCTTCAACATATTCTTCTCCATCTATCACCAAAGAACACATATCATCTTCTTCATTAGAATACACAACCGTTGCCATTTCTCTGCCTCCTAACTTTATATCCATATCTTTTATATCGGAACAAATCATCTCATTTCCCATACTAAAACTCCAAACTATCCGCATTGAGCAGAAAATATTTCATGCCCATAATCACAAATCCTTCCTCATTTCTCCAAGGCTTTTTCGTTCCATTCACTATAACAATCTTCTTAAATGAATCCGGAATATTTCGAAATGAATTAAGTTCCTGCGTCTGCTTTTCCTCAGAGGTCATATCATAAGCCACCTGAATGTAATATCTCTGACTGCCCTGGTTCACTACAAAATCAACCTCTAACTGCTTATGAACCCTCTTTCCTTCACTATTCTTTGCAAATACATCCACAATACCAACATCCACATTGTAACCACGCACAAGCAACTCATTATAAACAATGTTCTCCATAATATGCGTAGGCTCCTGCTGTCTGAAGTTCAGTCTGGCATTTCTAAGTCCAACATCTGAAAAATAATATTTCAGATTTGCACCCACATATTTTCTACCTTTAATATCATACCGGTCCGCTTTAGAAATCAAAAATGCCTCTGTTAAATAATCAATATGGTTAGATATGGTTTTATTGCTATAATTACTGCCTCGTTCACTTTTAAAGGTATTTGATATTTTGGTTGGATTTGTAGGGGCTCCTATGGCAGAAGCAAGAATATCCACCAAAGTTCCAATCTCATCAACATTTTGAATTCTGTTTCGCTCTACCACATCCTTGATATAAACATTGGTAAAAATATTTTTAAGATACTCAGCCTTTTGGCGTTCCACAGAGAATTGTGCTACCTGTGGCAACCCACCGTATATCATATATTCCTCCCAAGCATCATCATAATCTCCATCAAAAGCCGCATAAAACTCTGCAAAGGACAACGGATAAATTCTAATCTCATCTCCTCTGCCCCTAAATTCAGTTACAATGTCGCTAGATAAAAATTTAGAATTACTGCCGGTTACATACACATCAATGTTGCTGATACGAAGCAGGCTGTTCAGCACTTCCTCAAATCGTGGCATAAACTGTACTTCATCCAAGAGCAGATAATACTTCTGGTCATCTTTCATTACATTTTTAATATGATGATAACACTTCTTTGGGTCTCTCAGCTCCTCATTTTCAATACCATCTAAAGCAATCTCAATGATGTGGTCATTATCTACACCACTCTCCAATAAATATTTCTTAAACAACACAAATAACAGAAATGATTTGCCGCATCTCCTGATTCCTGTGATAATCTTAATCATTCCGTTATCTTTTCTTATCTTTAACTGTTCAAGGTATGAATCTCTCTTAATCTCCATAATATAGCTCCTTGTTTTTGTGCATTGCACGATTTTTGGTAATGTTATTTTACCACTAAATTATTTTTACTTCAATAGCCATTACTATTTTTTGTGCATTTGCACTTTTTTATGTA
>ERZ857750.1849-NODE-1849-length-21998-cov-29.554664_pt1 | contig 21998 bp, 17 predicted proteins | sample MGYA00519915_ERZ857750 | MGnify/ENA primary metagenome ERZ857750 (study PRJEB31778, sample SAMEA3449358) | human gut metagenome | biome: human gut; feature: human-associated habitat; material: faeces | place: United Kingdom | collected 2010/2012 ... | reverse complement strand
ACTGGTTTAGCAAGGTGGACAAAAAGCCACACATATACACAGCGTACTACAACGATGCGTCGACCAGCAAAGCTTTTGCCGAATTCAAAAAGGACACAGGAAGCCACTTAAAGCTCCTCTACTGCATAGACATGCTGAACGAGGGTATACATGTGGACGATGTGGACGGAGTAATACTGCTTCGCCCTACAGTGTCGCCAATTATCTATCTGCAGCAGATAGGCAGAGCACTGTCAGCAGGAAGCAAAAACCAGCCGGTCATATTTGACCTGGTCAACAATTTCGACAGCCTCTACTGCATAGACTGCCTGAAAAACGAGATGCAGGAAGCATTTTTGCTGTATCCGGACACTCACTCGCCAAGAGAGCACTTTGACGACAGATTCCGCATCATTGACGAGACCAAGGACAGCAGGAATATATTTATGCGTTTACAGGAAAATCTGGGAAGTGCGTGGGACACATACTATGAGGCAGCAAAGCAGTGGTATGAGGAAAATGGAAATCTCAAGATACCAAAGAGCTATGTCACTGGGGCAGGACTCACACTGGGAGCATGGATAAACACCCAGAGGCGTGTGAAGTCAGGCAATATATCCGGAAACCTCACCTGGGAAAAGATACAAAAGCTAAACGACATAGGCATGATATGGGATGTCACGGACTCAAGCTGGCAGGAGGTACTGGAAGAGCTGAAAAGCTACCGCAATACCTACGGCAATCTGGACATCAAGGCAAAATACGTATCGCCTAAAGGCTTTAGGCTTGGCTCATGGATCAACAACATGCGCTTCAAGGTAAAAAAGTACGGCATAGAGCAGGCACTCACCGATGAGCAGAGAAAAGCGCTCGAGGAGCTTGGCATGATATGGGACCACAACAAGCAGAAGTGGGAAGAGTACTACAGCGCAGCTAATGTCTACTACAAGGAGCATGGAAACCTCGAAGTACCTGCAAAGTACGTCACAGCAGATGGCATACCACTTGGACGGTGGCTGTCAAACCAGACCAATAGCCACTCAATGACAGACGAGCAGCTACAGCGCCTGCATAGTATAGGCTACAGGTCAGAAAGCAAGGCTGCCATACAGTGGAACAGAAAGTTTGAGCTTGCGAAAACATATTACGAGAAAAACGGCAATCTGGATGTACCGGTATCATACTCCACAGACGGAGTGAAGCTGGGACGCTGGATATCAAATATCAGATGCAAAAGAAAAAACCCTAACGCCAGCGGCATGGTGCTCGACACAGAGCGCATAGCAAGGCTCGACAGTATAGGGATGAACTGGAAATAGGGTAATCAGGAAATACAGGGAGACACAGAAAAAATGTACAGAAAGAAAGGAAGAGGCTGGACCAAGCATATAGATTTTATGCTCTTAGATGTCCTGTGCATGCAGATAGCATTCATAGTTTCATACATATGGCGCTTTGGACCTGGCAATCCATACACAGATAAGGACTACAGGATATTGGCAGCAGCATTTCTGCTCATAGATTTTTTCGTGGAAATAGTATCCGATGCCTTCAAAAATGTATTGAAGCGCGGCTATCTCGATGAGCTCATAGCTACATGTAAGCATGTGGTGCTTGTAGAAATATTAACAACCTTCTTCCTGTTTACCACACAGATGGGTGAGATATATTCGCGGGCGTCATATTACATCATGATTCCGGTCTATGTGCTAATAGCGTATATAGGCAGGGTAGTACTAAAGAAAATTATCAAAAAAAGAAGCTTTGCCACATCCAAAAAATCACTCTTAGTCGTAGCACCGGAAAAGCTCCTTCGGGAGACACTTCACGGACTAAAGGAAAAGAGCTTTGGATATACACAGATTGTGGCAGCGGCAACAGATGCAGACTTGAAGGGCGAAACAATATGCGAGATACCAATCGTTACAAACCATGACGGGATAGTGGACTACGCCTGTGAGGAATGGGTGGATGAGGTGCTTATCCCGCCATGCGCAGAAAGCGAATATCCCGATGATATGGTGGCAAGCTTTATAGAGATGGGTATAGCAGTTCACAGAGGCATCACTAAAAACAAAGCCATGTCAGGCAATTTCAATCAGATAGAAAAAATAGGTGACTACACGGTCATCACAGCAAGTATGAACTATGCGAGCACGTCACAGCTTGTTGCAAAAAGAGCAATGGATATACTTGGTGGACTGGTTGGCTGTCTTATCACAATGCTTGTAACCATATTTGTTGCTCCGGCAATCTATATAGCATCACCGGGACCGATTTTCTTCGCACAGGAGCGAATCGGCAGAAACGGAAGAAAGTTCAAGATGTACAAATTCAGAAGCATGTACATGGATGCTGAGGAGCGAAAGAAGGAGCTCATGGCACAAAATAAGGTGAGCGATGGAATGATGTTTAAGATGGACTTCGACCCAAGAATCATAGGCAACAAGATACTGCCGGATGGAACAAAGAAAACCGGCATAGGACAGTTTATCAGGAAGACATCAATAGATGAGCTGCCGCAGTTTTGGAACATCCTCAAAGGAGATATGAGTCTGGTAGGAACACGACCACCAACACTCGACGAGTGGGAGAAGTATGAACCACACCACAGAGCCAGAATGTCATTCAGGCCGGGACTGACCGGACTGTGGCAGGTGAGTGGAAGGAGCAATATCACGGACTTTGAGGAAGTGGTGAAGCTGGATACCCAGTATATTGGGGAGTGGAGTGTGAAGGGGGATATAAAGATTATTTGGCAGACTGCTGTAGGAGTATTAAGAAATGATGGAGCAATGTAAGGAAAAGCTTAGTATTGCAATGTTTGGACAAAAAAGGATTCCTTCAAGAGAAGGCGGAGTTGAGATAGTTGTTGAGGAGCTTTGCACAAGGATGGTTGCCCAAGGGCATAATGTGACTTGCTACAACAGAGGTGGTCATCATGTAAGTGGTTCAGAGTATGATTCAAAACGACTTAAAGAATATAAAGGAATAAAGCTTAAGACAGTTCCAACAATAGAAAAGAAAGGTCTTGCGGCTGTTTCGTCTTCATTTTTTGCAGCATTATGTTGTGCTTTTGGCAAGTATGACATTGTTCATATTCATGCAGAGGGACCGGCATTTTTTGCTTGGCTACCAAAAATGTTTGGTAAAAAAGTAATTGTTACAATACATGGATTGGACTGGCAACGTGAAAAATGGAAAAGTGGATTTGGTTCAAAGTTTATTCATCAGGGAGAAAAGAATGCCGTAAAGTATGCTGATGAAATTATTGTACTTAGTAAGGGAGTACAGGATTATTTTGAAAAAACATATGGCAGAAAAACTGTATTTATTCCAAATGGTGTAAGTAATCATATAGAAAGAGAACCGCAGATTATTAAAAATAAATTCGGATTAGGTAAAGATGAATATATTTTGTTCCTTGGACGATTAGTTCCGGAAAAAGGAATCAAATATTTAATAGAAGCATTTAAACAGGTTGATACAGAAAAAAAATTGGTTATTGCTGGTGGCAGTTCGGATTCAAGTGAATTTGAAAATGAAATGAAAGAACTTGCTAAAGAAGATAAACGGATTTTATTTACTGGATTTGTTCAAGGGCAAGAGTTAGAAGAGTTGTATAGCAATGCATATGTGTATGTACTCCCATCTGACTTAGAGGGAATGCCTTTAAGTTTGTTGGAGGCAATGAGCTACGGAAATTGTTGCCTGGTATCGGATATACCTGAGTGTGTTGATGTGGTTGAAGATAAAGCACTTATATTTCAAAAATCAGATGTAAATAGCTTATATACAAAGCTCGTTGATATATGTTGTAATTCTTCGAAGGTGCAATCATTTAAACGTACTGCAGAGGAATTTGTATGTAATAAATATAGCTGGAATAAAATTGTAAAAGATACTTGCTGCTTATACAGATAAAAATAAAAAAGGTTGGAAATAAAATGTCAGAAAAGAAATTAAACGGAACTGTAATAGTAACTTATAGATGTAATGCTCGCTGTAGCATGTGTAATAGATATAAAGCACCTTCGAAACCAGATGAAGAAATTAGTATAGAGACAATAAAAAAACTTCCTAAGATGTATTTTACAAACATTACAGGAGGCGAACCTTTCATAAGAACTGATTTGAAGGATATTGTAAGAGAATTATATAAGAAAAGTGATCGAATAGTTATATCTACTAATGGTTTTTTTACAGACCGAATTGTGGATTTAGCAAAAGAATTTCCTCAAATTGGTATAAGAATATCTATTGAAGGACTTGAAAAAACAAATAATGAGATTCGTGGCTTGGAAAATGGATTTCAGAGAGGATATAGTACGTTAAAGAAATTACGTGAAATGGGAATGAAGGATGTAGGCTTTGGAATGACTGTCCAGGATAAAAATGCTCCGGATCTTGTTCCTTTATATGAGCTTTCTAATGAAATGGGAATGGAGTTTGCTACGGCGAGTCTACATAATAGTTTTTATTTTGTTGAGGCGAAAAATATTATAAATGATCGTCCGATGGTTGCAAAGAATTTTGAAAATCTAGTGAATGAACTGTTGAAGAGTAAGAGTCCGAAGAAATGGTTTAGGGCATATTTTAATCATGGACTTATTAATTATATATATGGACAGAAAAGATTATTGCCATGTGATATGAGTTTTGACACATTCTTTATTGATCCATATGGAGATGTTATGCCATGTAATGGAACAAAAGATAAAGAGGTTATGGGAAATCTTAATAATCAATCATGGGATGAATTATGGAATAGTGTGGAAGCAGAGAATGTTAGAAAAAAAGTACGTTGTTGTGATAGAGATTGTTGGATGATAGGCTCAGTTTCTCCGGCTATGCACAAATATATTTGGAAACCGGCTTGGTGGGTATTTACGCATAAAGTTAAGAGTGTTTTTGGTGGAAAGTATTCTATGTATGAAAATAAAATATGCAGAGAATATCGTGATGGTAAAGTGACAAAAGATGAATTAGATAACTGCAGTACTTGTGATAAGAATTGCGTTGTCAATAATGGCTTAAGTGAAGCTAGTAAGGCGCAGTTGGTTGGAAAAACTGGTGAAGAAATAGTTGATGCTGATATTGCACTACAGATGGGAGAAAAGTCATGATAAAAGTTTTAATGACATTACCTGTGAAAATAGGATTTGATGGTATGAGTAAACAGGTATTATCTTATGGAAAATATATGGACAAATCTGATGTTATTATTGATTTGGTTTCTTGTAGAGGATTTGATCCTAAAATGAAATCTTATGTTGATGAGGCTAATTTTCATAATATCTATAGATTAGAATATAGAGATACAAATCAGATAAAATATTTTTTAGATCTTTATAAAATTATGAAAAAAGAAAAATATGATGTTATTCATGTAAATGGACAGAGTGCGACTATGTCAGTTGAGATGCTGGCTGCGAAATTAGCTGGTTGTAAATTGAGAGTTGCACATTCTCATAGTTCGAGATGTTTGCATAAAAAGGCTCATAATATGCTGAAACCATTATTTAATGCTACTTATAACGATGCTATTGCCTGTAGTAAGGAGGCGGGCGATTGGCTTTTTGGAGATAAACCATATTGGATTTTAAATAATGGAATTGATATAGATAAATATAAATTTTCAACAACAACAAGAACAGAATTTAGGAAAAAGTTAAAATTATCAGATAAAGATATAGCAGTATGCCATGTTGGAGCATTTGAACCATGGAAAAATCATAAGTTTTTAATAGACGTTTTTGATGAGATTAAAAAGGAAAATTCAGGATATAAATTGTTCCTGTTTGGAATTAATGGAACAACACAAGAAAGCATATTGTCTCTGATTAATGAGAGAAGGCTTGAGGATACGATTAGATTTATGGGAACTGCAGATGATATTAACAATTATTTACAAGCTATGGATTTAATGCTTCTTCCGTCATTATATGAAGGATTTCCAGTAACTGTAGTTGAATGGCAAGCAAATGGTCTTCCATGTATTGTATCCGATACAATTACAAAAGATGTAAAAATTACAGATTTGGTAAAACAGTTATCTATAGAGGATGGAACTACTATTTGGAAAAATGAAATACTAAAGCATAATAATGAAGTAGATGTTGAAACAAGAAAGTCATATTATATAAAGGTTTCTAAGGCGGGATACAATATTAAGAATAATGTGTCATCGTTGAAAGAACACTACATAGAAAGATTAGGTGATAATTAGTGGTTAATATGGTAGTAGACATTATTGTGCCTGTATATAATGTGTCAAAATATTTGAACAAATGTATTGAGAGTTTACTGGCTCAAACTTATAAATATATCAAAATTATATTAGTAGATGATGGGTCAACAGATGGCTCGGAAAAAATATGTGATAACTATGCTAGAATTGATGATCGCATTAATGTAATTCACAAGGAAAATGGTGGTTTGGTATCTGCGTGGACTATGGGCATAAAGAATTCAAAGTCAGAATGGGTAGTGTTTGTCGATGGAGATGACTGGGTGGAATATAAGCATATAGAGTTACTTGTAAAAGAGCAGATAGAATCATCGGCAGATATTGTTGTAACCCGAATGAAACAAATCGATAAAGGAAACGAGAAGTTTATTGAATTTTGTGTTCCAGAAGGAAGATACATTGGAGAAAAACTAAAAACGGAATTACATCCGGTTATGATAAATGCAGGTGGATTTGAAAGAAGGGGTGTACCATTTTCTAGATGTAGTAAACTTATTAGAAAAAGTATTATAATTAGAAATCTTAAATACTCATATGAAAAAGCTACCTATGAAGAAGATTTTAATATTATTGCGCCATGTCTTATGGATGCAAAAGCAATATCAATGCTAAAAGTAGAGGGAGCAGCGTATTGTTATAGAAAAGTTGAAAGTTCTATGCTTCATGGATATGATCGTAATATGTCTAATTCAATATATCATATATATCCAATATTGTTGAAAGCATGTAAATCAAAGAATATGGGGGGATTTGTCAGACAGATTCAATTTGAATATGTTTCTGCGGTTGTCAGATTATTTTTAAACGAAACAAAAAATTCTGAAGGCTATATAAATATGAGTAGAATTATAAAAAAATATTTGACTGATAGATTATTTCAGCAATCTCTTGAAATAGTTGATGCGAGAATGTATCCTGTTAAGTTTCGTATAATACTATATTTTTTAAAACATTATGACAGTTTTATGAGTGAAATCATAATAAAATTGATCTGTTTGATTAGAAGACAAGGAATAAATCATGCATAGATTTCAGATTAAAATTAGAACTATTTTTTTAGAGCTATTGTTAGTATATCCAGTTATAAATATAATGGGATGTGTTTTTTTTCATGGAGACAATATGACAACACTTTCATTGAGTTATTGTTCTATATTGATACTATTATATGTGACTGACGTTAAAAAATTATCACGAAAAAATATATATATTTTAATTATATTTGCTTTTATATTAATTTTAGAGATATATAGAGATCAAAATATGTTTATTCTATTTGTGACTTTTATTTTTGCTAACATAATGCTAAGTATATATTCTTCTAATAAAATCATGGTAAAAGAATATATTGAATATTTTGTGAAAAAAAAGAACCAGTTTTATATAGTTCAGTTGGTGTTTTTAATAATCCTTTTTTTATTTGTTATGAAAAATGGCCTTACAGCGGGATGGAATACTTGGGTTTTACAGGGACCTTACAATTATCCACATACATTGGCATATCTTTTTTTATTTATGATGATGTTAGACACTTTTTATTTTATAGAGTTTCGAGAAAAGTTTGTAATTCTATTTATAGCAGTAAGCTTTGCTTGTATTATTTTGACAGCAGTAAGATCAGTCTTAATAGCTAGCATTATAGTAATTGGGTATATATTTTATAGAGTGTTTTCAAGAAAGCAATTTATAAAATTTATTTTGTATTGTTTTTTATTATTTGTTTGTATATATATAGCATATAATTATGGATTGTTTGATGCGTTGCTTACAAAAAGTAAATTGGCATTGGAAAATGGATCTATATCTAATGGTAGAAGTAGTATTCTTATTAGCTCATTATATGCGTTGAAACAGGGAAATGAATATGTAAATACAATTTGTGGAGTAGGAATGACAAATTTATTAAAATGGAATGGAATAAATATAAATGCAAATATTCATGCACATAATGATTTTGTTGACGCCTTAGTTGGTTTTGGATTAATTGGTTTAGGAATATACGTCTATAATTTTGTGAAATTCTGTAAAAATAGTTTTATATGGATGATGGGAACAGTGGGATTTTTAGCGTACGTAAATGGACTTTTTGTATATAGTGACATTATTCCAATTTTAATATACGCTAAGCTCTTATTTTCACATAGTAAAATACAAAAAAATAGAATAGGGAAAAGTTTGTAATTATGAAAAGAATTTTTTATTTAAGAACATATTATCAAGTAATTGTTGCACTTCAAATGGTAAATACTATATGCATAGATGATCAAGTTGTTTTTTTGATTTCAGATGATTCAGAAAGCACAGAAATGCTTGTTGAATCGTTGGGAAAATTAGGAATAGTTTATAAGAGTATATTAGTTAAAACAAAAAAACTTACTTATCAAAAAAGTATGATTGATAAGATCAAAGATTTTGTTGAAGTTTGTTTTTTGAAAAAAAATAGATATGTTATATTTTTAAAAGAAGTACTAAATGAAAAGTTTGATGAGTTTATTTTTTTTAATTATGGAGTTGATACGGTTGCTTTCTATAATTTAATGGTTAGAAATAATATTAATCTTAGAGTGTCTTGCATAGAAGAAGGAATTTTGTCATATAATAGTCAATTTGATAATGATCATGGGAAAATAGTTGAAATTTCACATTATACAAGAAAAATATTAAAACGTAAGACATTAAAAGATAATTTACATAATTTTTATTGTTATTATCCTATATTATATAGAGGAAATTTAGTACCTGTACAGATACCAAGAATAAGTGTGGAAGCTAAAATAACAGGTATACTTCGGAATATTTTTAAACCAGATAATACCATCTATACAAAGAAGTATATTTTTTTTACTTCAGTTTATGATTTTGAAGGTGGAAACCCTATTGGGGAATATGAACTTGTGTGCAAAGTGGCAAAATTAGTGGGAATAGATAATTTGTTAGTTAAAACGCATCCACGTGATTCAAGAACAATATATAAAGACCATGGGTTTAATGTAGATGTAAATTCATCTATACCATGGGAAGCAATACAATTATCTGGTGATTTTAGCGATAAAGTATTTTTAACAATAAATTCAGGAAGCGTATTGTCAGGAAGTACAATGTCAGAAAAACCGGTTAAAACTTTTTATATGTATAAATTGTGTGATATTAAAGAGAATAAGAGTTGTCAAAAAAATGCTCAAGATATAGAAGCATTACTTTGCGAAAGTTCTATGAAAGAAGTTTTTAGAAACGTAAGAATTGCAGAAAAAATTGAGGATATTTTATGAGTAAATCCAGCTACTTGATAAAGAACATGGGAATTTTAACTATAAGTAATTTCTCATCTAAGATTTTAGTTTTTTTATTAGTTCCGTTATATACGAGTGTTTTATCGACAAAAGAGTATGGAACATATGATTTGGCAGTATCTACAGCAACGTTACTATATCCAATTCTTACTTTGAATATTGTTGATGCTGTAATGAGATTTTTAATGGATAAAGAAAGTGATAAAAAAGCAATTGCATCTATTGGCTTGAAATATGTATCTATAAGTTCAGTTTTATTTGGTTTTATTATGTTGTTTTTTTATATAACAGGTATTTGGTCAGATATTAATGGACTAGAGGGATATATTTTTTCTTATTATATATCGTATGTGATTAATCAATTTTTTATTCAATTTGCTAAAGGCTTAGAAAAAGTAAAGAATATGGGGGTTGCAGGTGTATTAAGTACAATAGTAACAATAATTGCTAATTTATTCTTTTTATTGGTAATAAAATGGGGACTAATTGGATTCTTTTTAGCAAATATTTTGGCACAAATTGTATCAGCAATTTATCTGTTTTTGAAAACTGAAATATATAACTATATAGAAATAAAAAGACAACCTATTGCACTTCGAAGAGAAATGCTTATTTATTCTGTACCATTGATTGCAACTGTTGTTGGTTGGTGGGTGAATAGTTGTGCAGATAAGTATATTGTAACTTTTATTTTGGGTATTTCGGCAAATGGCTTACTTTCAGTTTCATATAAAATACCGCAAATTATAAATACCATTCAAGGTATTTTTACTCAAGCATGGCAGATTTCGGCAATAAAAGAATATGGTAGTAGTGATACAGCAGACTTTTATGGGAAAACTTTTATAGTTATAAATCTTATGATGTGTATTGTATGTTCGTTTCTGATTTTTATGACGAGACCATTAGCATATATTTTATATGCTAATGATTTTTATGAGGCATGGAAGTATGTTCCGTTTTTATTGGTATCTAGTGTGTTAAATTGTGCTTCAGGATTGTTAGGACCAATATTATCCGCAAAAAAAAATTCTAAAGCAATGATGTGGTCGGCAATAGTAGGTGCTGTCGCAAATATTATTATGAATATTGTATTTGTAAATCTTACAGGAATCCAAGGAGCTACATTTGCTACGTTAGTTAGTTCATATATTATTTATATAATTAGAAAGTATGCAGTAGGAGAAGATATATATATCAATAATTATTATGTGATTATTGTAACGTGGCTTATTTTAGTAGTGCAAGGTATTATAGAAAGTAATTTTATGAATTATTATTTGGAAATATTATGCGTAGTAGTTATTATTATTATCAATAAAAATTCGGTGTGGCAAGTACTTAATTTGGTAAAAAACATATATAAAAATATCAAGTGAAAAGAGGGTAAAAAAATGAAAACAGTAGCATTTGTTCCAATTAAATTAAATAATCAAAGGACACCAGGAAAAAATATTAAAAAATTTGACGATGGAAGTTCCTTAATTACAGTTTTTTTAAGAAATCTAATTAAAGTAAAATCATTTGATGATGTATATGTATTTTGCAGTAATCCTAAGATTAAAGAATATATTGTACCAGGAGTAAAATACTTGGAACGACCAGTATATCTTGATACACAGGAGGCTACACCACAAGATATTATGGGAGAATTTATTAAAAGAATTGATGCAGATATTTATGCTGTATGTCATTGTACGTCACCTTTTGTTTCTGTAGAGCATTTTGAAGAGTGTGTTGCTGCAACAAAGAGTAGTGAATATGATTCTTCGTTCACAGCCGAAAAACTTCAACATTTAATGTGGACAGATAAAAACGAACCATTAAACTTTGATCCGACAAATGTTCCAAGAACGCAAGATTTGCCAGTATATTATAATGAAGTTTCAGCAGCTTATGTTTTTAAAAAGGAAGTTTATGAAAAATATAAACGGAGAATAGGAATTAAACCTCATATTACGGAAGTTAGCGGAGTTGAATGCGTTGACATTGATTATCCAGAGGATTTTGAAATTGCGAATGCAATATATATGTCTATGATAAAGGGAGGAAAGTAATAATGAAGCATCATACAATGTTGTTAGATTGTACATTAAGAGATGGGGCATACTTATTAGATAAAAAATTTGGTGATAGTAACATTAGAGGTATAGTTTCTGGTTTGGTAAAAGCTGGAATAGATTGTATTGAGATAGGTTTCTTTCAAGATGAAGGGGCTGGTGATGGAAAAACAGTTTATTTAAATTCTGAAGACGCTAAACGATTTATTCCGAAAGAAAAAAATGGATGTTTATTTACTGTTTTAGCTGATTGTAGCAGGTATTCTGTTAGTAATCTGGATAAGTGTGATGGTACATCTATAGATGCCGTAAGGGAGTGTTTTTTTAAAGGAGAACGTTCAAGGGCAGTAGAAAATTGTAAAGTAATTAAAGATAAAGGATATAAGTGTTTTGTTCAACCAGTTGATATTTTAGGATATTCAGATGCTGAACTTATAGATTTCCTACAGGAAATTAATAATGTTGAACCATATTGTCTATCAATAGTTGATACTTTTGGCTCAATGTATCAAGATGATTTACATAGAATTTTTGAAATAATTAATCATAATCTAATTCCGACATGTAAAGTTGGATTTCATTCTCATAATAATATGCAGATGTCCAATGCTTTATCTCAAGAGTTTATTAGAATGACCTATGGTAAAAGAGAGATTGTGGTTGATGGAACAATTTCTGGAATGGGAAGAGGAGCTGGAAATACTCCGACGGAATTAATTGCTCAGTATCTTGTTTCACAAAGAGAATATAATTATGATATAGATGCTATTCTTGATTTAATAGATGATTATATGGATAATATAAGAACTAAGTGTTCATGGGGGTATTCTACACCATATTTTATCGCTGGATGCTATGGTGCTCACGTAAATAATATTGCTTATTTAACCCAAAAGAACAGCATTAGATCTAAAGATATAAGATATATTTTAAATAAGATAGGTGCTATTCCTAGAAAAAGATATGATTACAATCTCTTAGAAAAAACGTATGTTGATTATACATCGTCTGAAATTGATGATTCAAAGACAATTAAGGAGTTGTATGATGAATTAAATGGAAAGGATATATTAATTCTAGTTCCGGGAAGCAGCGTGACAAGTGATTATTTTAATGTACAAAAGTATATTGAGAAAAAAAAGCCGGTAATAATAAGTGTAAATTTTATTCATGATAAAATTGATTCAGATTATGTTTATATGAGTAATGTACGACGTTATTCTTTGATGATTGGAAATGAAAAATTACAAAATTGTAAAAAGATAACTACATCTAATATTAAGACAAAACCAGATGATAATGAAATGATTATTTCATTTAATGATTTAATAAAATGTGGTTGGAATAATCTTGATAATTCGACAATTATGTTACTTAGATTATTGGATAAATTCCATTTAGATAGTATTGCATTAGCAGGTTTTGATGGATATGATGTGAATATTAAGAGTAATTATGCTACTAATAGTTTAGAGTTATCTAATGTAAGAGATAATCCTATGGAGTTGAACGAAGAAATCCATAGTATGCTTGAGGATTATAAAGCAACGAGAAATAGTCATACTAAGATTCAATTTATTACTCCTTCTAGGTTTTCAGAAATATTTGATGAGGGGATACAATGATTAGATATTTAATAATGGATGTTGATGGAACATTAACTGATGGAAAAATATATATGGGAGCTTCAGGAGAAGTTATGAAAGCTTTTGATATAAAAGATGGATGTGGGATTAAAGATATTCTGCCAAGATGTTATATTACTCCAATAATAATTACTGCGCGAGAAAGCAAAATACTTACAAACAGATGTGAAGAGTTGGGCATTAAACATGTCTATCAGGGAATAAGAAACAAACTAGAAAAACTTCATTCTCTTGTAGATGATTTAAGTGAATGCGCATATATTGGAGATGATATATTAGATTTGCAATGTATGGAACCAATAAAAGAGGCGAGAGGTATAGTAGGGTGTCCAGCAGATGCAGCTAAAAAAGTGTTAAAAATTGCAGATTTTATTTCAAAAAAAGATGGTGGAAATGGAGCTGTAAGAGAATTTATTGAATGGTTGGAGATAAATAAATGAAAAAATGTACTATTTTTTTAAAATCATTCTTAGTGATATGCTTAGTTTGTATGTCAATAAGATGTACAATGGTAAGTGCGAGTGATCTTGGATTAGCAAATTCTAAGATTGTTGAATTGGGATCTTTCGGTTCAAATGGGGAAAATATATCTTCATCGAATAGAGCAAGAACAAAAAACATCTATAAAACATCTGAGCAGGCATTTAAGTTTGAAAGAAGCAAAGCAGCGGGAATGAGATATGCAGTCGTAGGATTTGATGCAAATGGCAAGAGAGTGCTTGATTCAGGCTGGCAGACAGGAGCAACATACACACTTGGAAAAGAAGTGGTAAGCTACAGACTGTTATTTTCATATACAGATAACAGAACAATGACGTCGGCAGATACATTAAAAATTGAGAGCAGCATAACATTCAGTGCGGTGGAAACAAAAAGAAGTGTTATTGAGGTGGGCTCGTTCGGAACAGATGGAAAGAATACAGTGTCATCAAACCGGGCAAGAACAGTAAATAGTTATAAGGTATCTGAAAAGACATTCAAGTTTGAAAGCAGCAAAGCAGCGGGAATGAGATATGCAGTCGTAGGATTTGATGCAAATGGCAAGAGAGTGCTTGATTCAGGCTGGCAGACAGGAGCAACATACACACTTGGAAAAGAAGTGGTAAGCTACAGACTGCTATTCTCATATACAGATAACAGAACAATGACAGTAGAGGATACATTGAAAATAGAAAAGAGTCTATCTATTATACCAGCTAGTGCAATTGATGATTGGGAATTACCTATAATGTAGATATATCAATTTACTATGGTGATTACATTGAAAAAACAAATCAATGTAATCACCATCATATTAATATCTGCTATGATTATAGTTTGTTATAGTTATATTAATAGCTAGATTTTGAGGTATTAATGTAGTATATAAAAAGTGAGTACATAATTTATATTTGAGAATAGATAAAAAGTATGAAGGAGAACAGATGAAATACAATTATTTAGTAGTAGGCTCAGGGCTCTACGGAGCCATCTTCGCCATGAGGCAAAGGCCAAGGGCAAATCAGTGCTTGTTGTGGACAAGCGTCCTAACATAGCAGGAAATGTCTACACCGAAAAGCAGGAGGGCATCAATGTTCACATGTACGGAGCCCACATATTCCACACCAATGATAAGAGGGTCTGGAACTACATCACACAGTTTGCTGAGTTCAACCGCTTCACAAACAGCCCTGTGGCAAACTACAAGGGTGAGCTGTACTCAATGCCTTTCAATATGTACACCTTCAACAAGATGTGGGGTGTGGTGACACCTGAGGAGGCTGCTGCAAAGATTGATGAGCAGAAAAAGGAAATAACCGGTGAGCCAAAAAATCTCGAGGAGCAGGCTATCTCACTCGTTGACCGTGATATCTATGAGAAGCTCGTAAAGGGCTATACTGAGAAGCAGTGGGGTCGTGACTGTAAGGAACTTCCGGCTTTCATCATAAAGCGTCTTCCTGTTAGACTTACCTTTGACAACAATTACTTCAACGCTCTTTATCAGGGTATTCCAATCGGTGGATACACAAAGATGGTTGAAAATCTGCTCGACGGTATTGAGGTCAGATTAAATACCGACTACCTTGAGCACAAGGCTGAGCTTGATGCTCTTGCTGACAAGGTTGTATACACAGGTCCGATTGACGCATACTTTGGCTTTAAGCTAGGTACTTTAGAGTACCGCTCAGTGCGCTTTGAGAATGAGACCCTCGATATTCCTAACTTCCAGGGCAATGCCGCTGTCAACTATACAGACCGCGAGACTCCATGGACACGTATCATCGAGCACAAGTGGTTCGAGTTCGGCAAGGATGAGGATGGCAATGACCTGCCAAAGACTATTATCAGCCGTGAGTACTCTTCTGAGTGGAAGGCCGGCGACGAGCCTTACTACCCTGTAAACGATGAGAAAAACGGACAGCTCTATGCCAAGTACAAGGAGCTTGCCGATAAGGAGACCGGTGTTATATTCGGTGGTCGTCTCGGCGAGTACAAGTACTATGATATGGATACTACCATTGCTTCTGTACTTAATATGTGCGAGAAGGAATTGGGTTAAGATTTAGAAATGCTCATGGCTTTTTGTCATGGGCATTTTGGTTAATTTACTTTAAACTGTACCCCTTGTCAAGGACATTTTGAATTAGTGTAGTGCCTATTTTTTAGACACCTACACAAAAGTGATATCCCTGATTTCGGACATTCCTTTGTTTAGTTATCCACATAAGTTCAACTCAAAAATCACTATTTTATCCAATTAAATCCAATCTAATTTTAAAATATTGGTTCTGAAAAATCAAAAAGGTATTGACAAACTGAAATAACCTTGGTAATCTATAATCAAGAAATAAAGACGGTTATTAAAAACCAAGAAAGAGCGATTGCGATGTTAAACGAAATTAATGAAGTAAAAGGCAACTTTATTGACAATGAAACAGCTAATCAGCTTACACCGGAACTTAAAGCTGTTTGGGATGAAATATTTGTTTGCAAAAATGAAATTGAATTAATTTTAAGAAGCAAGACTTCGATGGCAGGAAAAGGATTTTTTGGAGTGTTTGGAGATGTTACAGTGGCTGCTTATCTTTTGGCAAAGTCATTTGATTGCAGCGCACACGCCACATATTCATTTGAAGAAGATGCAAGAATAGATGCTGACATTAAGAAAGTTGCAGAAGACTTTTATATTTCTGAAAACTGGAAGGAATTAATGGAACTTACAAAAGCTCATGAGCAGAAAATCTTCTATTTAGTTTCACTCTTAAGGGATTTATCTGATCCGATGATGACACCTGAAAGCTTAGGAAACTTGGCTGATGAATTACTTGAGATAAAAGCCAATAATAAATTCGCAGATTTCTGCTGTGGTGCAGGAACTGTTGTGGCTTATGTTGTCAAAAATCATCCAACTGTAGAAGCATATGGATTCGATAAACTTGTATCTTCTATTGCAATAGCAAAGATTTACAACGATTTATCAGAAGGTAAGATTACTTTTGAAGCAAAGGACATCTTTGAACTGGGATTAGACGAAGATAATGGCAGACGCTTTGATAAGATTTTTGCGAATTATCCGTTTGGAATGAGGATTAAAGAATTAGGTCTTGGAAATCAGTATTTGGAGCAGTTGGAAAAGAGAATACCATCTGTTTCAAAAGCCACATCATCTGATTGGCTGTTCAATAGCTTAATGGTTGATATGCTTTCAGAGGACGGAAAAGCTGTAGGCATCATGACTAATGGAAGTACATGGAATCAGAGTGATTCAGCAATTAGAAGCTATTTCATAGAGAATGGTTTGATTGAATGTGTAATTGCTTTACCGGCTAGGTTATTTGCAGGAACCGCTATTGCAACTTCAATGATAGTTTTTAGCCGTAATAATAAAGGCGTGCGATTGGTTGATGCTTCCGAACTCTTTGTAGAGGGAAGAAGAGTAAATGAACTGAGTTATGAAAACATTTCTCTTATTATTAATGCAACTAAGAATGACTCTGATATAAGCATGTATGTAAGTGCAGAGCAGCTTCGAGATAACGATTATGTGTTAAGTATGAATCGATATATTGTCCATGATGTAGCAGATGGAATGGCATTTGGCGATGTGATTAAAAGAATTACTCGTGGAGCCCAGCTTAATGCTAAGGCACTAGATGAAATTACTACTACTGTGCCTACAGACATGCAGTATTTGATGCTGGCTAACATCAAAAATGGACTTATTGATAAGGAATTACCTTATTTGAAGTCTATTGATAAGAAAAATGATAAGTATTGTTTATCAAATCACTGCCTTATTCTCTCTAAGAATGGATATCCTTACAAGATTGCTGTTGCAGAAGTAAAGGAAGGTCAAAGAATATTAGGTAACGGAAATCTTTATATTATAGAGCTCGATGAAGGAAAAGCAGATCCGTATTATCTTGCTGCATTCTTTGGAAGTGAGCAAGGTACAGCGGCATTAAGGAGTATAACGGTTGGCGCAACGATTCCAAATATCGGAGTTGAGCAGTTGACGAAGCTTGTTATTCCAATTCCGCCAATTGAAAAACAGAAAGAGATTGCTGACAAATATAAGGCTGTAAAAGATGAAATTATAATGCTTCAGCTAAAGCTTGAAAAAGCAAAGAACAGAATGGCACATATCATTGAGGAAGGGGGCGCAAATAATGCTTGAACTTAATGAATTATTGGAATTAGAAGAGGTTCAATTGGTGCCTAACACCATTAAACGCGAAACGGCAAATTTTTATGCTGGGATAATAGGTAAATTTTACGCAATCGATGTCCTTGATAGAATAGAAAATAAAGAAGTTGTTCTTGAAATCTTCGACGTAGATGTTAGATATCAGGCATTTATTTCCTAATTTGTCAAGGATGGCGGTGGAATTTTGAAAATCTAAAATCCCATACAAAAAATGGCAGATCCAAAATTATTGTGTATTTGAATATTAAAGACAAATGATAAGGGGCAAATTTATATGGAAGAAAAATATTTTGATGTTTATGCATTGTTTAAAATGCAATGTGCTAATGGAAATGTTTTAGAAGCATATTATCCATTTATGGCAAATATTATTTTAGAAAATAATATGGAAGAAATTAATGAAGATCTTATTAAAAAGGTATTTGAAGAGAGATACAAGATTAATATTTCTGTTTTGTTTATAAGACAAGTTTTAGGAGTTGGAATTGAAAATAAGAGTATTGTAAAGAAATATGGAAAATATATAGCTGACAATGCTGAGTTAAAGAAATATAAAATTGGCAAAAGTGATTTTAATAAGTCATGGAATACTTTAAAAAGTTTATTTCAGAAGTATTATTATTCTATCACACAAGAAAGTATAAGTGATGAAATTTTTGATAGATTGGTTTTTTCACTTATTGATACGCATAGTATTAAGTTTATTATAGATAGTGAATGGACAGGCGATGATAAAGTAGATGATTATGAATATTACTGGTATAGCTTTATTAAAGAGTTATCACAGAGTAATCAGAAAGTATTTGATTTTTTGGCATATTTGTCTGCTAGCAGTACATATAGAGAAGCATTATTTGTTTCACAGCCACAGGAAGTTAAATATGAAAATTTGAATATTTATCTTGACTCTCCAATGATATTTGCATTATTGGGAATGGATTCCGTGGAGCGATGTGAAGCTTATCAGGAATTATTAAATGAAATAAAGAAAAAAGGGTGTAATATTCAAATCCTAGATAATAATTTTGAAGAAGTTCAGGGAATAATTGAAAGAGCTAGCAATTGGGCTAGCAGTTCAGCTTATGATATTTCTAAGGCAAATAAGGTTGCAAAGTATTTTCATGATTCGGGTAAGTCAAGAGCCGATATGATTGAATATAGCGAAGGCCTTGAAGATCGATTAAATGAACTGGGAATTATTGTAAAGGAGACATCTTATGATACTCTTAGTAATTCATTCCAAGAGGATGAAGAAAAACTTTTTGAAATGGTAAGCAAAAAGTATTCAGAACATAATATGAGCTTTTCTCAGGAAAAAGAAGAAACTATAAGATGTGATGTTAAATCTATCATAATGATATATAGAGAGAGGAAAGGCAAAACCTTTACTAGGATAAATACATGTACGGATCTCATGCTTACGATAAATGCAGCACTAGCTAATGTTTGTAAAAACTATGAACAGACAAGGTGCAGTACAACCGGTCATATTCCAGCTTGTGTATCGGCAGATTTGTTTGGTTCTATATTGTGGTTGAATAGTCCACTTGAAAGTGTTGAATATCAGAAAAAGAAAATACTGGCGGATTGTTATTCTGCTTTACGACCTAATAAAGCATTATTGCGAAAATATGTCGAGTCAGTCGAAACGGCTTGGAAAACTGGCGAAATAGATGAGAAAAAGTATTTGTTTATGCGTTCGCATGCAGTCGTATCAGATGCATTGATGAATGTTACAAAAGGAGATTATGCTAAGTTTAATGATCATACATATATAGATGTATATGAAGAAATACAGGCAATAGCAAGGAAGGAACTCGCAGACGAAAAGAATGCACACGGTTTAACGCAATTGGAACTTAAAAGTGCTAATGAAAACCTTGAACAGAAATCAAATGATGTTGTAAGAATAACTAATCAGTTTAATGAGTATAAACTTCAACAGGAGAGAAAAAATCAAGAAAGATTTGATAAAAAATGTTTAAAATTTGGTACATGTGTTTCATGGTTTATTTGTATTATTCCGTATTTTTTTACAGTAGTAATAGCGGAATTTATTAAAGCAAAGTATACAAATAAATTAACTATTAAAAATCTTATTATAATTGCGGCAATTGCTGTAATAGCAATATTGGTTACTGTTTTAAGGTCACATTTGGTTAGGTTATTTACCATAATTGGACATAAAATATTGAAGGAGGATTAGGTAGTTCGAATATTGGTCCTGAGATCATAGACTATCATCAGATTGGGGTGGACATATTGTAGGCTATTCCATTAAATAAATTGTGCATACAATGCAATGATTTAAATTGTATTTTACATGGCAATCCGCTATACTAGTATTAAGTGTAGCGGATTATTTTTTGGAGGCTTTTATGACAAGTACTTTGAAGTTACTGGTTGGAATTGAAAATTTTGAGGAAATTCGTAAACTGGGTTTTTATTATATTGACAAGACAAGGCTTATAGAGCGGCTTTTGCAAAGCTGGGGCAAGGTGACACTTTTTACCCGCCCTCGTCGTTTTGGTAAGACTCTCAATATGAGCATGCTAAAAAGCTTCTTTGAGATAGGCACAGATTAAGAATAAGCGCTATGATGAGGCTCTGCGGGATGAGGGCCGGTGTGATATTTTAGCCTATGGCATTGCTTTTTGCAGGAAGCGGTGCAGGGTGATTGGAGAGAAGCTGTAAATTATTTTTACTTTATACCAGAGGCTGGTATAGCTGATTTTTTTGGAGGTATTTCTATGAAGCTTAAAACAGGACAAAAGTGCGCATTCGGATTTGGCGCATTCGGAAAAGATATTGTGTATATGCTTATTTCATCGTATTTGCTCTACTACTACAATGTAGTGCTTGGGATGAGCAGTGTGTTTATCGGTACGGTGATGATGGCGGCCAGGATTTTTGATGCATTCAATGACCCGGTGATGGGCATTATCGTAGCAAAGACACGTACTAGGTGGGGCAGGTTCAGGCCTTGGATTTTTGCCGGCACGGTGCTCAATGCCGTGACCATCTATGCTTTATATGCAACTCCTGAGTCTATGGGTGATTCAGCGCAGAGAGTGTGGCTTACAGTGTTTTACTTTGCATGGGGCATCACATATACGCTTATGGATATTCCGTTTTGGTCTATGATTCCTGCAATCACTGAGCCGGGCAGCGACAGGGAGCAGCTTACATCGCTTGCGAGGACATGCTCTGGCATTGGAGATGCTATCCCTACGGTGCTCACGATGACAGTGGTGCCGATTCTTGGTGCAGGAAGCTCTATGGCTGACTACAGGATTGGATTTAAGTGGTGGGCACTTATTATAGCGGTAGTATTTGTGATTTCTGAGCTTGTATGCGTGGCATGTGTGCCTGAAAGACCGGTTGCCTGTGATGAGAAGCCGGGAAAGATATCCGATATGTTTAAAGCCTTATTTAAGAACGACCAGGCTATGACTGTTGTAGTATCAATTATTCTCGTGTATACATCACTCAATATCTGTGGCAACCTAGTGCTTTATTTCTTCAGGTTTGATGTGGGAAACGAGGGCGCATATTCCTTATTTGCTGCAGTTGCTTTTGCAGCACAAGTGCTTGTCATGATGGTTATACCGCTGCTTCGCAAGAGATTCAGCAAAAGCCAGCTTTTTATATCAGGATTTATTATTCAGATAGCAGGCTTTGCGGTGATACTTATCATGGCATTTGCAAAGCTCTACACGCCGCAGAGCTGGTACATACTCTGCCTGCCGGGTATTTTGATTTATCTGGGCTATGGTATGCTCAATGTTATCATGACTATATTTCTTTCAGATTCTGTTGATTATGGTGAGGTGATGAATGGCACGAGAGAGGAGTCGGTCATTTTCTCAATGCAGACATTTACGGTAAAGCTCGCTTCCGGTGTAGCAGTATTTCTGGCTGGGCTGGTGGTTGACTGGATTCATCTGGATACCGCGGCTGCGGTACAGACACAGGATACACTTGATGCGCTTCGCATGTGGATGACGATTCCGTCTGTTATCCTGCTCATTGTGGGCATATTTGTATTTAAGAGGTTTTATAAGCTGGATGATACAAGGATGGAAG
>ERZ857750.1847-NODE-1847-length-22004-cov-3.222015_pt1 | contig 22004 bp, 19 predicted proteins | sample MGYA00519915_ERZ857750 | MGnify/ENA primary metagenome ERZ857750 (study PRJEB31778, sample SAMEA3449358) | human gut metagenome | biome: human gut; feature: human-associated habitat; material: faeces | place: United Kingdom | collected 2010/2012 ... | reverse complement strand
GAAAGCTTCGATACGCCGCCTTTAGCGTCCACCTGTTTTACGACTCTGCCGTACTCATCGTAGGTGTTGGTGATCTGGCGGACGTTGTTTCCATCCCGCCACGAGGTCATATGCCCTTCTTTATCGTATTCATACCGGATGGTATCCCCGTCTTCATTGGTAAAGCTGGTCAGGAGATTATCCTCATAGGTATATTTCAGGGCGTATCCTGCCGGGGTCACGATCTGGCTTATCTGACCGTCATCTCCTGCCGTGATCTGATAGACCTTTCCGGACGGCGTGGTGATGTCTTTCAGCTTCAGATCCTCCGTATAGGAGAGCTTCGTGCTCAGGTTCCTTTCATCGGTGATGGAGGAAAGAAGCCCGTAGGCGTTGAATCCTCTCTTTTCTCTGCTGTCCTCATCTTCGATGACATACTTTTTGTCCTGCGGATCCTTTGCAGAAATCTCAGATAACGTAAGCTCCGGCGCAAGCTCGCAGCTGTAGCCGCCCGCATCCTTTTCAAAACGCAGCCTTCTGCCATCGCCTGTATAGTAGAAAACGTCATCTCCATCCTTTGCAAGACTCTCTTCAAAAGCGCCGCTCCAGCCGTACCCAAAGAGGCCCCGCGACTTATCTCCTACGGAGTTGTAGGTCCGATCAAGGGTGAAACTTTCCGTATAGTCCGTGTTCTCCGCATCGGTCTGCGCAAACATGAAGTTTCCCGTCGAGGTGTTCACCGGCTCCAGATCGAAGTCGCTGCAAAGTCCCCGTCCAAGGTTGGCGTAGATGATATCGTCTGCGTGATTTGGATCAAGATCAGCCGCTCTGCTGTAGGCGCTGTTTTTATTCTGCTTCGGATTTCGTATGAAGATAGAGCTCCCTTCCGTGCCAAGATAGTCCGCCGGGCGGTTATCTGCCAGGATCTGAGACAGGCTCACCCCGTAATAGTTTGCCACATACGGGTAGGTATCCTTTTTATCGAACTCGTAGATGATGAACTCATCGCTGGCCCCCTCCGGGGTGCTCCCGGATGCTCCCGCGCCCTTAGCATAGATCCGGTACGGGGTCGTAAGTTCGAATTTAGACGCAGGGATCCCCTTGGTCTGCCAGTTGGACTCATGGATCCCGGTGTATCCCAGACGGTAGGAGATCTCTTCATCCGTCTCCATCTTCTTCGTATCCGGATAGCGTTTTCCCCAGTCGGTCACCGGGAACTTCCCGGCGTAAATATCTTCTGTCTTTTCACTTTCCCGAAGCGCCCAGCTGCAGGTAAGCTGCGGGCGCATGATGCCGTCGGCAAGAAGACCGGTAAACATCTGCACGCCGCCGGCCTGATCGGTCAGAGGCCGCAGACTTATTTTCGGCTCCTCAAGCGGGTAGTTTTCATCTACGGCATTGGGAACTGTCCACTTGATGTCCATATACAGCGGAAGTTTCGTCGTCGGATTTCCCGGACCGGAAAAACACACAGCATCCTGATCTTCTCTGACAGGGGCAAGCACCAGACCCATGTTGGCGCTTCCGTCCATCCACTGCCTCACAGCCGTCGTAATATCAAAGGTTTTCCATTCATTAACAGATACATCCTGCGGCTCTGCGATAATGCTGTAGGAGACCGGTTGATTGTTCCAGGTATAGTCGGTCCCGCCCTTCCAGCCATCGTGCACCATCTTGCAGTACACCTTCGTTCCCGCTTTCGGGCTTCCCCGGAATTTATATATCCTAAAATCTGCACTGACGATAGCGTCCTCCGGCAGATCCAGATTCTTCGCCAGATTTTGAAAATCGTATTTGATCTTGATAAAAGAGCGGGTCATTCCATAATATGCACCGTCGGTCGAACCGATCAGAGAACCGTTTTCATAGCCAGCATAAAGGTAGGTCACCTTTCTGTGATTCACATTGGGACCTGCGGCAAACTTTTTCGTTCCACGTCCGTTTTCCACCAGATGCCACTCCATATTGGACTTCGAAAGATTGATGGTCGCAGTCGGATCGATGGTGACAGGATATACCCGCTCCGGTGCAGAAAGCCACTGCTGATCCGGCTGGATGCTGAGGTTCTGCTTTCCGTCCTTTTCCGTAAGCTTCATACTGATCCCGCAGCTGACCTCGCCCGCTGCATCATACATTTCCGGCGCATCGATCTGACAGAAAGCAACTTCCCTTGTCTTCTTGCCTTCCTTCACCTTTTCATAGGCGATCAGGCTGTTTTCTTCGACCCTGTATTCCAGTTCCTTTCCGTCCGGATTTTCTGCCGTCAGTTCGTAGTCAAACGAGGTTAGTTCAGTCGGCTGCATCAGGATGATATCTTCCTTGATGTAGGAAGAAAACGCCGTATACTGCAGGTCGATCCCCTCTGCTGCGTCGTTATACCGGATGGCGTTATCCTGTACGGCCCCGTCTTTCAGGCTTGCAAAGAGAGGTTTTAATCGGATCTGATAGTCCTCCTGATCGATGGTGACTTCCTTTCCGTTTTTCGGCAGCTTGATCTCGTAGGCGTTTTCCTTATTGACATAGCTGCCCCAGCTTTTCTTTAAGGTGTTGTCGATCTCTTTTTCCCTACCCTTTTCATCCGTATACAAAAGCGGCTCGCTACTGAACCTCGTAACGTAGGTATTTGCACTGGTCTGGTATGTAGTGCTGTTTTCATCTCTTTTGATCACAGTCCCGTCGATATCAGAAGGAGCTTCTTCAGAAAGCTCCGGCATGCGAAGCGCGTCCGCATCCTGCTTTGCCGTATTCTTAGACGCATCCTTTGCAGACGTCTCGCTTGCCTTCGTTTCTTCTTCCTGCTTTTCTTTGTCTTCGTCGAACTTTCTGCTCTGCTCGGCAAGCTGCTGTTTGGCTTTTAAGCTGTCGTTTTGCGCTGCAAAGACCCCGGATGGGAGCAGGGTAAAGCTCATGATAAATACCATCAGAAAACAGATGGCAGCTCTTCTCTTTTTCATATTTTTAAGATCCCGTCTGATCATCTTCCCGCTCCTTTCTTGAATATGCCAAGTCCCGTCTTATATACAAGGTATGTCCCTGCACTTCCAAGCAGGGTAAAGACTATGACCTGCAGGATCCTTCTCAGGATCGCAGAGCCTGTCAAAGAAAAGGCCGCGGTAAAGATCAGTCCCACTGCAGCAGACACCAATATGATGAGCAGGACTTTCCAATAGCCGGTCTTGACGGCTGCCAGCCCTGCCCGGATCGTCCCTGCAAATGGCAGATCTGAAAGGGAGAAAGCCAGAAGCTGCAGCACAAATATCGGCAGAGCAGCTACGCTGAGCACTGTCGTGATAATATCTATGATCAGTTTGATGGTATTGTAAAAAAGGAAATTCTGTAAGAAGAAATACAGGGCGGAAGAAATCATGCCGCAAAGAAGAAAATATGCGAGCGCTGCCGCCGCGAAGACGCATCCGTACACACCTGCCCGCTTTAAGTGAAAAGAAAAAGATCTCTGCCTGATCTTCCCCGCTCGCACCTGCCGCTCCGCAAAGTACCCGAGAGCTGCGAGAAACAGGATAGCGATCACTGCAGTCAAAACGAACCCAGCCGCTAAAAGAGCGCGCCAGATATCCCGGTGCAGCTCGCCATAACGAAGCACAGCAGGAATCCCCAGAAAGCTTATCAAGCTCAGCACAAAGCTGCCCAAAAGGGCGCATTTGTACAAGTCATTTTTCAAGAGGCGAGAGAGTTTACGCACTCCTCCACCCGTTGCAATCACTGAATTCATTTCTTCTTCTCTCCCTGTTAAATGAATAACTCTGATAGTATCTTGTGTTTATTTGTACTTTTCATTCTACAGGATGTTCGAGAGGATTGCAACAAAAAAGCGAATTGTAACATATATTCCTTTACCTTTGCTCCAAATCTTGCTTACGGCACACTGATCCACCCGTTCTGCGGATCTACATAGCTGCCATTTACCGATACGCCAAGATGAAGATGCGGGCCAGTGGAATTCCCAGTACTTCCTACCTCTCCAATAAACTGTCCCCGCACTACTCTCTGTCCTTTCGTCACATTGATTTTGCTCAAATGGGCATAGGTCGTCTTTACTCCTCCTCCGTGAGAAATGATGATACACTTACCGAAGCCTTTGCTCCAGCCGGCAACTTCTACCTTTCCTGCCTCACATGCCAGCACATGCGTCCCCGTCGGAAAGGCTATATCAATGCCTTTATGATACTTCGATCCGATACCACCCGGCGACTTTCTCTGACCAAACGGAGAGGAAATATTGCTCTTTTTCATATTCTGGATAGGAAGACCCAGCTTTCCCGGCCCGGTGTTCACGATACCGTATGACGGATTACCGAAAGGATAGTATCTTAATACATGCTCCACATAATCAGGATCACCGTATGCACTCATCCCTATCTTCTTCGCCTGCAGCTGGGAAAATTCCACGGCATTGGCTTTGCTGTATCCACCGTGCTTTTCCAGCGCCCATGTGATATATCCGCTGCCAAAGTTGTACCCCTGCAGTGCAAGCTTGATATGCTCCATATCCGAGGGAGATTCGCAGCCTGCAGCTTTCAGCACGCTCGCAAGCATCTGCACCCCGCACTTTATGGAATACTCAGGATCTGTGATTGCTCCCGGGCTATGAGGATACTTCGTATTGTATCCGCACTCGGAAGCCTGCATGGGATCGCTGCCTCGTCCTCCGGACTCCTGCATCATGACCGCCTTTATGAGCTCCGTATATTCGCTGATCCCGTATTCCTTTGCATATTTGCTGATCAGAGGGCTGTACTGCTCCACTTCTTCACTTACTGGGATATATCCCGTGTTGCTGCTGTCACCGAAAAGATAAAGCGCTCCTCCGAACAGACAGCATATGATGATCACGACTACAGATACCCAGCCGCCTGCGATGATGGCTGAAACCAGTGCTTTCATACCTGACGCTGCAAGCTTCACCGCACGCACAGTGTTCACAAAAGCGATCTTGACTGTTTTCACCGTCGATCTTCTCTGCATCATCGCCTGTTGTCTCTTTCTGACGAACATCTTTTTCCTTGCTGACTGTATGCCCTTCACTTGTACACTTCTTGAAGGTCTGACCGCCTTTACAGTTTTCTTTGCAGCAGCCCTGCCTGTATGCCCGGACTGCTTTGCCACGCCCACCCTCGATCTGCCAGTAAGCCTTTGCAGTATGTCACGGGTCTCTTTCTTCCCCATCTCTTGCAGCCTGTCACCTGCTCTTTCTAAGGCTATCCTTCCGGTTCCTGCGATCCTGCCCTGCGCATACCCTGAAGGCGAGTCTTCTTTTGCCTGATATGCTCCCTCTGCACTTTCCTTCGTCCTGATACTGCCGTCTTTGATGCGATGTGCTGCCTCCTCTGCCCGGTCGAACGTCTTTATCGTTCCTTTCATGACCTCTCTCGTCTTTATGTCTGCCATCCTGTTCCCCCTTTCCCATACTTCTGATTTCCATCATGTAAAGGGATGCTCCCGCACCCCTGTCTCTATCTGAAATCGTCATTAGGTTTTGTGGTCATCAGTCTATACAGCTTCGTGTTTTTCGGGAAGTTGTTCTCAAAAGGCACCAGTGAGCTTCCGACCTTGATGAGTCCGCACCCTGCGCTGACATTCTTGATGAACGAAAGCTGCTGATCCGAGATGTTCAGAAGTTTCGCAAGCTCGTCCCTGTCCGTGGCCGCCTGGTTCAACATGATGATGAACTCCGAATTGGAAAGCATCGTCCTTGCCGTATGGGACTGCAGCAGGTCTTCCACATTCTGCGTCAGGCCTGTGCAGTAAGCTCCGTATTTTCGCACGCGTTTCCACAATTTGAAAAGGAACTGCGCCGAATACTCGTGCATGAACAGGATATAGATCTCGTCGATGAACACGAAGGTCTGCCTGCCTTTCTTCCTGTTTGCGATGATACGGTTAAGGATACTGTCCAGGATCACCAGCATACCGATCGCCCGCAGCTGCTCTCCAAGCTCCAGGATGTCGTAGCATATGAGTCTGTTTTTCGTATCCACATTCGTCTGTTTTGCAAAGGTGTTGAGGGACCCTCTCGTGAAAAGTTCAAGCTCCAGTGCCAGAGAATGAGCTTCTGGCTCCGGCTGACGAAGGAGCTCGCTTCTGAAATCCTGCAGCGTCGGCGGCTCGCCTCTGTAGTCCCCCTGCTTATAGAACCTGTACACATTTTCCGTGCACCTGTCGATGATGGACTGCTGCCCCTTTGCAAAACGATGTCCTGCAATGATCTGTTCGCAAAGCGACTGCAGGAACTGCGACTTTTCTATGATAGGATCCACTTCACCGTATTCTTTGCTCATATCCATAGCGTTGATGTGATTGGGGCTTGCTGCCGATATCTCGATGACTTCTCCGCCAAGGGCCCTTACCAGCGGAGAATACTCGCGTTCTGGATCTACGACGATGATGTCTGCATCCGAGGAAAGCATCAGGTTCACGATCTCGTTCTTTCCTGCAAATGACTTGCCTGAGCCTGAGACTCCCAGAATAAAAGAATTGCCGTTCAGGAGCTGTCTCCTGTCGGCAATGATCATGTTTTTGCTGATGACGTTCTGTCCGTAATATATCCCGTGTTCGTCATGGACCTCCTGTACGCGGAACGGCATGAACACCGCAAGGCTTTCCGTGGTAAGAGTCCTGAATGAATCTATTTTCCTCACCCCGAACGGAAGCACAGTTTTCAGACCGTCCAGCTGCTGCCATCTGAGTACAGAAAGCTGACAGAGGTTCTGTCTTGCTGTCGTGAGCAGTGCTTCTGTATCATTATCGAGGGCCTCCTTCGTATCGGCCGTATGCACGATGGTGATTACAGCGAACATCATCCTCTGATCCCTGGTCGTAAGATCATCAAGAAACTCCTTGCTTTCCTTTCTCTGAAGCTCCATGTCGTAAGGCACAACAGCCGAAAAATTGTTGTTCTGATTCTGCTTCCTCTGATCGAGTAGGTCGGCGGCATTACTGCCGCCTTCCCCTCTAAGAACCGTACATGATAGTTTCCCATCATACGGCTCAAGCCTTTACAAAGCCACCTGTCAAAGTAGCCGGCACAGCGTATAGAGAACAATGGTTTCGGATTTCGCTAAAACATTCAGGATGAACCATAAATCTTACATATTTGTTTCCCACCATTTCACTGTAGACTTTGAAATCTGTCTCAGTTGTGATTTTGTTTCCACATACTGGGCAAAGTCCCTTCTGCGCATTGAAGATCTTAGTGAGTATTTTCCTTCCTTTCAAACTGGTACGCATTTTCTCGTACTCTCTTTGTTCGAAATATCCCTGCCATTCGGCATCAAAGGGATTAGCGTCACATTTAATCTTCCTGTATCTGCGGATTTCAGTGTCGCTGGCGGAAATGAGTCTTGTGTAAACAGGTTCTCCGTTGACCATCTTGCGTCCCTTTCTCGGAACGCTGAAGGTCCAGAATCTGGTTCCGACTTGGTGGAAGTATTTCTTCACCATCCATCGTTTTCCCTTCTTCGGATGTCTGCGTTTAATCCATTCCCAGAGGCAGAGCCATATCTCGTGGTCTACCTTTCGGAACGCCGCTGATGAGACTGTGTATTTATGGTATTCCACCCACCCTCTAATCTTAGGATTCAGAATCTGAATGAGTCTCTCCTGTTCTATTGATGGATTGTCTTTGATGGTGTTCCTTATTTTCGCAATGAATGCTTTCATATTCTTCTTGGATGGCTTAATCAGCAGTTTTCCTTTGTACTTTCTGACGTTAAATCCAAGAAAATCGAAACCATCGTCAATGTGCGTGATTACAGTCTTTTCCTCTGAGAGTCGAAGTCCGCGCTCAGCCATGAATTCTCTGACTATTGGGAGCACCTCGTTTTCAAGAATTTCTTTGCTCCTGCCCGTGATTATAAAATCGTCGGCATAGCGCACATAATTCACTTTCGGCGAGTAGCTCTTACCATTGCGATTGGTGTTGTAGAACTTCTTCCTGAGAATAGGTTCCAGTCCGTCAAGCACCATATTGCAGATAGTAGGCGAAATCACGCCGCCTTGCGGTGTGCCTTGTTCTGTTGGAAACAATTTCCCTGTTTCAATGAATCCACTTTTGAGGAATTTGCGGAGAATCTCCTTGTCCATCGGAATGTTCTCCATAATCCACTCATGACTGATGTTGTCAAAGCAACCCTTAATATCACCTTCGAGAATCCACTTTGCCCCGTTAGGAATTCCAAGCGTTATGAAGCATTCTGCGATGGCATCATGTGTCGAACGTCCTTTTCTGAACCCATATGAATTAGGATCAGCAGTCGTCTCTGCCACAGGTTCCAATGCCAGTTTATACAGCGCCTGCATAGCTCTGTCTTTCATTGTCGGAATGCTCAGTGGTCTCTTCTTGCCGTTGGGTTTGGGTATATATACCCTTCTGAGCGACATCGGCTTGTAGCCTCTGCGCTCCAGTCTAAAGATAGCGTTCCATTTGGACTCGGGCGTCAACCACAATTCATGGTCGACTCCTGCAGTCCTTTTACCTTTGTTCTCCGTCACTCGCTTAACCGCCAACGCTTTGGCGTAAAACGAGTGAGTTAGCATCCACTGCAAGGATTTGACCTTGCCGTGTCTGCCTTCCTTCTGTGCCTTTACAATACGCATTTGCAGCTTTTTCACGTAGGCTTCGGCCACTGTGAAATCAATAGTTTCCCAGCTGGTCGCTTCTACGCCAGCAGGCGCACACGTTTTCACGTACATTTGCTTTCCTCCTTTCAAAAGTTCTGTAAATTATCTTGTAAAGAAAGACCTAGGACTAGTCAGCTTGCTTTCGCATGGGATAACATTTAAATCCCTATCCGTCTCCATTACAGAGTCGGCATTCGCTTTCAGTCCACCCTTTTACCTGCACCCTGTTCGTCCTTGTTTACACTCGGCTTACCATCCGAAGATGGAAGGATACAGGCTTACCACGTTTCACATAATCCATCATGTCCTTTCGGACTACAGACGATTTAGGCTCCGTCTCTCCGCCGACAGTCTTTATGTCCGTGTGACCCCAAACTGGAAAGGGTCATCCGACTGCGCACCTTTTGGTTCAAGCCTTTCAGCAGTTTTGGCTTGTTCATCATAACGGCGTTTAACAACGATTTACATTACATTAGCCATGTCGCCCGAGCCTAGCTCCCTAGTCGCTTCACTGCTAGCAGCTTTGACTTCTGCTCACGCTTTTGTCTCCAGTCCTTTCGGACAAGGGCTACATTGTCCCATCAGCTTCCCACACAAGTCTTGCGACCCACGCAGGTGATGGTAGGCTACTATTAACGGAATAATAGGTTCAGTCATCGCTGAACAATGGATTATGCAACCTCGTGTTGCACCCAGTTCGTGATGTTCGTTTCGACTCCGAGGAGCCTTGACTCCACTTCCTTGACGGCTTCATCTGTAGGCACCGGGATGATGTCGATGGAAAGCATCATATCCCGGTCGAGCTCCGTCAGATCTGCTACCATGGAGTCCTTGATGAAGGATGCGTAGTCTTTCAGGAAAAGCACCCTGCCGTATCTGTCACCGATCCTGAAATGATCCCGTTCGTTTTCAAAACAGTCCGGACAGATATAGTCTCGGAAGTCGTGTCCTTTCCTCATCCTGTCCGTGAAATCGAACTGAAACGACGTTTCTTCACCCGCCCTGTAAAAATCATATATGATACGCAGGCGCTCCTTTGGATCCAGTTCCGTGCAGTCTGATCCCATCTGAGAAAAGTGTGCCATGAGCTCTGCGCCTGCACGTCTGAAATATGTCCTCGCCTCTTCTATGTCTTTTCTCGTTACAGTTATGGTGATATATTTTTCCTGCACGATGGAGTTCGCATCTGCAGCCTTGCCGGAAAGCATATCATCATACTCTTTTCGGTAGATATCAAGGCTGTCACCCTTCATGCCGATCAGGACTTTTCTCTTGAAGTCTGCTCTGTTCAGCCTGCGATTATTGATAGTGAGCTTCGTCACTGCGGTGCTGTCGAGTGCATTGAGTATCTCTGAATATCCGAGGAACATCGCCTTTTTGTCTTCGGCAGACGCTACATAATAGTTGATGTCCTCGAATCTGAATGTCTTGCTGAATTTGTTCTTTCCTGTCTGGAATATCCCGTCCGGATATACGCTCTGCACTGGGATGATGTCCTGCACATTCTTCGGCAGAGTGAATTTTTCCCTGTCCTGTTTAAGCGTTCTGTTCAGTGTCTTTATCATGTTTCCTCCTTCTTCCTCTGTATCTTTTCTTCTTTGCTTTTTCCTGCTGCTTTCGTGCTTCCGTCATGATCCGGCAGTACATATTGGTGTTTCCGAATGTCAGATGCTTTGGCATCAGGATCTCCGACTTCACCCATGCTGCTATGAACTTTTCTGCGCTCATCCCGTTGTATTTCACGAATCCGATCATGGCAAATGGAAAAGCTGCCAGTATACATATCCAGCTGACAGCTTCAAGCCCTAAAACGGGCCTCAGCAGAAAATATGTCCCCACCGCCACCACGCATGCCAGGGCAGAAAAAAAGAACTGCCTCAGCGACAGTCCGAAAAATACTGATTCTGTATACTCCCTGATCTCACGGTTTATCCTTACTTCCAAGTCTATCTTCCCCTTTCCTGATCCTTATCTCTATCTTCCTTTACGACCTTGAGCTCTTTCGTATCTCTGTCATACTTCATGATGCGGTCAGAAAGCACCTCGGTTTCTGATCCCATTATTTCATTCACTTCTCTTACCGTTTTGCCGAGATGCTCCGGCGGTATGCCACTTTTGCAAGGAACTATCATAAGTTCATGCGTAGAGCTCGGCAGCACATAGTAGCTGTCATCTATCACTTCTGCTATCTTTTCCTTTACATCTGGATAAAATATGGTCGCTGCCCCGTTCATCATATCTCTGCTTGAAAGCAAATACATATCAGAGCTTTTGTCAAAACCTTCTCTTTCAGACAGAAGCGTGAGCTGAGGACTTTCCGGTAATGCAAAGCCCTTTACGACATCCTGCAGATCCTCAAATACTGCTGGATGCATCCTCGGCGTATTGCGCTCAGCATCCTTGAATATCTTCTCAGGATCATACCCATACTCTGCTGCAAGGCTGTTTGTGATCGGGATGCTCCCCTCTTTGCTCACAGCTATGCTGTATACTTTGGCAAACCCGCATTCAGCAAGCGAATACTTCATCTCCGAAAACCTGCCTCTGTTTCTCTTCACATCTGCGATCCTGTAAAAGATACGATCTTTGATATCCTCGTACTGAAGGGAGAGCAGATCCATGCAGGGCTGATCCTCCCATGCTTTACAAAACGCATCTGCTGCAGCAGGTGCAAGCTCCTCGACCGGTCTGCCATTCCGATAAAGATCATACGCATCATCGATATATATGACCGGAGATCCTCCAGGGCCTTCCCTTGAAATCATGATCCCGTGCATCATGACATCATTGTTCTTTCTCGCCTCTTTTATGACCAGCTCTCCTTCTGCCAGGATGCTTTCCGGTAGGTTCCCTTCGATCTTTTTTCTCATGCTTTCATAAAATTCATTTCTATCCATCTCATCTTCCTTTCTGGCTTAAAGCCCCATCATTTCCTTTACGATACGATCTGCCATCTTCACAGTTCCTACCAGCACGAGCATATTGAAAATCAGTTCTCCGACATATCCCCACACCATCGCTGCCGGGGCTGCATCTGCATCCACAGCAGGCGGCGATGCAGCAAATACCGAAAAGATGATACAGGCCAGCAGTATGATCGCTCCTTCAAGACACACTGCGGCATAGGACTTTATGAAGCTCTTTCCGATCTGCTCCGTGGGCTGTCCTGCAAAAGCCGCAAGCGGTACTGGTGCTATAGCGGTATACATATATATCTTGAAAAACCTCGCATACACACTCATGATTATGATGAACGACAGCACCGTTATGAAAAGGCTCCCGATCAGCGTCACTGCCCACAGCGGGATACTTTCGAAAAAGCCGCAGTCTTCTATCGCTGACACCATCTCTTTGGGCAGTGTGATCTTGTCAAAGCTGCCGATTCCTGATGCATTCATGATGGTGCTGACCATCCCCTGTACGATCTCAAAGAGCGCCATCATCAGCTCGAGTCCATATGTCACCACACCTTTTGCTATGGCAAATCTTATGAAAAGTTTCAGAGCATGCTCCGGCTTTTTCACTTCCGCGAAACTTCCGCAGGTCTTCACGACTCCCACAACGAAAAAAAGGACCAGCAGTGCCAGTCCTATCGCCATAAGTGCTCCGTGTATGTCCGTAATCACTTTCCATATCGCGCCTCCTTTGAAATCCTCCGGAGACTGCGTCAGCAGCTTCCATACCTCTGCCAGCTTATCGTTCCATGTGCTTAAGGATTTCTGCAGGTTCTGCACGACCCAGTTGTCCGACACGTCATGCACCTCCTCTCATGCATCTGGTTTTCCATTTTTCATCACCTCCTCCGATCCGCTTTATCGTGTTTTACCGTAAAAAATAGACCAGTCATCAAACCGGTCTATGTATTGCTTCAAATATTAAATTGCCTAAAAATCACGTCTGTGATACTGAACTGTAACAACTGCAACTGTTTTGGTATCCTCATCAATACGAAAAACAGCAATATAATTATCTATAATAAGCTGCCGATATCCTTTTTCAGCATAACGTCCCTCCAAACGTCTCTGATGAGACTGCGGGAATGTATCTAGCTTCAGGATCGCTGTTTTTAACCGTTCAGCCTGCCTTTTTGCAGATTCTGGGGCAAGTCTGTCTTCTGCAAGATACTCATAAATATGATCTATATCACCTGCAGCTTTAGGATTTATCTTTACTTTGTACTTATCCAAAATGCTTTTTCTCCAATTCTGCAAATACTACTTCTGCATCTAACGCTTCTGCCCCATTTGCGATCTCTTGTTCGGATTCAAATATAGCCTGATCAATCCTGTTTATCCTTGCAAATCTATCATATAATTCACTGCTCATCACTACCAGATCACTGTATCCGTTTTTCGTGATGAAAATAGGTTCCTGTTCTTTATGAGCAAGATTAGATATCTCATTGGTATTACGCAGTTCCTTGATTGGCATTATAAGTGGCATATGCTGCACCTCCTTTTATAGCATAATTATAGCATAATCATGTATCACAATCAATTATCTTTCCCTGCAGTTCTACAATATTTCTCATTCCAGAAAAAAATTTATGTACCCGGCAGCATTGCTGCTGCCTGTTTTTTATCCTGTGATCAGGTTCAGTATCTCCTTCGCAAATGTTATGATCACGCCTCCTGCCAGGGTCAGAAAACCATTGGCACGCTGCGATGGATCATGGGATTTCAGTGAAAGGCCTATCTGCACTATGCCGAATCCCAGAAGTATCAGTCCGATGGCTCGGATCAGCGCGAATATGAATGTCGAAAGATTGTTGATCACGGCAAGCGGATCACTTGCGGCATACGCAAGGTCTGCTCCCACTGTGAAGATCAGCACCAGCAGTATATACACCGCCATAGTGATCCTTATCAGTATCCTGTCTGTTTCTTTTTCTTCGTTTTGTTTCATTACCACTCCTCCTCATTGTCATAAAATTTCTGCAGTTCCTCTTCTGAAAGAAGCTCATACTCTGTCTGCCCTGTTTCTGTCATCATCTCTTCCTCAGGCTCTCCATAAAAAAGCTCGATGGCAGCTACCGCATCCCTCTCCTGTCCGTGCAGGTACAGCTTTGCATCACCGTCAGCTGTGTCCTTTACGAAAGGATGCTTCAGTATGTTGAATTTCAGATCCTTTACAGGTCTTTCCCCTCTTATGAAAAGAAGTGCGTACCTGTTATCCAGCATACGCACTTCATCCGGTGTCATGAGTTCTCTTCCTGCAGTCTGATAGTTCGTCGAATAGCTCCCGCTGCGCCCTGAGCTTTTACCGTATGTGTTCGTATCTATGGTCGCTTTTCCCAAAAGCTCCGAGACATACTTGTGAGTCGACTGTTCGTTCCCGCCAAGATACAGAAATTCATCGCAGTTTCCCACGATGCTCTCCCACTGCTTTTCAAACAACGCTTTGAGCTGCGCCATGTTCTGCAGGATGATGCTCACAGACACACCCCTCGATCTCATCACCGACAGGATCTTGTCGAAGTCGTCCGGCAGACTGACGTTCGAAAACTCGTCCATGCAAAAGTGTACATGCACCGGAAGACTTCCTCCGTATTTCCTGTCCGCCGTGTAGAAAAGCTGCTGGAAGAGCTGTGTGTAAAGTATCGAGACAAGAAAGTTGAATGACGTATCATTGTCCGGGATCAGTGCAAACAGCGCGACTTTCTTTTCTCCCATGCTGGAAAGATCCAGCTCGTCAGTAGCTGCCAGCATCGCCACGCTTTCAAGGTTGAATTTTTCGAGCCTTGCTGCAAGCGTGATTTGTATGCTCTTCAGCGTCTTTGCAGATCCCGAATGATATGCCTTGTAATACTTCACCGCGATATGATCAGGCTGCCTCATCTCAAGATCGTAAAAGAGGCTGTCAAGAGGGCTGTAATAGCTCTCGTCCTCTTCGCTCACATCGCCTGCCCGAAGCATTTCCATGACCATTGGAAAATTCTGTTCCTCCTCCGGTGCCTCATACTTCAGATAGAAGATCAGTGCCAGAAGCAGCATGGATGCGGCCGTGTCCCAGAAAGGATCGCTGCTCTGCGAGCCCTTGGGCGTCGTGCTTTTGAACAGGTTCGTCACAAGCTTCTGCACATCATTGTCGCTTGTGATATAGCGGAAAGGGTTGTAGCAGTGGCTTTTCTCCATATTGATGAGATCCAGCACCCGTACTTCGTATCCCTTTTTCTCAAGAAGACCCCCTGTATCCCTTATGATCTCGCCCTTAGGATCAAGCACAACAAAAGAAGTATTCGCCTGCATGATGTTAGGTTTGCAGTAGAACCTCGTTTTTCCTGCACCGGATCCTCCGCATACAAGCACATTGAGATTTCTTCTGTGCTTCCTTCCATCTATCCCGATCCGTACGTGCTGCGTCAGGAGCTTGTTCGCAGTGTCCGGTCTCTGATGGTATTTCCGATCGACTGCGGACGGATCGCCCCACTCGGCAGAGCCGTGCTCTTCACCTTTTCGATAGTTACGTCTGCTTGTATGATAGATACAGATACTCATGATATATACGGCAAGAAAAAGAGCAGCTGTTTTCAGGCTGCCCTCACACATCCGTATATCAAAAGGATCCTTCAGGATCTTATCGCTGTTTATCAGGACCTCGGCAAGTCCGTCTTCTGCAAACGGCGCGACCAGAAATGCAAGCCAGATCACCGGGATGCAGCCAAGCAAGGTGATGATGATCACTTCTTTTCTGCCATTACCGCTCTTCATGATGACCCCTTTCTCGGCCTGCTTTCCTCTGCACCCTGATGGATTCATCCGCACGATCAGCGATACCTGCGAAAGCATTTCTGATCTCTGAAAGCTCTGCTTTTATATCTTTGATCTCCATCTGATCATCTGTCCCCGTCCTCTTCACTCTGATCCTTTCCGGATCTATCCCGTATTTCACGCAGAGCATGAATGCTGTTGCCTTTGCTTTTGACTCCAGCTCATCCTGACTGCTACCCTGCTCTGCAAGCTGAGCTTCTGCTATTGAGACTGCTGCTGCACGAAAGAAATCATCCGGTTCCAGCATTCTCCTTATATAGATTTTTTGTTTTTTCTGATCATAGACTGCATCCTTTCCGTGATCAAGAGTATCTGCTGCTTCTGTCTCTACCGAACTTGCTTCCAGTAAAGCTCTTAAAAGGCTCCTGCTGCTTACACCTGTTAAAAACGGGTCTGGACTCATCCTCACATCTGTCTGCGATATATCAAAAAGCTTCTTTATGCGAAAGCCCTTTCCCGTGTTTCCGCCCGCCTTTGTATAACTGTACGGTTCCAGTATCGAAATGCTTTTTTCTCCTCTGCCGACAGATGCTCCCTCTCGTTTCCATCCTTCAAATGTTTTGAGTTTCTGTGCATCCGGAAACTGATGCAGCAAAAGGATCGCATTCGTCACCGTGTATCTGTTGAATCTCGCCTGGATCCTCAGATATGCTGAAAATTTTTCCGGATCTTCTGCAATCATCAGCGTCTCTTCATTCACAGCATCATAAAGTGCTTCCAGCTCTGCCCTCTTTTTTTCTTTGAATTTTTCCCTGTCGATATCTTTCTCCATATCTTCCTACCTTTCCTTTGGTTTCACTTTCTTTTTAACTGCCTGTGAAAGATTTTTCTCAGGCTCTTTGCTGCGTTTTTCCTGCGCTTTGTATTCTGCCAGTTTATCTCTTACCGATGGCTTCTTTCCAGGATCTTTAGTGCCCTCCGCCGATGGGTCTGCATGCCCTGAGTTTTGCAGAGACGGACGGCTTTTTTCCATCTCCGCACGGCCGGGGTTTTGAGACTGCTTCTCACTTCCCTGCTCTTTCAGCACTTCCTCTATGAGATCCTCTGCCGGTGATCTTCCGCTCTGCATTTTTCGGTCATCTCTTATCTCGCTTACAGCAGATCCCCTGTCCACTTTCGAAAGTCCGAACCTGTCCACGATCCTCTGTATCTTTGCAGCATCCTCTGCTCTTGCTATGATGTCAGCTGCTCCATTGCCGCTGCGATCTCCTTTATCTTTCAATACACAGTAAAGCACCCCGTACCGTTTTGCCTCCCGTGCGAATTTTTCAAGATCTTTGTTCTGCACAGAAAATACTTTCAGCTCCTTGCCTGACCTGATCATGGAGGAAAGTCTCGCCTTTCCCTTTGTCTTGTGCTCTTCTCTCAGCACTGCCATAAGGATGAGCGCGATGTTCTTCGCACTCTCCCCGCTGACTTTTACAGCAACTTCCATGCCTTCAAGCGAAAGTCTCACGATCTGTTCTGCCGCATCTCCTCCCTGTGTCATCTTCCTCGTTCCTCCTTTCTCTGTTCCTGCTCCTTGTCTATCTTTTCAATGTTTTCCTTCAGCTTATCCGACCTTTCCTGGATATCCGCAGAAAGCTTTATCTCCTCTCGCAAAGCTTTCAGTTTTTCTGTAAGCTCCGTTATCTCTTTCTTTATTTCCGCCCTGCTTTCTTCCGGCATGCCTCTTCTTGCGACCTTCCTCAGTTCATCGCGCTTTGCAAAGAGTTTTTCGTACTCTGCATTTTTGTCTGAAATAAAAGAGGCAATATCTTCCCTCGTCTCGATATGATATTCCCCCAGAAGTCTTGCCTGCTTCGAATACTGTTCGCATTTCAAAAGATCATCTTTCAGAAGATAGTGGACTCTGCTCCATCGTTTCCTGTACTTTGGAAGATATCCGAGCTCATAGCAGTATCTGAGATAAAGCCCTCTAAGACCGCCTACTTTCCTCAGTCTGTCTTTTCGTGTCATCAAAAGATACTGCCTCGGTCTCACGCTTTTTCTCTGAAAAGGCTCCATCCGTATCGCTTGCCTTTCTTCTGAAAGTCTTGCAAGTATCCTTTCGTTCGTATACTCTTCTCCAAGCCTTGCAAGGCGTATGGGTTTTTCCCATCCTTTCGGGATCACCGTCCAGTATTTGCGGTTTGCCTGAAAGCGCACTGTATAACCTAAAGACTTCAGGTTCATTGCAAGCTCATGGAGATTGGAGCTTTTTGCTATCGCCTCATCCACTGCCTGCCTCGTCACATTGTATCTCGTAGGCATACCGTCCTTGTCCATACGGTGCAGGTTAGACGGATCCTTTCTGCTTTCCGGATCTTCTATCATAGAAAGCCCGTGTTCTCTACAGATGCGGTCCGATGTTTCCCTCATCTTCCTGTAAGCATCCCGGCAGTCATGATATTTTTTCCCGTCACGAAAGGATACGGAATTGAAAAGCAGGTGGTTATGGATGCAGTCCGTATTCACGTGAGTCGATACGATCACCTGAAAGCGGCCCGCCCAGAGCTGTTCTGCAAGCTCCACTCCTATCCTGTGCGCTTCCTGCGCACTGACTTCTCCCGGTGCAAAGCTCTGGTATCCGTGATAGGCTATGATGCCACTGCTCTTCGAGAACTGTTTCTTCACATTCTGAAACTGCCTCTTCGCACAGGTGGCATTGCAGTTCATAGCTGTGACGAAATATTTCTGTTCTCCGTCATCATAGCCTGCGTTATACGTCTTCTCCGGATCTGTCACATAGCCGATCACATGATCCAGCCTGCTCTTCACATCCCATATCTTAGTGACTGCCATCAAAAGCTCCTTTTCACCGGTGTCAGCACTGCCTCCTCAAGATCTGCCTGCAGCATGTGAAGACGTCTTACCTCTTCCTCATACTTCACCTCGTCGATATATCCGAGACTGTGTGCCTTGGCTGCGATCTGGTTCAGTGAATTTCCTACTGCCGAAAGCTGCCTTGCAAGCTCATAAAAGCTTTCATCCGGCTGCTGCCTCGGCTCGTATCCACTGATGAGCATCCTCACAAGGCCTGCCTCCGAAAGACACGCTTTCTTTGCTTTCTTCTGAAGCTCCCTCGCCTCTGTGCGATTCAGCCATACCTGTTTTTTTATCGTTCTTTTCATCATTTTCTCTCCTGTTCTTTTCAAGGGTCTTAGGGTCTTCCCTAACGAGAAGCATTTTTATCCGCAGGAGTAAAAATGCAGTGCTCGCTAAGACGATGCACCTACCGCTCCCTGATATCGTTCTTCTGATTTTTCGTATCCAGCTTCACTGCCTTGATGCCTTCAGCCGTCATGAAAAACCGCTCCGGTGCTTTGAACTTTTCCATATATTTTTTCTTCATATCCTCAGGAAGAGGCTTGAATTCTTCACTGTCTGCCGGTGCATGACAGATGAAAAAGCTGCCGCATATCACTTCCTGCATATGCCCGTCCTGATCGTAGATCGCACGATTTGGGGCAAGTCCCATCATCTTTCCCTCTTCATTACATACGATCGCTGCATCATCTTCGAACGGCATATATTCTTCTATATATCCATCTACAAGTTCCTGCATCGCCTCAAGATCATTATCTATTTCTATCACCTGTGGCTCCCTCATGGGCTGCACCCAGATGACTTCGAGTTTTTTATCATCGTTCATATCTGTCCGTCCTTTCCTTTTTCATCGCCTGTTCTTTTCCGCATATCATGCAGAGATGATCGTTCATATCCTTGCCTGATGCGGGCGGATCATCATAGACCTCTGCTATATCTTTAAGGCTTTCTGCAAGACCCTTTGCAGCTCTTCTTCCCGCAATGTCGTTATCAAGATGAAGAAATATCCTGCTTATTTTTTTGTTCTCCGAAAGCATCCTTGATAACGCTGCAGGCACCTTCACCGTGCCGTCAGCCTTTCCTGAATACACTCCCGCAAGAGACATGAGGTTTTCTTTTTTCCAGTCTCCCCCTGCTTTTTTCACCAGAGTCGCATACGAGAGAAGATCTATGGCACTTTCAAAGACGTGGAGATCTCTGCTCTCCGGGTTTTCTATCCGGAATGAAAAACGCTTGTCACTTCCTGCTGCATCGCCAAGAGATCTTCTTTTTCCGGTGGACCGGTACGATGCATACCGCGGTATATTTTCACTGTCATATCCCACGAAGATCACATTGTGATAGGGAAGCGATTCATAGATATATCCCTTTTTCACGCAGTAGTCTATGATCTCGCGGTCTATGCACCGGCCGAGAAGATATGCTGTGGTCTTTCGTTCATCACCGTTTTTCTGCGGGAGAAGAAGCTTATGTTCTTCTTTTTTCGGGCAAGAAAAAACAGGAGCATCACATCTGACCTCCTGTCCGTTTATCGCTCTTACCGCCTCTATGAATCCGTAATTTTTCACCTTTATGAGATAATCAAGTGCACTCCAGCCCCCGATCCCCTGTGAGAACCACATCCATGCTCCGTTGCTGATCTTCAGGCTGTCGTGGCTCCTCGTGCAGTATGTGCTGCCGCTGACATGCACAAGCTCTGCGGGATCGCACTCCCGAAGATAGGAAAGAAGATCCACAGATCTTGCCTTCTCGATCTCCTCAGGGCTCACGCCTCCTGGTTTTTTCTTCATCGCTCCATTTCCTTTTCTGTTTTTGCTGCTGTATGTTTTGCCTCTTTGGGGCTGCGGTCTCTTTCATCCAGCATCTGTCTGACTCTTCCCATCTCCTTTTCAGAAAGTGTGATGCCCCTGCTCATCCTCTCATGATCCGGATCCCAGTCACGGATATCATACTTCGGTGCATTACCGTTCCACGAAACAAGGTTGAGCTCTTTTTTCCATCCCGTATGATATACACAGAGGACGCCTATATGCTCTTTGATCTCAAACGTGATCTGCTCTTTCTCATAGTCCATCTTTTTTAACTCCTTTCACATTATCGTTTCAACAATTCCAATCTTGCTTACGTTATCTTTCCTGCTCTTTTTCGGCTTTGAATCTGTTATAGTTCTTTACGACATCCCCGTCAAACAGGCCCTCTCCCTTGAAGCTGAAGCTCCTTCCGCTGCCGCATCCTACCACAAGATGATCCACCATCCTGATTTCAAGAAGTTCTCCTGCTTCTTTGAGACGCTGCGTCGTTACAGCATCTATTCTTGATGGGGTTGGGTTTCCTGACGGGTGACAATGGAACGCTAGAAAGCCTGCAGCATTTGACAGGATACTGCTTTTGAAAACCTCTCTCGGACTCACAAGTGCCTGATCGATCGTTCCGATACTTACAATGTTCATGCTGATAGGCTTTCCATCACTTGCCACATTCAGGATGCAGAATACCTCTCTGTCAAACTGCGAAAGCATATCTTTTACGAGTTCAGCTGCAGCCTCCGACGTTCTGATCGGAGTTTCACTGATGATAGAAGGCTCCTTTACGAGCCTGACATTCACGACTTCCAGCTCACTGTATTCTCCCTTATTTTTCATATCCTCTGTCACTGCTTCTTTCCTCCTCGCTGCTGAGATCTACTGATATAACGACTCCATCTTTAAGCTCCTGGATGATAAGCTTTCGAAGATCATCAGATGTTTTGACTGTTATCATTGCCATGCTCCCACCTCCTTTCCGGCAACAAAAAACCGGGAAGTTCCGTATCAGAACCTCTCGATCATGTACGAGAGAGCGTCGCTCTCTCTATCGCTGCAGTTCCCGTTCCTTTTTTTCAGGAAGTTTCTGTTCTATCTCTCCCTCTATGATCTCCGGTGTGTCTTCATCCATATTCAGCATCGCATCGAGCTCTGCAAGTCTTCGCTCTTTTTCTGCAAGTTCATTTTCATGCTCGAAGTTTTTTTCCACTTCCACTTTTGCGTTTTCGTACTGCTTCAGAATGTTTTCATATTTATCACAGGCTTCGTTTTTCCTCTTTTCTATCCCGGAAAACAGGTTCTCGATCCTCGATATGTTTCCTCTGGCATCGGTCCCAAGAGGCGTCCTGTATCTCATCTGATGCTTTGCTTCTACTGCATATTCTTTCGAGAAGGTATCAAAGGAGAGACTCATCTCAAAGCCCCGAAAGCATCCTACCACTACAGGCTCCGGGCTTTTCATTTCTTTGCAGCAGGAAAGCAGTGCCTCTCCTGCACCTGTCTTTTCCGCATATGACTTCCCCTTGATTTCCATCATAAAGTTCTCTTCTGGATGTCCCTGCTCCTGCTCTTTCAGATATGATATATCTTCTTCATATCCCGCGATCCGTTCTTCATGCCTCTTTATTTCCGCAGGAAAGTATTTGACTATCCGGTCCTGCAGCGCATATTTTTCGCTCAGGAAGTTCTGTTTCAGGAGCCTTATCCTTGCCACCTGTATATCAAGATCCATCTTTTCTTTTATATGGGGATTCCCTGTGGCAAGCATCTTGATCTCCGCATAGGAAAGTGATGCTTCATCGATATCTTCCGCGGTCCTCACCGGCGATTTGCTTGTCATGATCTGGGATATGAATTTCTGCTTGTTTTCCACCAGCTGGTAAAGATAGGCGTCGAAAGTCTCCTCCGTAACATATCTGTAGATATCCACCTCTTTGTTTTCGTTCCCCTGACGCACGATCCTTCCGGCTCTTTGCTCAAGGTCCGATGGTCTCCAGGGACAGTCAAG
>ERZ857750.1846-NODE-1846-length-22007-cov-3.547786_pt1 | contig 22007 bp, 18 predicted proteins | sample MGYA00519915_ERZ857750 | MGnify/ENA primary metagenome ERZ857750 (study PRJEB31778, sample SAMEA3449358) | human gut metagenome | biome: human gut; feature: human-associated habitat; material: faeces | place: United Kingdom | collected 2010/2012 ... | reverse complement strand
TGTGTCAATTGCTTTTGCATATGTTGTAATACGATCTACATTCTTGGAATGAATGTGAGCGGAATGTCTGTTACCATGCTCAAGCCATACAGCCTGCTCTACAGCATCGTCGAAATCTTTCGCTCTTACTACACCAAGAATTGGCATCATAAGCTCTGTTGCGATCAGTGGGTGTTCCTTTGGTCCTTCAAATGTAATACATCTGATATTGTCCGGAACTGTAACTCCGATCATTCCAAGCAGTGTCTTTGCATCACGTCCAACACATTTTCTGTTCAGCTTTCCGCCTGCAAGAACTACATTTGTCAGTGCATCCTGCTCTTCCTTGGAAGCCAGGTAGCATCCCTGCTCATTTACCATGTAGTGCATCAGTTCATCAACGATAGAATCAACTGCAACAATCTCTTTTTCTGCGATACACGGAAGGTTGTTATCAAATGTACATCCGTTTACAATGTCCTCAGCTGCCTTACGGATATCTGCTGTCTCATCAACGAGTGCCGGTGGGTTACCTGCTCCAGCTCCGATTCCTCTTCTTCCTGAAGAAAGAACTGCTGTAACAACTCCCGGACCTCCTGTTGCAGCGATCAGCTGAATTGCAGGATGTTTCATCATGATGTTACTTGTCTCAAGTGTCGGATGCTCTACTGTACAAGCAATGTTGTCCGGTCCACCAACCTCAACAGATGCTTCGTTCAGAAGATTAACTGCGTAGATTGATGTTTTGATTGCTGCCGGATGTGGATTGAATACTACTGTATTTCCGCCTGCCAGCATACCCATTGTGTTACAGAGAACTGTTTCACTTGGGTTTGTACATGGTGTGATCGCACCGATCACGCCAAACGGTCCCATCTCGATCAGAGTCAGTCCTCTGTCTCCGGACCATGCAGTTGTTGTGATGTCTTCGGTACCAGGAGTCTTATCTGCTACCAGGTGATGTTTGAGGATCTTATCTCCTACATTACCCATACCAGTTTCCTCAACACCCATACGTGCCAGTACTTCCGCATTCTCTTTGATCTTCTTGCGGATGCAGGTGATGATCTTCTCTCTCTGGTCCATAGACATTGTCTTAACTACCTGCTGAGCCTTTTTGGCTGCCTCGATAGCATCATTCATATCCTTGAAAACGCCATGTTTTCCGGCCGGAGCATCTGCAATCTGCATCTTTGCCATAACTTCCTGTACAATTTCCTGTACCATATTCTCACTTATTGGCATGAGATTGTCCTCCTTAATATTCCGTCAAAAAATTATTTCAGGCCAAGCTGAGCCATAACCTGTTTTGTGATCTGAGCAACGAGTTCTGCATCGTTGTTTGCAGCAGCCGGAGCCTCACCCTGAGGATCAGCAGCGCTTGTTCCGCAGTCTTTTCCAACGAAATCATACTGATATCCCGGGAACTGTTTGTAGTCCTCGCTGTGGCATGCGCCGCCGCAGTTGTGGCAGTTCTTTCCATCTTTGTTCAGGCAGAGGTTTGCCGGATGTTTTCCAGGCATACCGAATTTACGACGGATCGCATAGAGTTTCTCGATGTTCTCTTTGTCGAATTCCTTCGGTCCGCCAAGGAGCTTGGTCTGATACAGAAGCTGTGCGTAGAACTCTACAGACTCCATCTTCATGTATGCAGCGTTAAGGTCTGTGCTCCATGTAAGTGCTCCGTGGTTCTCAAGAAGTACTGCATCAAAGTATGGAAGGTATTTCTCAAGGTTGTCCGGAATCTCCATTGTGGAAGGTGTACCATACTCAGCGATCGGAACACATCCAAGAGCGATAACTGCCTCTGGCATGATCGGCTGTGTAAGTGGAATACCTGCGATTGCGAAAGATGTAGCATAAATTGGATGAGCATGTACAACAGATCCTACATCCGGTCTCTTCTCATATACTCTCATATGCATCTTGATCTCAGATGATGGTTTGAATCCCGGGTTAGCCTGAAGAACATTTCCTTTGGCATCTACTTTACAGATGAACTCTGGGGTCATGAAACCTTTGGATACACCAGTAGGTGTGCAAAGGAACTCGTTGTCATTCAGTTTTACAGAGATGTTTCCATCATTTGCTGCAACCATGTTGCGGTTATAGATTCTTCTTCCGATGTCGCAAATCTGTTTTTTGATTTCGTATTCGTTTACCATGCTTTTTTCCTCCTTAAGCACATTCAGGTGCGGTGGATTATGTAAGTTATAGTACCGCACCGGGTAACTTATCATGGCTAGGCATAGCTAGCCTGTTACTTTTTTGGTTATGTTGTAAGTTTACACCATTCCACATTATAAGTCAAGGTTTTTCCGTTGTTTTATGTTGTTTTATGTGGATTTTTTTCTGGATTGCTATGTTGTTTTTCGTGGTTTTGCTGGTTTTACTGTTTTTCCACATTTGACAGGTATTTTCTAATTCACAGGATCAGAGGCATCTTTTTCCCATGGCATTACATCGCCATCTTCCCTAAGATATTCCAAAATCTCCGGAATGCCCTCCTGCTGCCTGGAGTCTACATAAAAGATTTTTTTACAGCCGGCAAGTTCCAGCCAGGACGTGGCAAGTTTTACATTTGCATCCGGATTGTGGATTTTTGTAACAATTCCAATTACTTCACGGTTGGCCATACAGGTAATGCATGGTGGAAAAAGACAATAAGGTTCCGTGGCAGATACCAGCAGACCTACCACATCTGATTCATATGTATACAACGCCAGGGCGTGTCCCAGACCTTTCGTCTGGGCATACTCTCCTGGCGTATCTACGATCACATCAAAATTATTTACATATTGTGTTTTATGATAATGTATTTTTTCACCACGCAGGGCCTGGGTCAAAGTAGTTTTTCCAGCCTCGCTGCGACCGATCAGAACAAATTTCCTCATATTCTGTCAAGTCCTTGTAATGGGGCATAAAGTAAAGCCCAGTTTATTTCCCACATAGTCCAGAATTGCGCTGGTAGAAGCTTCTACTTCCGACACAGTACCTGTGATGATCAGGCTTCCGCTGAAACGGTCAACAAACCCCAGTTCAATGCCAGATGATTTCATCGCAATATCTGCCATAATGATAGCAGTTTCTGCCGGACTTACAGTCATGATCCCAATGGCCGCTCTTGAGTAGTCCAGCGACGGATCAAGACCCAGCTTGGTGTAAAGAATCTTATCCGGATTGGCAATGATATGTGCCAGGGAAATCTGCTTGCCTGGCACAAGCTCCTGTACAATTCTCTGTTTCATTTCCGGAGACATATTATCTGTGTATCCCATTTTCTCCTCCTGAATAAAGGGTTTTTATTTTCTGATTTGATTATACCTTTCTGATTTCCAAGTGTCAACAAAAAGCAACACTTCTCCGCATGCGATATGTGGTTTTTCTTGTACTGCAATGTTGTTTTTATTTGTTTTTTCTGTTTTTTCTTATTTATGATTGACATGTTTTTTGCCCTCTGGCATACTAAAGTTAACTGTAAATGGCTTTTCAAAACACTTTTATAGTGAAATTACCAGCTGCATATATTCACGTAATCTTGACTAGGAGATGATTTTATGTATCTTTCTGATATACACACACATTCCATTGCCAGCGGACACGGCACAACCTGCACCATCAGCGACATGGCAAAGGCTGCTTCTCAAAAAGGGCTGAAGCTTCTTGGAATCACAGACCACGGACCAGCCACTCTGGCTGCCGGAACTTCTTCTTATTTCCGAAGCCTGATCTATTCGCCCAGGAAGCGGTTCGATGTGGAATTATTATATGGAATTGAACTGAACATTCTGGATACCGATGGAAAAACAGATCTGCCACAGGAGCTTCTTGATAAGCTGGACTACGCAATCGCCAGCATGCATTATCAGAATTTCCGGCCAAAGACCAGGGAAGAAAATACTGCTGCTTTTCTGAACGTAATGAAGAATCCGGTTATAAAGATCCTGGGACACATTGATAATCCCCAGTATGACATAGATTACGACGCAGTTGTAAAGGCTGCCGGTGAAAACGGTGTTCTCCTTGAGATCAACGAAGCTTCCCTGGCACCTTACGGATATCGGGGCGATACCCATGCCAACTGCGCGCAGATCCTGTCCTGCTGCCGGAAGTATCTGGTTCCAATCGTGCTTTCCAGTGACAGTCATGGAACAGAGCATATTGGAGACTTCACTTATGCCGCTGATTTCGTTCATAATGCTATGTTTCCAGAGGGTCTGATTCTCAACAACCAGATTCCGAAATTAAAGATGCTGTTAAGCATACGATAAAAAGGATCCAGCTTGCAGAATTCCAATGGAATTTTGCATTACGCAAAAACTCTCCGAGAAATATAAATACGTAAGCTTAACTTCGTATATATTCCGGAGAGTTTTTTATACTTATTTCTTTGATTACTCATTTTCATTTTTATGATCTGCTTCTCTTACTTTCTGCATCATCGCAGCAAGTTCCTGATATTTTCCTGTCACATAACCGTAGTTTTTCTTCTTATGAGGGAGCTGACAATTCGTACAATCTTTAAATCCCTTCTCATTATATTTGAAATTTCCGCCGCATTTGTCTCCAAGGGCATAAAGCGGGCAATAGCAGAACAGACAGTTAAAGTCCTCTGGATCAGCTCCTTTATGGCATGGAAAATACTCACATTTCTTATGGCTGAAATAAGCGTATTCTTTGTCTTCCCAATATTTTTTCTCCATATTTCTCTCCTTATCTCATACAACTCAAAACAAAATATTCTTTATATTCTATTTCGTAATGCACAAAAATCAAATGATAAAAATGACTCCCGCTTACAGGAATAGAATATTGCCAGAGCGTGTTTAAAAAAAGGCTTTCTGCAAGATGTGCGTCACACTCTGCAGGAGATTACGGAATAATTCTACAAACAGGCTCAGGAAAAGTGTAAAAAAAATACCGCATATGCGGCTTCTGAATCATCGTAATTTAAGAGGGAGCGATGCTACTCCGGGGTAGAATATGATCCGTTCATATATACGCGGAGGGAACGGTTTCATCCGAAGTAGTATCGCCTGCCATTTAATCTGTATAATTCTTCTGAACAGGCGATCATTCCATAAAAAATGTCCACTCACAAAAGCGGACAACATCTCAGGGCTGCGGATTCCCCAAAACTGGTTGTTACACTTTCATCGGAAGTTTAACCTCGCCATACCAAGCAGGTTTCCTGGCTCCAGGCTCATCGCTCCTCTCTCCTTCTCATGCTATGGCACAATGGACATTCTGAGATTTGCTCCTCTGTTACAGTGACCGGATCGCTCAGGTTTCTCACCTGATTCCCTCTTTCTGCCAGCTTATAGCTGTCAGCACTTAATATGTTCACTATGGAATTATACTGACATCATAGTACCACCGGTCACTGTCTTTGTCAACCCTTTGAAAGGATTTTTTGTTATTTTTTTATCAACCTGATGGTGCTGTCACGGCGTGAACAGCAGCGTCAGCTTCTCCAGAATCTTCTCCACCAGGATTTTCGCTGTTTTTTCATGAGATCTGTGCCCAGGGTGCTGCCTTGATCCAAATTCTCCTTCCTGTGTATCCGGAAGCTTCACAAATTCCACGCGCTCATCCCCTGTTTTTCTTTTATAATTCCCCACCGCTTTCTCAAGCGTAGGCAAAATCTCATCTCCAAGCATTCCATAACACCACAGAATATAGCTTTCCGGATTACATACGCGCAGTTTTCTCAAAAAGTCTTCCACAGCCTTTCCAACTCTGTCCATATTCTTCGTGCCGCTGCTGTCGTTTGTCCCCAGATTCACTACGATCACATCAGGCTGAAACTTCTGGAAATCCCATTTTTCCATAGCACCCAGTTGTTTGTTTCTTTCTCCATTTAAAAGACCGCACACCTGCTCATAATATAGCGGGATTGCCTGCTGCTCATTGCCTTCCCAGGAACAGAAAACGCCCCAGCCGCTCTGACTGATGCAATTGTACACCGCGCCCAGTTCTTTTGCTGCCATATATGCATAATTATCCACGGCATTGAAGCAAAAGGAATTCCATGTCATTTCTTCTCCTGCACCGCTACCGCCCTCACCAGAGGTAATGCTGTCCCCTATTACTTCCAATCTGAGCTTCGGTGTTTCAAGAGGTAAGAACTCACCGTCAGTTTCAACCTCCAGAAGCTGAAGCAATGTTTTTTCATCTGTGGGAAACGCAGGGGTATCACGAAGAAGCTTTACATTTCTTACCTTATCTCTTTCCATATTACGGAAAAGACAGATTTCCTGTTCTCCCTTATTTACCATAAGCCGTTGGGACAATACGCCGTCTACGATCACATCCACCCATGGCTCAAAAACATCATAATCGGAGCGGATTTTCACCCATATTTCTGTTGCTTTTACATTCAGTTCAATTCCGGAAGCGGTCCAAAATAGTGTTACCGGTTCCAGACTGCCATTCGTTCTTCCTAATATTCTTAAATATGGAATTTCCTTCATCTGATAATGGCTAAGCATTTTTCTCCTCCTCTCATCTGGCTATACGAAATATTTATGTTACGATTTTCAGACAATACTTTTATTCTTACTATACTTCTTTTTTCTTTGCTTTTCCACATTATTTTCAGTAAAAAGCCCCTTCCGGATTTTCATTTCCGGAAAGGGCTCACAAATTCATTTATTCAGATTACACAAGACGTCTTACAGAAGTAATCGTTCTGTATGCAGCATTATCGCTGACCTTGATTCCATCTCTGGCATTGGATGCATGTACAATCTGTCCATTTCCCATATAGATTGCAACATGTCCGCCATAGCAGATCAAGTCGCCTGGCTGTGCATCTGCATAGGACACTTCGTATCCTGCATTCTGCTGCTCATAAGATGTTCTTGGAAGACTTACGCCAAAGTTTGCATATACACTCTGCACAAAGCCAGAGCAGTCAGCACCACTGGTAAGGCTTGTTCCACCCCATACATATGGGTTTCCAACAAACTGTGTTGCATAGGATACAACAGAAGAGCCGGAACCTGAAGAACTGCTGGCTGATGAACTGTCAGAAGAACTATCTGAGGAACTGTCGGAGCTGTTTGCATCGGAATTGTAATCAACTGTATTGTCAGTATCAATTACATTACCATACTCATCATATTCATAATCAGAAGATCCATCAGAAGAACCACTTACAACATTTCCATCTTCATCATACTGAACCTCTTCTGAGGAATTATCTCCGTTCTGAGCTGCTTCCTGTGCTGCTGCAGCCGCTGCGGCCTCTGCCTCTGCCTGACGTCTTGCCTCTTCTTCTGCTGCAATACGTTCTGCCTCAAGCTGCTCAATTTCTGCCTGCTGCTGTTCCAGAAGGTTCGCATACTCAGTAGCCTGCTGCTGTGCATATGCGATCTCGTTCTCGCAATCAGCACTGTTCGCACGGGTTACATCCAACTGATACTGAAGGTTAGACTGCTGAGCCTCATATTCTTCCTTCATGGTCTCAAAATCAGCCTTCTCCTGCTCATACTGTTCTTCTAACTTCTGAACCTCCTCAATCGTTCTAGCATATTTCTGAAGGCTCTCTCTGTCCTGCTCATACATCTGCTGTGTATACTCAGCTCTGGTAAGAAGGTCTGCAAGGTTATCTGCATTTAACATCATCTGGAACCATGCATTGTTTCCACCTTTTTCATAAAGATACTGAATACGTTTCTTCATGGCGCCGTACTGTTTATCCTTGGCATTCTGAGCCTTGGTCAGGTCACCCTGTGTTTTCTCAATTTCTGCTTCCTTGGAAGCGATATCACTCTCAAGAGTCTGAATGGAAACCATTACATTTACAAGATCAGAATTCAAAGATTCGATCTGGCTCTCAAGCTGCTGCTTCTGATCCCACAGGGCACTCATGCGTGCGTATGTAGCATCCAGCTGCTGGCTTGTCCAGGCCTGCTCTTCTCTTAAATCGCTCTCACGGTCAGCCATTACGCTTACAACCTGTGAGCCGCACATTAAAATTGCCAGTGTCAGACATACAATTCTTTTCTTCATGTTTCATCACCCTCGTTAATCTTTTTGATAATCTAAAAAGCTCAATTTGTAATATGTTTGCAATATTTCATTCAATCTTGCTACATATTAACACACCCTTGCAAAGATTTCAACCCTAATTTGCAATAAATTTTAAATTTCTGTAACATTTCGTAATATATTCGTTTGAATTAAGCTTTTTTCCACAAGAAAGAATCCTGCTTTGCAGGATTCTCCGCCTGCGGCGGGTCGCTATAAGCGACATCTACCTTTCCGCCGCTTCTGGATCCTGCCCGGCAGGGCTTTTTTATGCTATAGGGAATTCCAACGTAATTTCCTATAGCATAAAAAAAGAGAACCGGCGTTTCCACTGGTTCTCTTCCATATAATTATTATTTTCCAAACAGGTCATACAGAATCTGATCTGCTGTCATATTATAATAACCATCCGGATCAGAAAGTGTATTTCCATTCCATCTCAGATAGTTACCATTTCGAATATAGTTTCCAACAGATGGATGATAATTAAAAATACTGTATCCGGAATACAAGGACATATACTTCTTCGCAAGGGCTACAGCCTCACTGGAATAGCTTCCTGTAGGTGTGGTAGTTCCGGAAATCTGGACACCTGCCTGCGGAGTGGAATGAATGATAACAACACTCTTATCACTGCACTGTCCAAGAACGATCCATGTATGACCATCATTGTATCCGATATCGCCAGGCTTCAGCTCCCAGCCATTCTGTGACAGGTAGGACTGGTTTACAATTGTACCCCATCCTTTCCCCTTGTAATAGCTTCCAATTTCACCTGAAACCACTGTGTATCCATATCCTACACCGGACTGTGTCTGCATTACCTGATAAGCAGACCAGCCTACAAAGCCTGAACAGTCAAATCCTTTCGCACGATTGGAAGTAGAAAGATCACGGTAATTATTGTAATCATAACTGGATGGATTCGCTGACCATTTATTATACCAGCTGGTCATGGTATCGCTGAGACCCTTTCTTGTGGAATCATTCCATCCGCCGCCCCATACGTAAAGTGCTTTTCCAACAGGTAAAAGTGCTCCTGCAAGATAATTCTTGATGGTCTTATTTCCTGTATTTCCATTCGGAGAAGGATCATCCTTCTTCTCTCCCTGACATACACCAGTACTGGAAAATGTATATGTAACACCATCAATAGTCTGTGTGCCTGTGTACATCGCGCCTGTAGTAGGATCAAAATAGTACTTTGTACCCTTGTCTGTATTCTCCACCCAGCCCGTCGCCATAGCTCCGGAGCCGCTGTAGAAATAATAGGTAACATTATTAATTGTCTTAAATCCAACTGCCATGATTCCATTGGTAGCAGTTTTCGATGTAGTGTCAAAATACCGCTTCACTCCTGATGAGCTAGTCAGCCAGCCTGTGGCCATAATTCCCGTTTTGGAAAAATAGCGGATATTTCCTTTGCTGTCCTTTACAAAACCGGTAGCTGCAACGCCTGATTTCGCGTAAAGGTAATAGGTCTTTCCGCCAAGCTTCAGCCACTTTGTCTTCATGTATCCGGTTGATGGTGCAAAGTAACGACGCTGTCTCTTGGAATTGGAAAGCCATCCAGTTACCATAACACCTGCTTTGCTTGTGAAATAACGCTTTCTGCCCTTTTTATCTTTCACCCAGCCTTTCGCCTGAACACCGGTAGATTTACTAAAATAATATTTCTTACCGTTCAGGGTAAGCCATCCTTTGACTTTCTTGCCGTTTTTATAGTAGTATGTTTTTCCTTTTACTGTACGGAATCCATTCTTCGTGGCAGCCTGTACATCTCTTGATGTACTATGGCATGTAAAACCGGCTGCCATAAGCATTACCAGCAGCAGGATACTCCAAAGTCTGAATTTTTTACATTTGTTTTGCATACTTACCTTCCTTTTTAATTAATCTGTTGCTGTCCACAGGTAATACTGCTGTCCAGCAAACACAACCCCTGTTATTATCATCTTCAAGTTTTTACAAAGTTGTTACAGCTTTATGTAGCTCATTATATTACAGTTTCCATCTATCGTCAACCCGAAAGTAAAACTCTGTAAAGTTTTCACAATATTTTCGTATTATTTTCTCTTTAAAAGCAATGTTTTCAAAGGTATTTTCCATAAAAAAAGAACAGCCCCACACAATGTGAAAGAACTGTCCTTTTATAAATTCTGTAATATTTCTGTTATAAAGTAATTATAACAGATGTTTTCTTAATTCTTCTCCGCTCAGAGCGCTTAAGTAAGCAGGTGCTACATCAAATACCGTCTTGCAGCCATTCTGTCCTTCCTGGTTCATGCGGTATGCAGCTCTTGCATATGCAATGATTACAGAAGAAGTAAATTCCGGATTGGAATCCAGTTTCAGGCTATATTCGATCACATGGCTATTCTCATCGTTCCAGCCAGTCTTGCCTGTGCGGATTACAAATCCACCGTGCGGAATTCCGCTGTGGTCACGTTTCAGTTCCTCTTCGGAAATAAAATGTACTGTGGTATCGTATTCATCAAAGTAGTTCGGCATAGTCTTGATCTCATTCTCAATCCTTGCAAGATCAGCGCCTTCTTCAGCTACTACGAAACACTCTCTGGTATGTTTCTCTCTTGTAGTAAGCTCCGGATTCTTTCCGCTTCTTACTGCTTCCAGAGCAGACTCAACTGGGATGGTGTACTGTTTGCCATCCTTTACTCCTTTGATACGGCGGATTGCATCAGAATGTCCCTGACTTACGCCTTTTCCCCAGAATGTGTAATCCTTGCCGTTTGTCAGGATTGCATTTGCATACATGCGGTTCAGAGAAAACATTCCCGGATCCCAGCCTACAGAAATAATTCCAACATGACCGCTCTCAGAAGCTGCTTTGTCCACATTTGCAAAATGTTCTGGGATTCTCTTATGGGTATCAAAGCTGTCTACCACATTGAACCACTGGGCATACTTAGGTGTCTGCTCCGGCAGATCAGTAGCACTTCCGCCGCAAAGAATCATAACATCAATCTGGTCTTTCATCTTCTCAGCATCATCTACAGAATATACCTTCGCTGTCTCTGTCAGAATTTTAACACTTTCAGGAGCACGACGGGTAAAAACTCCCACCAGTTCCATATCAGGATTGTGTTTGATCGCACATTCTACGCCACGTCCCAGGTTACCATATCCCAGGATACCAATACGAATACTCATTATCTGATTCCTCCTATACTACCGCACGCCAGATGCACAATCCCCACAAATGGTCATGCAGCCCCCAAAAGCTGTATTATCCCATACGAACGTCAGATGCTTCACGTCTGCGGTATCTATATCTATTTCACGCTTTAACAGTTTAATACGTGCGAGTTTTCTTGTCAATTGATTTTTAACAAAATCTGTCATTCAAAGATTCCGGTTCTTTGGTAACATCAAAACACCTCAAAAAAAGAATACTGTACAATGGCATCTTTCTCCACGGTACAGTATCATAAACTTCTACTTTATCAACAGCACAGCACTCCGCTTCCCGGACAGCACATTCCGCAAAGCGCATTCGCCAGACAAAGCTTCAGGCACATATCATCCCCTGCCACTGGCATTCCTCCAAACGGTCCTTGCTGTGTCTCATACCAGCTTCCGCCGCCCTCCATCCGGTTCAGGAGCATACGGTACTGCTGATTATTCGGCTCCTGGCGCACAGCTTCACGAATATGCTCCAGCGCTTTTACATTATTCCCCATTCCCATGTTCGCCATGGAGGAAATATAATACCACTCTCCATTCTTCTGGGAAAGGGAATTCAACACATTCATAGCCTCCTGATAATGTCCGCTCTGAACAAAATTAGCTGCTGCACGTCTGCGCACACTTTCCTCATCTTCATAAGTGCTCTGGCGCTGCTGTCCTCCAAAGCCGCCAAATCCTCCATATCCATAACCACCGTATCCGCCGGAAGATCCACCACTGCTTCCATACTCGCGTTCTCTCATGATCTGCTCATATGCCTGCTGTACTTCCTTAAACTTCTCTTCTGCCTGATCCTTGTTCGGATTGTTAATATTCGCATCCGGATGGTACTTCCGGCTTAACTTTCTGTATGCCTTCTTTATTTCTTCATCTGTTGCATTTCTGGAAACTCCCAGTACGCTATATGGATCCAACATGTTCTTTCTCCCGTTCTTCCCTGCGTTTCCTGCTCACTTCCTCGAAGCGGCACCACACACCGGAATATAAAATGTTCCGAAGAATATCCCCATATTTAATAATAGGAAGCTTCTCGAATTCTCTGCAGGTTTCTGCCATCATCATCATAAGGATCTGGCGTACTTCCCCTTCAAACCCTTCCATTGTATATTTTTCTGCGAAAGGATTGTAATCTTTATTTTTCACATCTTCTTCCACATCATCATATGCATCCAGAAGATAGATGAATTTGCCAAGATAAAAGCCAATTCTTCGAAGGCTTTTCTCCCACTCATCCTGCCTGTAAGCAAGAATCTCCTCCATAATATGCCCAAAAATCCCGGACATTCTGTCTATATCTGTCTCTCCCTGTTTCTCCAAAGCGGAAAGCTCATCCAGAAGTTCGACGATCCGCTTCGCCTTATCTGGATAAAGTTTTAACAGACGGTTATTTTTCCCCTCGAGAAGCCTGGCGTAACCAAGCTTCACATATTTTCTGTCATCGTTCCAGTCATCCAGACATTTATAATAAGTTAAAAGTATATTCATGTCTGCACAGTATTCTGTCATCACATTCTTTCGAACTGGCTGTTTTCTCACAGGATGAAGAATGCATCTGGTAGTGCCCTTGTACGTCTTTGGCTCATAAAGGCCGGAAAGAAGCATGATCACAAAAGTCATATCATAGCTTAATGTAATCTGGCCGGATATCCCGTATTTCTCACGCAGTTCCCTGCAGAGTCCGCAGTAAAAGGTTCTGTACATGTCAAAATCCTTCATCTTGATCTCCGGCTTGTTCATTACAATATATCCAAACATATCAGCGCCTCTTTATAAATTTGGTATGACACTTAGGACATTCAATCTCCACTTTCTTAAATCCGCCTCTGGGAATACGGATTTTCTGACCGCAGCCAGGACAGCTGTAAATATGATAGTCCTTGCGCTGGCTCATCATTCGCTTCTCTTTCTGGAAACGGGCTCTTAACTTATCTGTCATCTGAAGATACTTCTGATTCTCCTGATAACGTTTGGAAATATTTTTGGAAAAAATCCTGAAATAAGTATAAACAATGGCAGCCATTCCAAACAGATCCAAAAATGCGCCAATTCCACTTCTGGTCCCAGTAAATAAGGTGAGCACAATAGCAGCCAGTGCTACTCCCATAGTGAATCTTGCGAACTGATCCACTCCGTTGCGTCCCTGCATAAATCTCATAAATTTTTCTTTCAATAAAATACCTTCTTTCTTGTGAACTTATCTTCCTGGAATAAGTTTCTGTCGCTCTTTTGTTATTATATTATTTCCCTATCCCTGATTCTGTACATTCACTATTATGGTTCACAAAACAACCAGCAATCATTCCGTCTTTTCCTATCTGTCGCTGCAGACTTGAAAAATGTAAAATTTCAGATAATAAGATTCATCAGCAGACCATAAGATCGGATGATCTGGTGCCTGGGTGCGATATTCTACCTGACGGAGACGTTTATGCACATTTCTGGCGGCCTGCCCGATGGTCTGGGTAAAAAGCTGATAATCCATAAAATGTGAACAGGAACAGGTTGCAAGGAAACCGCCGTCTTTCACCAGCTTCATGGCACGAAGATTGATCTCACGATAGCCTTTCACTGCATTCTTAACAGAGCTTCTTGACTTGGTAAATGCAGGTGGATCCAGAATCACCACGTCATATTTCTCGCCTTTCTCTTCCAGTTTCGGAAGAAGATCGAAGACGTCCTCACAGATAAATTTTACAGAATCAGAAAGTCCATTTAAAGCTGCATTGGCTGTAGCCTGATCAACAGCAAGCTGTGAAGCATCCACACCAGTTACTTCTTTCGCTCCTGCATATCCTGCATTTAAAGCAAAAGAACCAGTATGGGTAAAACAGTCCAGAACTCTGGCATTCCTGCAAAGCTTCTGGATTGCCAGACGATTGTATTTCTGATCCAGGAAAAATCCTGTCTTCTGACCGTCTTTTACATCCACCTGATATTTTACACCATTTTCCACAATTTCAACCAAAGTAGGGAACTCTTCACCAATAAAGCCCTTATATGGCTCCATTCCCTCCTGCTTACGTACTTTCACGTCACTTCTCTCGTAAACGCCGCAGATCCGGATACCATCCTCTGCCAGAACTTTCTTCAGAAGTTCCACCAGCATCTCTTTATAACGGTCGATTCCAAGTGCAAGGGACTGTACCACCAGCACATCAGAAAACTTGTCCACAATAAAACCCGGCAGAAAATCTGCCTCTCCGAAGATCACGCGACAGCTTGAAGTATCCGTTACTTTCTTACGATACTCCCATGCATCCCGCACTCTTTTCTCAAAAAATTCCTCATCGATCACAGTATTCTCATCTCTTGAAAGAAGACGTACCACAATCCTGGAATTCGTATTGATAAATCCTCTTCCCAGAGGATATCCGTCAAAATCATGAACCAGTACAATATCTCCATTTACAAAGCTTCCCATAATAGAAGCTACTTCATTATCAAAAATCCACATTCCGCCGGATTTCAAAAGACGTCCTTCTCCCTTTTTCAGGGTTACTACTGCCAGACTCATAGCACTACTCCTTTGCTTTTGCGATTTAGGTAACATTGTAGCACACAATTTCTCAATTTGCCAGTGTTTCCAGGGGTTCTGAGAAAAAGTCATAAAAATTTCACTAATCTTAAAATTTTATAAACTGCCAGCCATTCATCTTCTTTTTTTAACAGACATCTCAGTCTCATTAACAACACAAAAAAACTCCGGACTGCCTGAACTCGCTTCCTATCGTCAGATTCTAAATCTGACTTTCAATGGCGGTACACGGTTCAGACATTCCAGAGCTTTCACTTATCTTATATTCTGACTTTTCCAGATGGTTATTTTCTTCTTATTTCGCATTCGCTGCAGTTACATATACATGAATCAGATTTGCCTTAATAAGGGCTGGACGAACTGCATTGTAAATAATCACAACCAGGATTGTAGATACAATTGCATTTACAAATGTAGCACCGGCGCTTAATTTTGCAAGGATGCTCGCTACTTCCTGGGGCTGACCAAGAATGTACTGTTTGTAGAAATAGCCAACGATGGGATCTGCGATCACATTAAAAGCAAGACCTGCAATGGAAGCGATCAGACTCCATTTGAATACGTATTTCTTGTCGTTCGTCTCATTGATCTTTGCAATCTTGTGGGCTACAAGACCTGTTATAAGACCGATGCAAAGCTTCAGGACAAAAGTCTTGGGTGCTCCTGTAATGTAAACCGGATCCATAAGGTCTGCAATAGTCATTCCAATAGAACCAGCAAGACCGCCGTACCAACCGCCAAGAAGCAGAGCTCCAAGCACGCAGAAGGTATTTCCGATGTGAAGAGAAGTAGCATCTCCACCCGGTACCGGAATCTTAATCTGCAAAAATGTAAAAGATACATAGCAAAGTGCTGCAAGAAGTGCAGTCTCTGCAAGTTTCATAATGGTAGAATTCTGTTTGTTCATAGGTTTCTCTCTCTTTCCCGGAAACCTGGTACATATTGAAAAACATTCTGCAAGATGTGCCTCACAAGTTGCAGGAATGATTTCTCAAACAAGCTCCAATGTTTCCTGTTTAATCACTGCTTTTTATACTGCAGTATCTAATTAGCACTTATCATAGCGAGATACTGGTATGTCTTCAATAGACAGTTTTGATTATTTTTAAGAGGACAGTTATTTTCTGCAAAAAAAGGTACAGTCCCCAATATCCCACTGGATATCAGTTTCTGTACCTTTTCCACCAGCAGACATGTCATCTCCTGGAGCATCAACACATACTATTCAACAGTATTCTTCCGAATTCAGGTCTGTTATTCTTCGTAGGACTCTTCATCAATAGTCTCGTCATAAGACTCATCGCCTACTTCATCTGTAGCACTTTCATCTGTTGTCACATTTTCAGAGCCGTCAGCTGAATCACTGGATTCTGAACTCTCACCATAAAGTTTCTCAAAGAACTTCATAGTATCTTTATACAGGGTATCTTTATCATCAGAAGATACTGCATCGCCAAGAACATCAATATCCTCAGAAGACTCACCATCATCGATCACATCAATGCCGAAAAGTTTCTTCATCTCTTTATCCAGCATATTCAGTTCTGGTGTAATGTATTTCTCAGTTCCATCCTCCTGATAGGAAACAGCACCATTTCCAAGGATACCAAGGTATTTCTGAAGAACTTTGATGGAAAGCTTGTTGGCTGTGTCGGAATCAAGTGTTACAGTAACTGCAGCATCATCTCCCATTACTTCGTAAAGAGCATCCTCATCACCGCTGTACTCTCCCTGACAGAAGGTCTTCGCTTTTTCAAATTTCGCTTTCGCATCATCGCCAAGGAAATCTGTATTCAGCTGGGATATATCTGTGATCTCTTCGGAAGAATCACTGCCATCACCAGTATCTGTTCCGCCAACTTCACTGATGTCACCGTCAGCTGACTCATCTGCAGCTCCAGTCTCCTCAGCAAGTCCCGGATCCTCTGTAGAACTCTCAATAACATCATCACCAAGAGCACTCTGGTCTACATTATCCACAATACTGTCCTCATCATCTGATGAATCACTGCTCTCCTCTGCCTGGCCTGTTACATTGTCATTTACACGTTCCAGAGTTTCCTGCATCTCAGAGTAATCATAGTCCTGCTGGGAAATCTGCTGAAGCAGGTTTACGATGGTATTAATCTCATCATCTGTAAGAGTTACATTGTTATTATTGGAGATATTTACGACAATATTGTAGATATCATCTGCATTCTGAACATTGTCTGCAATAACCTGCATTTTCGCCTGGTTGATAACAGTGGTAGCGTCATTCTGTCCTACAGAATCAGCAAGATTACCTGTAACTACCATCTCCTCAGTAGCAAGCTCCTTCTTGGTCTCGTCAAGCTTCTGTCCACTGGCAGTCTCATATGCCATCTGGATACCAGTCAGTGCTCCTGTACCGGATACCTCGAATGGGCATGCAGCAACAACCTCACAGTTGGTAACACCAGATGTGGAAAGGGAACTTGCAATCATATTGCAGGTAACCCAGTTCAAATTGGCGGTACGAACCTTGATGCCACCGGATGTGGTAGGCTTCACATAAGCGCAGCTCACTGTTCTTGTACCAATCTGCTCCAGCGGAACATAGGAACTTAAGTGATCCCTCTCATCCTGATTGGTAACGTAGATAATCTGTACCTGGCTGGAATCTACTTTAAAATATTTCAGCATGGTGTTCTTCTGCTCATCTGAAAGATCTGCGCCAAGTGTAACAACCTTCATAGCATCTGCCATAGCCGGTACTGTGGGAACCATGCTTCCCATAACCATTGATGCGCTGCAGAGTAGCGTAGCTAATAATTTGCCTTTCTTCATAACTTTTCCTCCAACTTTCTGTCTGGGTTATAATCTGATCTTTAATGAAAGCCTCATACTCTGTAACGGCTTCCATGCACTGCACTTCTGTCTTTGCAGTTGTTTCATTTAGTACACTTATTATAACATACTTCTTATAGTTTTTGTAATTTTAATTGTTAATTCTCTCTTTGAACCTGAAAATATGTTTTGGTAAAAAAATTATTATATCAGCAGCTTTTCCAGAGCCTGTTACCGTGCAGGCTGTAAACAGTAATCCAGAACCTCCTGCACGGTCTTAACTGGTGTAATCTCAAGCTTCTCTTTTACCTCATCGGCCACATCATCAAGATCATCCATATTCTCATATGGAATAAACACATGCTTTACGCCAGCTCTTTGGGCAGCCATCAGCTTCTCCGGCAATCCGCCAATAGGCATAACACCGCCGCGAAGGGAAACTTCTCCTGTCATTGCTATTTCTGCTGGTGCAGGCTTTCCTGTCACCAGAGAGGATAATGCAGTTACCAGCGTGATGCCTGCTGATGGGCCATCCTTGGGAACTGCTCCTGCCGGCACATGGATGTGAAGATCATTTTCCTTGAATTTATCTGCAAATTCCGGATAGAGGGACTTCACAAGAGTAATGGCAATCTGGGCGGACTCTTTCATCACATCTCCAAGCTGTCCGGTAATGATCACCTTTCCATCGCCTTTTGTAAAAGAAGTTTCGATAAAAAGGATTTCTCCACCAGCACTGGTCCAGGCAAGACCGGTTACAACTCCAGGCACTGGGTTTTCCAGAATCTTCTCATGATGAATTCCATGTCCCAAAAATTCTGCTACACGCTTCTCACTTACCGTAATGCTCTTCTGCTCACCCTTTACCAGCTTCACAGCTGCATATCTGCATAACACATCCATCTGCTTCTTCAGTCCGCGGACACCAGCCTCCGCTGTATACTCTTCAATAATGCGGCGGATTGCCTCATCTGTCACCTTCAGATTCTGGGCTTTGATTCCCATGCTCTTCATTGCTTTCGGCAAAAGATGACGTCTCGCGATCTGAAACTTCTCTACTGCAGTATATCCAGGAAACTGGATTACTTCCATACGATTGAGCAATGGCTCAGGAATGGTATCGGTGGAATTGGCTGTACACACAAAAAGCACATTGGAAAGATCATAAGGAACATTCATATAATGGTCTGTAAAGCTTCCGTTCTGCTCCGGATCCAGCACTTCCAGAAGAGCACTTGCCGGATCACCGCCGTAATCTTTGGCGAGCTTGTCCACCTCATCCAGTACCATAACCGGATTTGCAGCTCCGCTTCTCTTCATTCCTTCCATAATCCTGCCTGGCATAGCACCTATGTAGGTTCTTCTGTGTCCTCGAATTTCCGCTTCATCACGGATTCCACCAAGACTGATACGCACGTATTTACGGTGAAGCGCACGGGCAATACTCTGTCCGATACTGGTTTTTCCAGTTCCAGGCGCACCTACAAACAATAAAATGGAACCTGACTGTTTCTTATTAAGAGCCATAACAGCAAGCTGCTGGATAATTCGCTCTTTTACTTTTTTCAACCCATAATGGTCTTCATTCAGGATTTCTTCTGCCTCGTTCAAATCAATTTCAGCAGGTTCCTCTGTCTTCCAGGAAAGACTTGTAGCAAAGTCCAGATAATCATACAGCATACCATACTCATGGCTGTCTTTTCCTTCCTGCTTCATGCGGTTCAGCACCTTTTCAGCTTCTTTGCGTGCTTCCTCATTCATGCCGGATTCCTGGATTTTCTTCTGGAAACGGCGCACATCAGAAATATTCTCCGGATGCATTTCGTCCAGCTGCTGCTGAAGAAATTCGATCTGCTTCCGGATAGCGGACTCCCGGTAAACTTTCTCATTGGAGTTCTTCTGCGCAGTCTCAGCTTCCTCACTGACACGGAAAATCTCCATCAGCTCATAGACAGCCTCTTCCATCAGATGCATGCGTTCTTTCCTGGAATCCACCTCGATCATATGGTATTTTTCTTCCCAGGAAAGGCTCATGTAACCAGCCAGGGCACTGACGGCTTCCGGATAGCTTTTCCAATGGTAGATCATGCTGCGTACCCAGACGCCCCACTGAAAGCCTTTTGCAAAATCCATCAGTTCTTTCTTGATCTTATCAAATTTCTCCTTTTCTTCTTCCGGGGAGATATCCTGGATATCCGGAAGATCTACCGCTTCTGCCTGAACCATGCCGTCAGTATATTCTACATGAGTCACCTGCACTCTTCTTCTGGTAGTAATCTTGACGCTGCCTTCCTCGTCTATATTCTCAATGATTCCCATCACGCCCACTGGAAAAATATTTTCCATGGAAATTTCCTCTGGGGCTATTTCTTTCTTCTGTAAAACGAAGAGAATTTCTTCTCCGATATTCTGTTCTTTAATTCTGCCTTCCGGAAACATATCTTTTTTAAAGAAAAATGTAACTTCCGGTAAAAGAAGAAGTTCATAAACTGGTATTGTAATCATACATGTTTCCTCCTTGTATTGTCAGCACTCCTTTAATATGAGTGCCAGATTTATTCTATAGAAAATGGCGAACTCATATGAATTCGCCATCTGAATCTATGATAGTTCATTATAGCACTAAATTAAAATTTTGCAATAAGAATCGAACATTCTTTCTGGAACATGGTAGTTTTTTGAAACATTTATTTCGAAACGGGAGCTAATTTTGCATTCTGATCTGTTCCCCTTTTATGGGCGCATAGGTATAAAGCTTCTCACCATCCAGGTCCGCCTTAAGCATATCCACAGCACTGATCTGGTGGTTGTCATAAGTATTATAATAATAGATTCCCTTATCTGTATTACAGCAGGAAGTATATAGCGTAATCTCATACTTGTCTTCTCCCAGCTTGCAGCAGCCCCTCTGCTGGTCTACGCTGCCAAGAATGTGGAAAAACTGGCTTACACTTTCTTCTTCTGAATCCCCGGACAGAGAATTCATTTTTACAAAGGCCACCCGCACAAATCTTGACTGGGAGGAGAGATCTCCCGGCAGTCCCATGCCACCCATTCCCCGGCTGTACTGATTCAGTTCCAGATTTTCTGAAAAAGTGTTACTGCGGTTTTCCACAGCCAGCTGCATATAATTGTTCAGATTAAACATCTGATAGTTAAAGGGCGGATTGTTTGTGAGGACACCTACTGGATTATCATATATTTTCATTCCCTCTTCCAACGACTCCAGGGTAATACATTCCTCTTTGTCCGCAATAATCCAGTGCAGCTGCGCAACTGGCAGATCAGGAAGAAATGGGGTGTCAATCAGGTTCATATTCCTAAGAAGCTGGCGTGCTTCTTTCACTGTAGCACATTTTCCCAGAATCCATGGGATCAGTTCAAACTGAGTGATATTGTCTTTCCCCTCTACAGGCTTCTTGTAGCTGGCATTTCCAACGAAATTAAGGCCGGCGATTCCAAGACCTTTCTCATTGACCGCATCATAATACAGAGGATAGTTCTCCATAACACATGCCATTCCGATCATGGCATAATGATTTTTCAGCTGACCGCCTTCTCTTAAGTCAAATACATAATTTCTAGGCGTGATCACTACCTGGTCTCCATAGGAAATCTCATAATCCAGAGTTCTTCCAAAATAAAAATCCTTTGTTTTATAGGTTGCTGCTGTACACATATTCTGTTCCTCCATTCATCAGAGACTGTTTAAAAGTCAGTTCTGTATTACTGTTCACTGGTAACGTTCTGTAATCTGCATATTCCAAAAAGTTCCCAAGGCGTTGTATTTTCCAGTCTGTCATGTTATTATTTATAAAAATTGTGCATGAACGGTTCATCATTAGTGTTATATATTGTAGCACAAACTGTGAAAATTTAAACTCTTTTTTCCCGATTTCACACTTTTTTAAGAAAGGAACTTACCATGAATAAATCTATTGCAGTCGCAGGTACCGGATATGTAGGGCTTTCTATTTCTGTACTGCTGGCTCAGCATAATCATGTTGTTGCAGTTGACATAATTCCGGAGAAGATTGCTTTGATAAACCAGAAGAAATCTCCAATCCAGGATGAATATATCGAAAAATACCTGTCGGAAAAGGAACTGGATCTTACGGCCACCTCAGACGGAGAATCCGCCTACGCAGAGGCTGATTTTGTGGTAGTGGCCACCCCCACCAACTATGACAGCAGGAAAAATCATTTCGACACTTCCGCTGTTGAAGCTGTACTAAGCCTGGTCACAAGGGTGAATCCTGCTGCCACAATTGTGATCAAATCTACGATTCCTGTAGGCTACACAGAATCTATCCGAAAGAAGCTTCACAATAACAATATTATTTTCAGCCCGGAATTCCTCCGGGAATCAAAGGCATTATATGATAATTTATATCCATCCAGAATCATCGTTGGTACGGATGTGGAGAATGCCAGACTGGTGAAG
>ERZ857750.1823-NODE-1823-length-22263-cov-24.861311_pt1 | contig 22263 bp, 16 predicted proteins | sample MGYA00519915_ERZ857750 | MGnify/ENA primary metagenome ERZ857750 (study PRJEB31778, sample SAMEA3449358) | human gut metagenome | biome: human gut; feature: human-associated habitat; material: faeces | place: United Kingdom | collected 2010/2012 ... | reverse complement strand
TGAGAAATATAAACCTATTTTATCGTAAATAATTTGCAAAAATCATAGTAGTATGAGAAAACAATATATGATTGGGGTTGTGGGACTGTTTCTTGCCGGCAGTTTGCAGGCCCAGAGTATAGCAGATGTCTTGCAGAGTATTGAGCGTAACAATAAAGAACTGCAGGCACAGTTGCAACTGACAGAAGCTGCAAAGATGGAAGTTCAGACACAGAACAGTCTGTCGGATCCAACGATAGATTATAGTCCGTTTTTTGCAAAAGGAGTAGATGGAGTAGCCAGTTCGGAGCTGGTTGTTTCACAGGAATTTGATTTTCCTACTCTGTATGCAGCACGCAGACAGTCGGGAAAATTGCAACAGGAAGTGTTGGACAGACAGCAGCAGGCTGTCCGTCGTAGCATACTTTTGGATGCCAAAAATCTGTGTCTGGATTTGATACGTCTGAATCAGGAGAAAGCTCTGCTGGATGCCCGTAAGAAAAATGCTGATGAACTGCTTACTTTGTTCGAAAAGCGTCTTCAGGAAGGGGATGCCGGAATACTTGAGGTCAATAAAATAAAAATGGAACGGATGAATGTGCAGACTGAGGTTACTCAAAATAATGCCGCACACCGTACCGCTTTACAGTCGCTGTTGGCAATGAACGGTAACTTACCTTTGGAGTTTACTGCTGATACTTATCCGCAGATAGAAAAAATAAGAGATTACAATGCTTTGTACGATGAAATTATGCTGACTGATGCTGATTTATTGGCTTCGGATGCGGCTGCTCGTGCTGCTGCCAAAGAGGTAAGTGTAAACAAACAAAACTGGTTGCCTAAACTTTCGGTTGGCTATCGTCGGAATACCTCTTTGGATGAAAAGAGTAACGGATTTCTTATTGGAGGGAGTATTCCTCTGTTCTCCAACCGGAAAAAAGTGAAGATTGCCCGTGCCCAGGAAGTAGGAGCTCGCTTACAGTTGGATAATGCACGTTTGCAGGCAGAAGCAACGGTACAGAGCCGTTATAATGAAGTACTGCAATTGCAGGAAGCAATGAAAGCATACGATGTGCCTTTGATGCACGAAACGCTGGATATGTTGAAACAGGCTGTTATGGCTGGGCAACTGTCTATTATTGAATATTATGTAGAGGTAGACGGAGTATACCGCAATCTTCAAGCTTATATTCAGATAGAAAATCAATATCAGAAACTGATGGCTGATATTTATAAAAACAGGTTATAGGCTGTAAAATTCTCGGTTTTTGTGGCATTTCCGATGGAAAAGCCACGTAGTATAACATTAAATGTAGAATAAATCGTATATTTACATAAATATACGATTGTTATGCTACGACTTACTGTATTATGCCTGACAATCCTCACTTTTATTAACTTGTTTTCTCAAACTCATGTGATAGAAGAAGTTGATAAAAGGGGGATTGTTTCTGATTCGACAGAAATTTCTGCTCATGATTCTTTACAAACTGAAAAAACAGGTTTCTTAAAGAAATTTCTAGCTTATTTCAATGATGCCAACAAGGAAAAAAGTGATAAAAAATTTGATTTCAGCATCATTGGAGGACCTCATTATTCTACTGATACCAAACTGGGTATCGGGTTGGTTGCGGCCGGATTGTATCGGACAGACCGTGCAGATTCTCTTCTTCCTCCTTCCAATGTTTCCTTGTACGGAGATGTTTCTACTGTAGGCTTCTATTTGCTGGGAGTGAGAGGTACTCATTTGTTCCCGAAAGACCGCTATCGCTTTAATTATAATCTTTATTTTTTCTCTTTTCCGAGCCTTTATTGGGGAACGGGGTATGATAATGGAGCTAATGACGATAACGAAAGTGAATATAAACGCTTTCAAGCTCAGGTTAAACTGGATTTTATGTTCCGCGTCAGTTCCAATCTCTATGTAGGACCAACTTTTGCTTTTGACTACATTCGGGGGTATGATTTTGAAAAGCCGGAATTGTTAAATGGAATGGATCAGAAAACAATTGGCATTACTCCCGGGTTTTCTATAGTATATGATAGCAGAGATTTTCTGACTAATGCTTATAAAGGAGTGTATGTACGTCTCGACCAGAGATTCAGTCCTTCGTTCTTAGGTAATGATTACGCCTTTAGTAGTACGGAACTTACTGCAAACTATTACAGACCGGTATGGAAGGGAGGTATATTGGCCGGACAGTTTCATACCCAATTGAATTATGGAGATCCTTTTTGGGGATTGATGGCTACACTGGGAAGTTCTTATTCCATGAGAGGGTATTATGAAGGAAGATATCGGGATAAATGTGCTATGGATGCACAAATAGAACTTCGTCAGCATGTATGGAAACGGAATGGTATAGCTGTATGGGTAGGAGGTGGTACAGTCTTTCCCGAATTTTCTGCTCTGAGATGGAAACATTTACTACCCAATTATGGTGTCGGTTATCGTTGGGAGTTTAAGAAAAGAGTGAATGTAAGGTTAGATCTAGGATTTGGCAGGCACCAGACCGGGTTTATTTTTAATATAAATGAAGCTTTTTAGCAATATGAAGAAGTGGTTTGAAGATCAAAGGAATTTATTTTACTGTTTTTTATTTGTTTTAATTGTCCCCAATATATTGTTGTGTATCACCGAGCAGATGTCTGTTGGTGCGAAGCTGACCAATATTCTGTTACCGCTTGGATGCTATTATACGCTGATGACATTGTCGAGAAGCAGTGCTAAGATGGTGGGATATTTGTTTTTGTTTGTTTTTTTGGGAGCTTTTCAGATAGTCTTACTTTATTTGTTTGGAAAGTCGGTCATTGCTGTTGACATGTTTCTGAATCTGGTAACGACTAATTCCGCAGAAGCATTTGAATTATTAGACAACTTAATCCCCGCATTGGTGGTGGTGTTTTTATTATATATCCCTATAATTGTTTGGGGAATAATAAGCGTGGTACATAAAAGAACTGTTTCCGAAGATTTCCTTCGCAGACAGCGTAAAAAATCGGTATTGGGGTTTTTCTTAGGAGTTCTGGCTTTACTCTTGACAGTTTGGACTGATGAACAATATGAATTCAAGTCCGATTTTTATCCGGTAAATGTGTGTTATAATGCATATTTGGCAGTACAGAGGGAGATTAAGACCGAGTCGTATGACCAGACCTCAAAAGACTTCTCTTTTCATGCATATTCTTCCCATGCAGAAGAGGAACGGGAAATTTATGTGATGGTTGTGGGGGAAACATCTCGTGCATTAAATTGGAAATTATATGGATATGACCGTGACACAAATCCTTTGTTGTCTGTAACGGACGGGTTGGTCGCTTTTCCGAAGGTTCTTACAGAATCGAATACCACTCATAAAAGTGTACCGATGTTGCTGTCGGATATTTGTGCAGAAAACTTCGATTCTATTTATTTCCGGAAAGGAATATTGACGGCATTTAAAGAGGCTGGTTTCCATACTGCCTTTTTTTCTAATCAGCGGTATAATAATTCATTTATTGATTTTTTCGGTAAAGAAGCGGAGAATAGCTATTTTATTAAAGAAAAAGAATCTTGTCTCAATCCCGGGGATGAAGACTTGCTGTTGTTATTAGAAAAAGAATTGAAAAAGAAACAGAGAAAGTTGTTTGTGGTATTGCATACATACGGTTCTCATTTTAGCTATAAAGAACGTTATCCAAATGATTTTGCATATTTCAAACCGGATTCTCCGTTGGATGTATCAGTCAAATATCGTGAAAATTTAAAAAACGCTTACGACAATACCATTCGTTATACAGATTATTTTTTATTTCGTTTGATGTCACTTTTGAAGCAGGAGCAGGCACAAACAGCTTTTGTCTATACTTCTGATCACGGAGAAGATTTATACGATGACGATCGTCGTTTATTTCTTCATGCATCTCCTATTCCTTCAGCTTATCAGATTTATGTACCTTTTGTTGTCTGGACTTCGGATGAATATCAGACTGCTTATTCCGATAAAGTACAGGCTTTGGAAGCAAACCGTCTGAAAAATATTTCCTCCAGTTCTTCTCTGTTTCATACTATGCTTGATTTAGCAGGAGTTGAAACTGTATACCAGAAGGAAAATTGTTCTGTAGCGAGTCAAAACTTTGTGGAATCTCCACGTGTGTATCTGAACGATCATAATGAGGCGCGCTCACTAAAGGATATGAAGATGGACGACGAAGATTTTCGTTTGTTGAAGAAATGGAATATTGATTATTGAGCTTCTTTATATTTCTGTAATCCGGCCGAAATGTTTAATTTTGTCATGGAAAAGAATAAAGAGAAGATATGCCATTAAATTTACCCGATAGACTGCCTGCTATTGATTTATTGAAAGAAGAAAACATCTTTGTAATTGATAATTCGCGGGCTACGGCACAGGACATCCGTCCGTTGAAGATTGTGATTTTAAACCTGATGCCGATAAAGATTACTACAGAGACTGATTTGATTCGTCTCTTGTCCAACTCATCTTTGCAGATTGAGGTCAGCTTTATGAAGCTGAAGAGCCATACTTCGAAGAATACCCCTATTGAGCATATGAAAGCTTTTTACAGGGATTTCGAACTGATGAAGAATGAGAAGTTCGATGGTATGATTATTACTGGTGCTCCCGTTGAACACCTTGCTTTTGAAGAGGTGAACTATTGGGAGGAAATAGCTGATATCTTTGCCTGGACACGTACTCATGTTACATCTACTCTGTATATCTGTTGGGCTGCACAGGCTGGGCTGTACTATCATTATGGAATACCTAAGTATCCGTTGGACAAAAAGATGTTTGGTATTTTCGAACATCATATTTGTGAAGGATTCCGTCAGTTACCTATTTTCAGAGGCTTTGACGATTTGTTTTTTGTTCCCCATAGCCGCCATACAGAAATACGCCGTGAGGATATAGAGAAGCATCCGGAACTGAAAATCATTTCAGAATCGGATGATTCGGGAGTACATATTGTGATGGCAAGAGGAGGACGTGAATTTTTTGTAACCGGTCATTCGGAATATTCTCCCTATACATTGGATACAGAGTATCGCCGTGATGTGGCAAAAGGATTGCCTATTGATATTCCCAAGAACTATTATGTGGGAGATAACCCAGACAACGGTCCGTTGGTGCGCTGGCGTAGTGTGGCCAATCTGCTGTTCTCTAACTGGCTGAATTATTATGTATATCAGGAAACACCATACGATATAAATGAAATAAAATAATGGTAAAGCAACGTCCTATTGAATTATTGGCTCCGGCTAAGAATCTGGAGTGTGGTATCGAAGCCATTAATCATGGTGCTGATGCAGTATATATTGGTGCTCCCCGCTTTGGTGCCCGTGCTGCTGCCGGCAATTCGCTGGAAGATATTGCTGCACTGGTGGAGTATGCACATACGTTTAATGTGCGTATTTATGTGACGGTGAATACCATTTTGCACGATGAGGAACTGAAGGAAACAGAAGAGATGATATGGGATCTTTATCGGGCAGGGGTAGATGCACTGATTATTCAGGATATGGGTATCACTCGTTTGAATCTTCCTCCTATTCCTTTGCATGCCAGTACACAAATGGATAATCGTACTCCGGAAAAAGTACGTTTTCTTGCTGAGGCCGGATTTCACCAGGTAGTGCTTGCCCGTGAACTTACTCTTGAAGAAATTAGAAAAATTCATCAGACCTGTCCTGATACCCCTCTTGAAGTTTTTGTACACGGAGCGTTATGTGTCAGCTATAGCGGTCAGTGCTATGTAAGCCAGGCATGTTACGGACGTAGTGCCAATCGTGGAGAATGTGCACAGTTTTGCCGGTTGGGTTTCGATTTGGTTGACTCAGAAGGTAAGGTAATAGCAAAAAACAAACATTTGTTGTCTTTGAAAGATATGAATCAGAGTGAAAATCTGGAAGCCTTACTTGATGCAGGAGCTTCTTCTCTGAAGATTGAAGGACGACTGAAAGATGTTTCGTACGTAAAGAATGTAACCGCATATTACAGACAGAAGCTGGATGCTATTCTGAAGCGCCGTAAGGAATATGTACGGGCTTCATCGGGCCGGGTGAAACTGGCATTTACTCCTCAGCTGGATAAAAGTTTCAGCCGTGGTTTTACTGATTATTTTGTACATGGACGTAATCCGGGTATCTTTTCTTTTGATACTCCCAAATCGCTTGGAGAAGAAATGGGAGTGGTGAAAGAGGTGCGTGGAAATTATCTGACGGTGGCAGGTGTAAAGCCATTTTCCAATGGAGACGGACTCTGCTTCTTGGATGAGCAGGGAAAATTGCAAGGCTTCCGTGTAAATAGGGTAGAGAATAATAAGCTGTATCCTCAGGAAATGCCCAGACTAAAATCTAAGACAAAACTGTATCGCAACTTCGACCAGGATTTTGAAAGAGTGATGCAGAAAAAGTCGGCAGAGCGTAAAATAGCCGTTCGTATGGAACTGACAGAGTCGAATTGGGGATTTGCTTTGGAAATGGCCGATGAAGATAATAATCGTATCGTAGTTACCTTACAGAGAGAAAAAGAACTGGCGCGTACTCCTCAGGCTGAGAATCTGAAAAATCAGTTGAGTAAGTTGGGAAATACACCTTTCGAGATGAGAGAAATAGTCATTTCTTTATCCGATAACTGGTTTATACCTTCTTCTGAATTGTCGGAGTTGCGTCGTAGAGCCGTAGAGAAGTTGTTGGAATCTCGCAAGATAAATTATCGTAGGGAGATTGCGAAAATGCCAGAAACTACGCATGCATTTCCAGCACAGGAACTTACCTATTTGGGAAATGTGATGAACCGCTCTGCATGGAGCTTTTATCATGACCATGGTGTGAAACGTATTCTTCCGGCTTTTGAAAAGGAGCAACCGGAACAGGCTGTATTGATGTTCTGCAAACATTGTATCCGCTATAGTATGGGATGGTGTCCTACACACCATAAGACACGCTCTCCTTTTAAAGAACCTTATTTTCTAGTCAGTGCAGACGGACGTCGTTTCCGTTTACAGTTTGATTGTAAGGCTTGTCAGATGAAAGTATTGGCAGAATAAAAACAGATGAGGCTCATAAGGTATGTAATAGGGTTGTTGGGGGTAATATTTTGTATTACAGCATGTCATTATCCGGCTTCTTTTCCTTTGCAGAAAGGGAAAGGAGCAGACTCTTTATACCTTAATACGCCTCGTTTATATGCATTGAATAGCAATTTTGAAGTCACTGCAGACTCTTTGTGGCTCTATCAGCTTCCTTTTACAGATTCTGTAAAGGTCTTTCGGGGGGACCGTTTGGTGGTAGCCGAATTTTCGGTACATCGGCAAGAAAAAGAAGATTCGGTGTGGGTAAAGGTGGCGCGCGATCAGGAGACCATTGGCTGGCTTTGTGAACGTACGCTTTTGAAAAATATTGTTCCTGTAGATCCGATATCTAAATGTATTCATTGGTTCAGCAATACACATACAGTCGTTTTCTTTATAATAGTAGGATTGTTTTTTCTTTGGACGGTGTTGAAGGCTGTTCGTAAAAAGCAGATAAAACTTTTAGGACTTAACGATATAGATAGTGTATTTCCTATAGTATTGTCTTGGTTGCTTTCCTCATCAGCAGTACTTTATAATAGTATCTTGCATTTTGTTCCTCAAACCTGGATGCAGTATTATTATAATCCGACTTTAAATCCTTTTGAACTTCCCTTCATTTTAGGACTATTCATTGTTTGTGTGGGGATGATTGGTTTAGTAGGTATTGCAATGCTTGATGACTTGTTTCAGCAGGCTACTTTGGAAATTTCATTTTTCTATTTGGTAGGATTTATTTCCTGCTGTATTTTTCTTTATATCTTCTTCACTTATATATGGGTTTATCTGGCTTATCTTTGTTGGATAAGTTATACGGTATTATGTATTACCCGATTAAGAAAGTCCAATTCTTATCCTTATGCTTGTGGAGCTTGCGGAGCTAAGATGAGAGCCAAAGGAATTTGTCCGCATTGTGGAGCGTTAAATCAGTAATTTTTATTTTATAATGAACATATGTTCATTATATTTGCATCGTAATATGATGAAAATATGTCTCCACGTCCTAAAAATATCAGAAAAGTAAGAGGTATTCCTCTATCTGTAGGCTTTACACCTTTAGACAACCCCTTATGTTTGAAAGAAATCATATTGTATGTTGAAGAGTATGAAGCTGTTTATTTATGTGATTATGAGGGAAAAACTCAGGCAGAAGCTGCAGAGAGTATGGGAATCTCACGTCCTACTTTAACTCGCATTTATGCATCTGCGAGAAAAAAAATAGCAGAGGCAATCATTGGTTCATGTCGTTTGATTATAGAAGGGGGTACTTCTTATATGGATGCCCGGTGGTTTCGTTGTAGTAAGTGTGGGTTTTTGTTTAACAACATTATTCCTAGTGCTACACTCAATCATACGGTATGTCCGTTGTGTACGGAACCTTGTGTGGAGATTGAAGATAAAGAGTTAAAACCAATTTATTATAAAGAGATGAAAAAAATAGCTTTACCTACCAGAAATGGAATGATAGACGACCATTTCGGTCATTGTGAGTTTTATACTATTCTTACAGTAGATGATAACAATAAGATTGTGATGAGTGAGACCATTCCTTCTCCGCAAGGCTGTGGATGTAAATCGAATATTGCTTTCAAACTTCAGGAAGATGGTGTAACAGTAATGTTGGCTGGAAATATGGGAGAAGGGGCTTTGAATAAACTTTCATCGTGCAACATTAAGGTAATACGAGGCTGTAAAGGTGCTGTTTTAGAGGTAGCTGAAGCTTATCTGGCTGGTAAAATTCAAGATTCAGGAGTCGGTTGTGCAGGACATCATGAAGCCGGCCATGTGTGCTCTCATCATTGATTCTGGATTTTTCTATTTGTTTTTTACAGCGTGATGTGAAAGTTGCATAACTTTTTATGTTGCTTGTGACTTTAGAAAAGTAATGAAAAGAAGGTATATCGAATGAAATTGCTTCATCAGATATACCTTCTTGCTTATAATAAGGGTTGAGTTTATTATTTCAAACGGGCTAATGTATTTTTAATACGCTTCATTGCTTCGATGATATTTTCATCGGAAGTGGCATAACTCATACGGATACATTCAGGTGCACCAAAAGAAGTACCTCCTACACAAGCTACGTGACCTACTTCGAGCAAGTACATAGCCAAGTCGTCTGCATTAGCAATAACGCGGTCTCCGTCTTTCTTACCGAAGAATGAGTCGCATTTAGGGAAGAGATAGAAAGCACCTTGTGGAACGTTGACTTCGAAGCCCGGAATTTCCTTTGCCAGTTTCACAATTAAATCGCGGCGGCGTTCGAATGCTTTACGCATTTCTTCTACCGGAGCCTGTGAGCCTGTATAAGCTACTTCTGCTGCTTTCTGAGAAACAGAACATGGACCAGAAGTATATTGACCTTGTAGTTTATTTACCCCTTTTACAATCCATTCCGGACCGGCAATGAAACCAATACGCCAACCAGTCATTGCATATGCCTTAGATACACCATTAACAATAACTACACGGTCTTTGATTTCGTTGAACTGAGCAATACTCTGATGTTTTCCGATGTAGTTGATGTGTTCGTAAATTTCATCAGCAATCACAATTACTCGTTCGTGTTTAGCCAATACTGCAGCCAGTCCTGCCAATTCTTCCTGTGTATATACAGAACCGGTTGGGTTTGAAGGAGAGCAAAGAATCAAAGCTCTGGTACGAGGGGTGATACTTGCTTCGAGCTGTGCTGGAGTTATTTTGAAATCTTGTTCAATTCCTGCACGTACAATTACTGGAGTACCTTCTGCCAGTTTTACCATTTCCGGATAACTTACCCAGTAAGGAGCCGGTACAATCACTTCGTCTCCTTTATTGATAAGAGCCATGATAGTGTTGCAAACAGATTGTTTTGCTCCATTTGCACAACTGATTTGTGCTGCGGTATATTCCAGACCATTTTCATTTTTCAGCTTTTCTACGATTGCATTACGCAAAGCAGGATAGCCGGGAACAGGAGAATAGCGTGAGAAGTTATCATCAATTGCTTTTTTAGCAGCTTCTTTGATATGGTCGGGAGTATTGAAGTCAGGTTCACCGACACTTAAATTGATAACATCAACACCTTGTGCTTTTAATTCACTACTTTTTTGAGACATAGCCAGAGTCGCTGACGGAGACAGGCTGTTCAAACGATCTGAAAGTTGGTTCATTGTTTTGTCTTTATTTTTAAGATTGAATATTTATTTTGCAAAAGAAGCTAAATTCTTTCATATATAAAAGAATTTAGCTTCTTTTTCTTACTTTCTGTCGCCTAAAATGCGAAGTAGGTAGATAAATAGATTAATAAAGTCGAGATATAGTGTCATTGCTCCCATTAAAGCTATCTTTTGCGTGACTTCATTGACTTCGATATCATCGCCGGATAGCAATCTCTTTATTTTCTGAGAGTCGTACGCTGTCAGTCCTACAAACAGTAATACTCCTATGTAAGAGATAACCATATCCATCATAGAGTTTTGCAGGAATAAATTAACCAGCGAAGCTATGATAATTCCTATTACTCCCATGATACAGAGACTTCCGATGCGGGTTAAATCTTTTTTGGTTATGTAGCCAAAGATGGCCATGGTGCCGAATGTTCCAGCTGTGACAAAGAATGTAGTTGCAATGGAACTTGCCGTGTAAACAAGCAGTAGAATGGAGAGGGTTACACCATTTAATATAGAGTAGACTATAAATAGTATGGTAGCTGTTGTAAATGACATTTTGTAGATACGGGCAGATAAGTACCATACTAATGCTACTTCAGCTATCAGTACTCCCCAAAACATCATGGAGTTTTGAATCATCATATTTACCAGTGTATATGATTTTGCTACATACATAGCTACAAAGCCTGTAATAATTAGGGCAAGAGTCATCCATAAATATACACTGCGGAGGAGAGTTGCCTGAGCGGCTTTTGCCGTATAATTCCTTACGAGATTATTTGTTTCCATAGTTGAAAGTTAATTTATTATACAGGAGATAAAACCGGCTAAAAGTAAAATATATGTTTTTATCCGATTTTATCTCCTGCTGTGTGACTTATATATAAGTATCTATTTACTTGTTAAAGTGGAGAGTATGTCCCATGCGCTCCTTTTTTGTATGAAGGTAACGTTCGTTGTACTCATTAGGAGTGATTTCGATAGGTACATTTTCTACGATTTCCAATCCATAGGCTTCCAGTCCGACACGTTTTACCGGATTGTTGGTCATCAGACGCATTTTGTGAATACCGATTTCTCTTAAAATCTGAGCGCCTACACCGTAATCACGTTCGTCGGCCTGATGTCCCAGACAAATATTTGCATCTACTGTATCCATGCCTTCTTCCTGGAGTTTGTAAGCTTTCATCTTTTCCATCAGTCCAATGCCTCTGCCTTCCTGGTTGAGATAGATGATTGCACCTTTTCCTTCTTTTTCAATCATCTGCATTGCACGGTGAAGCTGGTCTCCGCAATCGCATCGCATAGAACCGAAAATATCACCTGTTGCGCATGATGAATGTACACGTACCAATACCGGTTCATCTTCGGTAAATTCACCTTTTATTAAAGCTACGTGCTCCAATCCGTTGCTTTTCTGGCGGAAAGGAATCAGGTGGAAATTACCGTATACTGTCGGCATATTAACCTCTACACCTTTCTCTACCAGTGATTCCTGTTTCAGTCGGTAAGCAATAAGGTCGGCTATTGAAATCAGTTTGAATCCGTATTCGTCCGCCATTTTGCGAAGTTCAGGAAGGCGTGCCATTGTACCGTCTTCGTTCATGATTTCCATCAATGCGGCAGCTGGATACAAACCTGCCAGACGAGCCATGTCTACACATGCTTCGGTGTGACCGGCACGGCGGAGTACTCCTTTTTCCTGAGCATACAGTGGGTTGATGTGTCCCGGGCGTCCGAAAGTCTCAGGCTTTGAGTTAGGATCTGCCAAAGCACGGATAGTTGCAGCACGGTCGGCTGCAGAAACTCCGGTGCTACATCCTTCCAGTTTATCGATTGTAACGGTAAACGGAGTTCCTAATACAGAGGTATTGTTAGCGACTTGATAAGGTAAGTCGAGCTCTTGACAACGTGAAATGGGAATAGGAACACAAAGTACACCTCTGGCATGTTTCAGCATGAAGTTTACTTTCTCGGGAGTAATCAGTTCGGCAGCAATAATCAAATCGCCTTCGTTTTCACGATCTTCATCGTCAACAACAATAACAAACTCGCCTTTGCGAAAATCTTCGATAGCTTCTTCAATGGTGTTTAATTTGACTTTGTCCATAATGTATTTTAATATAAATGTTGATTCTTTATTTGTTCTTGAATATCTCTACTTGTTTTTATAATAGTTTTCAGATCTTTGTCCAGACGTATTCTGTATCTCCAAATGTGCAGATATACCAACAGGCCTGCAGGAATAACAATACCGACAAGCAGATTTAACCAGCGGTTATCGAACAGGCTCTTATGGGCTGTGGTCGATAGGAACGGGTAATTATTCATATAGTTCAGGATAATATGATCTTTGGTATTTGATAAATCCTCAATCGTATTTTCCATTTTCTGATTGATGTCTTTGATGACATCATCATGCTTGTTATTTGTGAAAATCTGAATATAATTGGGCAGACCTAATAAACGGTGTGTGCGGGCATATTGTTCGCATGAATTACAAATATCCTCCAATACTTCCCAATCTTCCTTATAGGTAGGGTTGTGAATAATCACTTCTTTCTTAAACATGTGTCTTGATATGCGTATACCAAATAGTTTTCTGAAAAACATGATATACATATCAGCATTGAATACTGCCGAGTCTTTATTCGACTTGTAAGTAAAGAAAGCCCCGAGTGGCGCCAGTACAATGGTACTCATCCAAGTTCCTAAAATAATATTCATTCCTCCGCTCTTGGCGATGCGTGTTGCACCGGAATCTACAATATAATAAATTAGGAAGATGATAATTGATATCACAACAGGCATTCCTAATCCCCCTTTTCGGATAATTGCTCCTAAGGGAGCACCGATGAAGAAGAAGATGACACAAGCCAGTGACAAGGTGATTTTTTTATGCCAGTCCGACTGGTGGCTGCGTATGTCACTATCTGTATTCTGTGTAATATAGCTCTTCATGTTCCAGTCGGAAGCCAGTGAAGATAAACGGTTTTTTGTGGCAGTTACGGTTTTTAGCTTTTCTGCCGATGTCATCGAGTTGTAAACACTGTCTACATTGACAACAGTAATATGCTCCTTTTGTAGTTTGATGGAGTCGGAAGATGATAGTTGAACCGGCTTGTAGGTTAGTTGCATTGTTTCTGCATGCATAGCCCGTCCTACACTGTCTCCATAAGCAATCAAAGAATCGATTGCTACAGATATTTCACGCATGTTTTTAATATCCGAACGTCGGTCAAGGAAACTTCCGTCTACCATGTTGAATTCGGAATCAAACTTGATGAGGGTATGTTTTTCCTTGAAGGTTTCCCGTCGGTAAGGAACATTTTGAGAAATAACCGATTGTGATTTTAGGTTCTCAAATTGTTCTCCATTGTACAAATGCAGATATAAATGTTGCTTGTCTGCTGTCAACTCCAGTTTTCCTTCTTCAGCCCATACGATATGTGCATTTTCAAATCCATCGGAAAAGTTATAGATGAGTACATCTTTTAGCATGCCGGTGTCTTTATCTTTCTTTTTGACATAGATATTGTATCCTTCAATATCGCTGTAAAATACACCCTCCGGAATGTCAACTTCCGGTGACTTTTGTTTCATGGAGACCAATAAAGTCCAAAGTTGTTTTTGGGCTTTAGGACCAATTACATTTTGGAAAAAAAAAGACATCCCTCCCAAAAAGATGCTGAAAATAACAACTGAGGCCATGATGCGCAACAATGGAATACCTGCTGCTTTCATGGACAATAATTCATAACGTTCTCCAAAGTTTCCGAACGTCATCAGAGCGGCCAGCAGAATGGCCAAAGGTAAGGAAATAGGAATAAGGGTTAACCCGGAATAGAAGAAGAACTGTGCAAGCACATTCATATCCAATCCCTTTCCTACCAATTCGTCTACATATCTCCATAAAAATTGCATCATGAAGATAAAAAGACAGATAAAAAAAGTACCACAAAAGAGTAATAAGAAACTCTTTAATACAAATATATCAAGTTTTTTTATGCGTAGCATTCCCAATATTCTCGTTATCTAATGTGCAAAATTAGTATAAAAAACGAAGAGGAAAACTATGTATTGTATATTTTTAAAGAATTATATACCAAAGACTCTTTTTAAAACATCTATTTGAGAATTCCATAGGCTTCTTGTATCATCTTCTTCGGTGGAGTCTACAAAATCAATTACTTCCAGCGAGTGGTCTTTTGTGAGTTCGTTGTAATGTATTTTAAATTCGAAATAGGTGCGAGGTTCTTCATCTGTCCAATGAAAGCGAATGAAAGATTCTGTACGGTTGTTGATGATTTCGGCGTCACGACTTTCAGTCTTTCCCCATTTGAAGATAAATTTCTTTCCTTCTTTTCTGACATCATCTGCAAACCATCTTTCCAGTCCGGAAGGAGTACTGATTGCTCCCCAAATAACACTTCCTGATGAAGGGTTTAAAGGGTATTCTATTTGGATTTTCTTTTTCATAGTTCTTTTTGGTTTGTTAAATTTAAGTAACGGCGGCAAATTAAATTAATTTTTTGTATATAGCATAGTAAAATGATTATTTTTTATTCGCTTTTCTGTAATTATGGAAAGCGGTTAATCTTGAATGTATTTTCTTGCGATTTTAAAAGGGGATGGGATTCATTTTGAATGAAAATTAAAAAAATGTGAGAAAAAAGTGAGCGTAATGTTGTTTAATTCGAAAACTTGTTTTACCTTTGCACCCGCAATCGAGAAAGATGGCGGGATAGCTCAGCTGGTTAGAGCGCATGATTCATAATCATGAGGTCCCCGGTTCAATCCCGGGTCCCGCTACAAAGAAAGAGATTGCCGTTGGGTGGCTTCCACGCCTGGCAGTTTTTTAAAAGATGGCGGGATAGCTCAGCTGGTTAGAGCGCATGATTCATAATCATGAGGTCCCCGGTTCAATCCCGGGTCCCGCTACTAAAAGAAGCATTTAAGGAATTCATTCTTAAATGCTTCTTTTTTTATATTGTTTTTGATGGGATTTTCATAAAGATGGATGTAATATGGCGAATTAGTCGTTTCTTTTGCTGTTTAAATTTTCTTGTTTTTTTTCTTTCTTAAATTGGCTGGGAGAGATTCCGCTGCATCTTTTGAAAAACTTGTAAAAAGCAGCTTGATCTGAAAAAGATAATAATTCTGCTACATTTTGTATAGAATGAATAGGATTATTCAGACAGGCTTTGGCTTCTACCAATAAATATTCGTCTATAATTTGGCTGGCCGATTTATCATACATTCTTCTGGTCTTTGCAGAAAGTGCATCAGAGGATACGCACAATTGAGTGGCGTACCATTTTACATCATGGTGAAAACGGCAATTGGTACGTACTAAATGTAGAAAATGAGAGAGAATGTCATTCCATAAGTGTTGTTCGTCTGTATTTTCATTCTTGTATAAATTAAAGACCGTATTCCATATTTAAGTTGAAACATGCGCAACATATTTTCCAAGGCTTCATTACGGAAATGATATTCTGGCTGTGTGATAATATTTATCAATATATTAATATAAAGAGATATCCTTTGTACTACTTGTTCATTGAGGGGGACGAAAGGTCTGTGTGCATATTGGTAGATCAGTCCGACAAATTTAGAACGTATACTTTCGGATATGCTGATGAAGAAACTTTTTTCTGTCATAATGAAATATCCCTCGAAATCTTTGCTGGTTTTCATCTTACTCCAGGGATGTATAAGTATGAAATCCAAATGAGCGGGAGCGTGAATTTCTATATGGTCTTCATTTAATTTGAAACTAAGTTTTCCTTTGCTTAGAAACAGAAAAGCAGGATGTGATTCTTCTAGTTGGCTGGAGCGTAATATATTTTCCCCTTTTAGTAAAAATACAGCCATTTTATCGTTTGTTGCCAGTTCTTCTGCTTGTCCTTTTAGTATAGCTTCGTTGTTTATCCATTGTGAAATAACATATCTTTTCATTTTCGAATCTGTTTGAACGCAATAAAAATACAGATATATTTTAATCACGAAAAAGGCTTTTAAGTGTTTTATATTTTGTAAACAGAAAAATTCCTAAATGTCGGTTTAGGACAAGTTTCTTTCGGTTTAGGACAAATATTTTACTGATTCGCTCTTTTAACTTTACATCGGATTTTAACTAAAAAAGAAAGGAAATATGAATAGATAGTTTTTACCGATGGGTTTTGTCTCTTTGATGTTACTTGTTGCGGCATGTAGTCAGCCAGTGAGACAACAGGAAGGAAGCGATTACAAATTGATGACCGTAGAAAGAACTGATCGTACATTGACAACTTCTTATACGGCAGTGATCAGTGGAAGACAGAGTGTAGAAATTCGTCCGCAGGTCAGTGGAACCATTACAGAAATTTGTGTGAGTGAAGGTGCTAAGGTTATAAAAGGACAAACTTTATTTGTCATTGACCAGGTTCCTTATTTATCTGCTTTGCAGACTGCTTTGGCCAATGTAAAAAGTGCAGAGGCAGCTGTTGCTACGGCTCGTCTTACTGCAGAAAGTAAAGAAGAGTTATTTCAGGAACATGTGGTGTCCGATTTTGATAGACAAACCGCTCAAAATTCTTTGCTGGAGGCTGAGGCTACATTAGCGCAGGCTAAAGCAGAGGAAGTCAATGCAAGGAATAATCTTTCGTATACTGTAATTAAAAGTCCCGTGAATGGAGTTGCAAGTATGTCGTCTTATCGTGTAGGTGCATTAGTTAATTCCTCTATTACAACTCCGTTGCTTACTGTATCGGATGATGAGGAGATATTCGTTTATTTTTCTATGACTGAACAGCAGATTTTATCATTGGTGCGTCAGTATGGCACAATGGATAAAGCACTTGCAGAGATGCCGGAAGTAGAATTGCGTTTAAGTGATGGACTAATGTATACTCATAAAGGAAAAATAGATGCTATTAGCGGTACTACAGATACAGAAACCGGAGCGATTACCTTGCGTGCCGTATTCCCGAATCCAGAAAGAATGTTGCGTAATGGAAGCACTGCAACAATAGTTTTCCCTTATGTCAAAAACGATGTATTTGTGATTCCTCAGGAAGCGACATTTGAAATTCAGGACAGAGTTTATGTGTATAAGGTGAATGGCGAAGGAAAAGCAGAGTCTGCACAAGTTACCGTATTTCCTTTGAATGACGGAAAGGAATATATTGTAGAAAGAGGCTTGGAGCAAGGAGAAACGATTGTGGCAGAAGGAGCCGGACTAATTCAGGAAAATACACAGGTTGCTAATTCTTTGCAAGAGAAGCAATAAGGGAAGGAGGGTATCATGAAACTGAAAACATTTATAGATCGTCCTATCTTGTCGTGTGTAATTTCCGTACTGATTTTGATGCTGGGAATTATCGGGCTTGTCAATTTGCCTATGGAACAATATCCGGATATTGCTCCGCCTACTATTACTGTTTCGGCAACATATACCGGTGCTAATGCAGAAACCGTACAGAAAAGTGTGATTGCTCCTTTGGAAGAGGCCATAAATGGTGTGGAGAATATGACATACATGACTTCTACGGCCACGAATAACGGTTCGGCTTCTATCACGGTTTATTTTTCACAGGGGACAGACCCGGATATGGCGACTATCAATACAAAAAAACGTGTGTCGGAAGCTGAAGGAGTGTTGCCTGCCGAAGTTACCAAGATTGGGGTTACGGTAGAGAAGCGTCAGAATAGTATGGTGAAGATTTTGGCTCTTTATAGCGAAGATGATAGTTATGACCAGAATTTTGTAAATAACTATTTTAAAATAAATGTGGAGCCTCGCTTGTCTCGTATCACTGGTGTAGGAAATGTCAATGTGATGGGTGGAGATTACGCTATGCGTATCTGGATGAATCCACAGATTATGGCACAATATGGGTTGGTTCCTAATGATGTGACTTCCCTGCTTGATGAACAAAACATTGAGGCGGCTATAGGTACGTTGGGTGAAGATTCTGAAAATACATTTCAATATACGCTTAAGTATCGTGGACGTTATGAAACGGAAGAAGAATTCGGTAACATGGTCATCAAGGCACTTCCGTCAGGCGAAGTTCTTCGTTTGAAGGATATAGCCCGGATTGAACTTGGTGCGCAGACATATAGTTACAATAGCCAGATAGCCGGACATCCGGGAGCTACCTGTATGATTTCACAAACGGCAGGATCCAATGCTAACGAGATTGTGAAAGAGGTAGACAAACTGGTTGAAGAAATTTCGAAGGATTTGCCGAAAGGGCTGGTACTTACCGACCTGATGAGTACAAAGGACTTTCTTGATGCTTCCATACATGAAGTGGTAAAAACACTGGTGGAAGCCATTATTCTGGTTATCCTTGTGGTATATTTCTTCCTGCAAAGTGTACGTTCTACTATTATTCCTTCTATATCTATTATGGTCTCACTGATAGGTACTTTTGCGTTTCTGTATGTGGCTGGTTTCAGCTTGAACCTGCTTACCCTTTTTGCGCTCGTACTTGTCATAGGTACAGTGGTGGATGATGCCATAGTGGTTGTGGAGGCAGTTCAAGCTAAGTTCGATGAAGGATACCGCTCTCCTTATAAAGCTACTATTGCTGCTATGGATGGTATATCGGCAGCTATTGTTACTACATCTTTAGTATTTATGGCTGTATTCATTCCTACTTCCTTTATGGGAGGAACCAGTGGTGTCTTTTATACACAGTTCGGACTTACCATGGCGGTAGCCGTAGGTATTTCTGCAATTAATGCTTTGACATTGAGCCCCGCTTTATGTGCTTTGATTATGACGCCACATATGGATAAGGCTACGGGTGAAAAACTGAGTTTTTCGAGTCGTTTCCATCATGCGTTCGAAGCATCATTCAATCGTTTGGTGTTGAAATATAAAAATGGAGTCTCTTACTTTTTGCATCGCCGATGGCTGGCTTGGATTGCACTGATTGCAGCTTGTGGGTTGCTGGTATTTTTCCTCCGCACCACCAAGACTGGTCTTGTGCCCGACGAGGATATGGGAACTGTATTCGTGAATGTCACAACTCCTCCGGGAAGTAGTCTTGCGCAGACCAAGAAGGCTATGGAGCAGATCGACGAACGTATTCGGGAAATTCCGCAGATAAAGCTTTACAGTAATGTGAGCGGATATAGTATGATGGGAGGACAGGCTGCTTCGGGAGGTATGCTTATTATCAAATTGAAACATTGGGATGAACGGACTGAAGCGGAAGATAACATAAATGCTGTCCTTGCCCAGATTTATGCACGTACGGCTGATATAAAATCGGCTAAATTGTTTGCATTTGCACAGCCTACTATTACCGGATATGGAATGGGTAGTGGCTTCGAACTTTATGTGCAGGACCGTGCAGGAGGCGATGTGAATTCCTTGCAGAAATATTGTCAGAATTTTATTGCTGCTTTGAATCAGCGTCCCGAAATTTCTATGGCTTATACTACTTTCGATACCAAGTTCCCTCAATACATGGTTGAGGTAGATGCGGCCAAATGTAAACGTGCGGGTATTATGGTTTCTGATGTACTGGGAGTGCTTTCCGGCTTTATCGGGGGGAATTACTCTTCGAACTTGAATCGCTTCTCGAAACTTTATCGTGTAATGATACAGGCTGACAAGGATTACAGGCTTGATAAGGAATCATTGAATAATATGTTTGTGCGTACGGGTAGTGGTGAAATGGCACCTGTAGGGCAGTTCCTGACCTTGACAAAGGTATATGGAGCAGAAACTCTTACGCGTTTCAATATGTATACCTCTATACCTGTTAATGGTATGCCGGCCGAAGGGTATAGCACGGGTGATGCCATTAATGCAATTGCAGAAGTGGCAGCTCAGACACTTCCTACCGGATATGGCTATGAATTCAGTGGAATTACTCGTGAGGAAACACAAAGTTCAAGCAATACGGTTATAATTTTTGTGATTTGTATATTGTTTGTTTATCTGATTTTGTGTGCTTTGTACGAGAGTATGTTTATCCCTATGGCTGTCATCTTGTCTGTACCTTTTGGTCTGATGGGAAGTTTCTTGTTTGCAAAATGTTTCGGACTGGAGAATAATATTTATATGCAGACTGGTTTGATTATGCTTATTGGTTTGCTTTCGAAGACAGCCATTTTGCTTACGGAGTATGCTTCTTCGCGCCGCAAGCAAGGAATGTCTATCGCACAGGCGGCAATTTCGGCAGCCGGTGTTCGTCTGCGTCCTATTTTGATGACTGCCCTGACTATGATTATCGGCTTGTTTCCTTTGGTTGTGGCATCAGGAGCCGGAGCTAACGGAAACCGTTCGCTGGGTGTAGGCGCCGTGGGAGGTATGTTGGTCGGTACATTGGCTTTACTCTTTGTCGTTCCGGTATTGTTTATGGTCTTTCAGGCAATAGAGGAGCGGGTAATGCCTAAACGCAGGATAGAAGACGACGGTGAAGAGATGTAGTTTGGAATTGGTTGTTTTATTAGAAATCATGAAATATGCAGAAAAAAGCTGATTATATATTGATATGTATAGCAGCCACTCTACTATTCAGCGGCTGTGGCATCTATAACAAATATCGGAGACCGGAAGTAAAGACCGATAACCTGTTGGGGGAGATGCCGGTGGAAACTGATACCTGTTCTTCTATTGCTGATTTGAAGTGGCACGAATTGTTTACGGATACTTTGTTGCAGAAACTTATAACTCGTGCACTTGATGCTAATACTGATTTGAATGTAGCCAGACTGAAAGTACAAGAAGCACAGGCTTCTCTGATGTCTGCAAAACTGGCTTATTTGCCTTCGGTGCAACTGAATCCGGAGGGTTCGCTTAGTAAGGTGAAGGATGGACAGACTGCCAAGACTTATACGCTCGGGGCTTCGGCCAGTTGGGAAATTGACTTGTTTGGTAAGCTGACTAATGCAAAACGTAGTGAATTGGCTGTGTTGGAGCAAAGTAAAGCTTATCAGCAGGCCGTACAGACGCAGCTGATAGCTACGGTTGCCGAAAGTTATTATACTTTATTGATGCTCGACGAGCAGATTGATATTACCACCGAAACGATAGAAAACTGGAAGGAATATATTCGTAGTTTGCGGGTGCTGATGAAATCGGGACAAGCAGACCGTGCGGCAGTCAGTCAGGCAGAAGCCTCCCGCCTTGGAGCAGAAGCATCGTTGCTCGACTTGAAACAGCAGGTTGTAGAAATGGAGAATTCGCTTTGTTCTCTTCTGGCATGGCAGCCCGCAGGTATCGAACGCAGTACGCTGGAATGTCAGGTTTTTCCTCAGCAGTTGTCTGTGGGAGTTCCTTTGGAGGTGTTGTCGCGTCGTCCCGATGTCATGCAGGCTGAGGCTGAACTGAAACAGGCCTTTTATGGAGTTAATCAGGCCCGATCCGATTTTTATCCAAGTATAACCTTGAGTGGTTCGGCCGGATGGACGAATAATGCCGGAGCGACAATCACCAATCCTGGAACCTGGCTTTTACAGGCTGTCGGTTCGCTTGTCCAGCCTATTTTTAATCGAGGTAAAAACATCGCCAATCTGAAAATATCCAAAGCACAGCAGGAAGAGGCATTACTTCAATTTCAGCAGTCATTACTTGATGCAGGAGGGGAAGTGAACAATGCATTAAACCAATGGCAGAATGCGTGGCAAAAAGTGGTGCTGGATGGTCAGCAGGTAGAACATTTGTCGGTTGCTGTACATGATACCCGCTTGTTGATGAAGCATGGTACAACCAACTATTTGGAAGTTCTTACAGCCCAGCAATCGCTTTTATCTTCACGTTTGACTATGGTTTCCGACAGGAATTCTGAGATTCAAAGTGTGATTAGTCTTTACCATGCTTTGGGAGGAGGCGCTGATAATTGATTTTTTCACAACATATTCATTTCTTGTTTTTCCACCTCGTTCGTGAAGAATAGGGTGGAATTTATATTTCGACGGATAATTGTATGCGAACAGTTTATCTGGAGATTTATAAATGGAGAATGTATGTGTTTTTTATTAGATTTGAGGAAACAAAAAGAGGCTGTCTCAAATAAACTTTGAGATGGCCTTTTTTGTGTCTGCAAAAAAA